>TARA_R110002050_G_scaffold54754_2_pt1 | contig 30761 bp, 29 predicted proteins | sample TARA_R110002050 | Tara Oceans TARA_R110002050 (sample SAMEA4396988) | marine metagenome | biome: Polar Biome; feature: [DCM] deep chlorophyll maximum layer (ENVO:01000326); material: water (ENVO:00002006), including particulate matter (ENVO:01000060) such as... | depth 25 m
TGTGATCACTTTGCGTTTAGGTGGGGGGATTTTATCAACAACAGCGCGGATTTTCATATCCAGATCATTTAGTTTTTCGATATAATTTTGGGCATTTTTTTCGTAATAATCAGCATTTTCAGGATCCAAATCCTTTAAGGCTTTTGTAATATTATAGATATATATTTTGATATTACTGATGCTGTGCCAGGCATGGGGGTCTTCGATTAATTTTCCTTCAAACACAAGGCGGGGATGAATATTTTCCGTACTGATAATAACAGGCCCTTTAAAGCCAGATGCCTTGATTAAGCGATCAATCCATCCTTCAAAGCCCATACCATTGGTGAAAACAATATCGGCATCATTGATTAATTTAATGTCATCAGGTCGGGGTTCAAAAACGTGGGCATCCCCATTTGGCCCAACAATGGATTGAATGGTAATTTTTTCGCCTCCAACATTTTTAACAATGTCGGCCAGAATGCTGAAACTTGCCACAACTTTGATTTTGGGGTCAGAACAGACAGAGTTTGCAACAGATGTAGTTGGCGCAATAAACAAAGCTGCGACGAAGGCAAAAAGAATTTTTCTCATAAGATTACCTGGGTTTTAAATGGGTTAAAAAACTGCCATTTCGGCCGAATAAGAAAGATATAATGTATATAACCCCTGCCGTCAAGACAATGCACGGGCCGCTTGGGAAGTTCAGATGGTACGAAATTAACAGACCAAGATACCCGGATATAATGGCAATAAGGACAGATATAATAAACATGGGCCATATATGGGCTGCCCAGAAACGGGCAGAAGTTGCGGGTAACATCATAATGCCTAAGGATAAAAGCGTCCCCATTGATTGAAACCCAGCCACCAAATTCATAACAACCAGGACTAAGAAAATAATGTGATAAAAAGATCCATAGCCATGAATTAAACGAAAGAAATTGGGATCAAAACATTCCACAACCAAAGGCCGATATATAACGGCCAAAGTTAATAAAGTGATGGATGTGATGGTGGCAATTAAAATCAAAGAAGGGTAATCAACAGCCAAGGCAGACCCAAACAAGATATTCATTAAATCAACGGAACTGTTGCGTAAAGAGATAATTAAAACCCCCAAAGCCAAAGATATCAAAAAGAATCCAGCAAAGCTGGCGTCTTCTTTTAAATGAGTCATACGGGAAACCATGCCAGCCAGCAAAGCCACTGTCAGGCCTGCCAAAAAACCCCCAAAACTAAGGGCGGGCAAAGATAAACCCATAAAGATATATCCAAGGGCTGCCCCAGGTAAAACCGCATGGGACAGGGCGTCGCCCATTAAACTCATGCGGCGTAAAACAAGTAAGACACCCATAGGTCCGGCCCCAATGCCCAAACATAAAGTGCTTAGTAAGGCATTCCGCATAAATTGATATTCAAAAGGTGCAAGTAACCAATCCCAAATCATGACGGACCCCTTAACAAATTTTGATAGGATAAAGAGATATTATCCTCAGTTAATACTTTTTTTGTATCCCCCCAGGCAATACATTCGCGCGCCAAAATAATTGTTTTATCAAAGTATTTTTTGGCCATCTGTAAATCATGCAGGACCAATAAGATTGTTTTGCCACTTTTATGCCAATCTCCGATAAGCTTAATCAGGGCCTCTGATGTGTGGACATCAATGGCTGTAAAGGGTTCGTCCAAAATAATCAAAGACGAATCTTCCAGAATAATTCTGGCAAAAAGCATGCGCTGGAACTGGCCCCCGGATAATGTTTTGATTAAGCGTTGTTCCATGCCTTCCAATCCAACTTGGCAGGTGGCTTTGTGAATTAAGGCGCGATTATCTTTTGAAAAACCTTTAAAGGCGCCAATTTTTCGCCAAAGGCCCATACTGATGACTTCTTCAACTGTAACAGGGAAATCATGATCAACGGCTGTATATTGGGGAAGATAGGCACTGTCACATGTATCTTTGCATTGGTGGATAATTCCCCCAGTCGATGGTTTTAATATGCCGGCCAAAGCTTTGATAAAGGTGCTTTTTCCCCCACCATTGGGTCCGACAACGGCCGTTAAACTTCCTGGCTCTATCTCACCCTTAATGCCATTAAGGGCAATTGTGGCGCCGTAATGAACATGTAGGTCATTTATAATTATATTGTTCGAGTGATCATGTGCTGGCATTATGCGATCCAAATTAATAACCAAATTATGGCAATAGGGATAACAACAGATGATACCCTTGCCCAAATACTTTTAAAATACGGTGATACTTTCATACTCTATAAGATGCCGTTTTATCTAACATTTTTCAAGAATTTTCATTTCCCCTTATTTTCCTAAAAATAATTGCAAAAAAAGTTTTTTTGCGTATCTTAGTTGAAAATAGAATGAAAAATAAAGCTAACACAATAGGGGCCTTAATCTCCATCCTTTTTTTGATGCAATGTACACCGTTTACACAGCATGATTCTGTTATGGATAAAACCCAAGAAGATTATAAAAAACTGACCGACCCTGCAAGCCCCGTGCCATTGGAACCTGAAATTCCCCCTTTTATCGAAGATAACGAACCAGAAATTCCAGAAGAATTACAACAAGAAGTTTCTTTGAATATTACAAAAGATGTCAGTATTCCAAAGATATTTCAAAAAATTGCCGAACAAACAGATATAAATATTTTAATTGCAAAGAATGTGTCGGGCAGTTTGATTTATAAAACAAAGGATCAGCCTTTGTATCAGGCCATTGATAATCTGTGTGAGATTTTAAATTTAAGATACACATTTGAAAACGGTCTTTTGAAGGTGGAAAAAGATATGCCATATCTGGAAACATACGACATTCAGTTTTTGTCTGTTTCCCGGAAAAGCCAGATGAATGTTTCCACAAGTACACAGTTATTTTCAAATGAACAGAAAAAAGGCATCATGGCCAATAACGGTTCCAGTACCAAACTTGATACGTTAGGGGAAAATGATTTTTGGGAAGAAATTAAATTAAATTTAGAAAGCATTCTGGATTCAAGTAATAATATTTATACAGAGCAAGCCCAGATTATAGAGGAAGATTCGCCCCCAACAGCAGACAAAGAACCTGAACAGAAAAAACGGGTGCGTAAAAAAACCTATTTTACCATTAACAAGCAATCAGGCTTGATCAGTGTTTATACCGATAAAAAACATCAGCGAGAGGTTGGAAAATTTATTAATCGTCTGCGCCGGAATACCAACAGCCAAATTTTAATTGAGGCAAAAGTTGTTGAAGTTGCTTTAAAAGAAGAATTCAAAAGTGGGATTGATTGGTCATCCATTACAAAGGGAGATTTTACTGCCAATGCAAAATTGGGAAGTATTGCAAGAATACCATCGACTATTGTCAGTAATCCGATCGCATCTGGTGTGACAACAGTTGGCATTGATGGCAAAGATTTTTCATCAATCTTAAATATGATGGAATCATTTGGGACAATCCGAACTTTATCCAGTCCAAGGTTAACGGTCATGAATAACCAAACAGCTTTGCTTAAAGTCGCGGAAAATCACGTGTTTTTCACAGTGGAATATGACCGACATTATTTGAATGCGATAAGGGGTAACAGTACAAACGATAATGGTTTGGTGGTGGCGTCCCGCAGTACAATTCAAAGTATCCCGATTGGGTTTGTTATGGCTGTTCAGCCAGCCATTGATCAGGATAAAGATGAAATAATCATCAATCTACGTCCAACAATTTCGCGGGTGATTGGATCAAAATCAGATCCATCTGTTGCAATTGTTAATAATTCTTTAAATCCAGGCGGTGACCAAATTAATTCAGAAGTTCCTGTGGTGGCTGTACGGGAAATTGATTCAATTATGAAACTTAAATCAGGTCAAGTGGCCATTTTGGGCGGCCTTATGGTTGAGGGATCAGAAAATGTGGATGCTGGTGTTCCTGGGACAAAATCGCAGTTTTTCAGTTTCCTAACCCGGGCCAAAAGGGATTCCCAAACTGTTACAGAGCTGGTTATTTTTATTAAAGCAACGATTGTGGATAACCATAAAATACCTGATGCCGATCATCGACTTTATAATCAATTTACAAGGGACCCAAGGCCATTATGGCAAAGCAAATAAAGAAAATTATTCAGTGTCAAAAGGGCTTTAGCTTGATGGAAATATCTGTTGTCCTGATCGTGATGGGGGTCTTGATCGGGGGGACAATCAAAGGATATGCGTTGGTTGAAAATGCCCAACTAAAGACTGTGATTAAAAATATTAACCAGTATCGTATGGCAGTTAATATTTTTAAGGATCAATATGGTTCATTGCCCGGCGATTATTCGGATGCCAGCACAACAATCAGGTCAGATTTAATTGATGGAAATGGAAATGGTCAAATTGAAGGGGACGGAATTGGGCGCAAAGATTCCGAAGCTGTAAATTTTTGGCAACATTTGGCCGCGGCAAATCTTATAACTTCAGTTGGGGCCCTGCCCAAAAATAATGACGCTGACTTTGGTAAAGGTATTCCAAAAGAAAAAATAGGTGGGGGAATAACGGTTGTACAAGATCCAGATGGTCCAGCATCTATGTCAGGATTATGGTTTGTCTTAGGGCGCAAAAAAGGTGGATTAGGGACGGGTTCTGTTCTTTCTCCAAAACAGGCTCAGGCCCTTTTGAATCAGGTTCAAGATGCCGATCCTTTATCTGGTGATGTGCGTGTTGGCCCAGGGATTGATACGGCTTATGATGATTGTTTGAAGGATGGAAAATTAAATAAAGAAATAGAATATCCCGCATGCATCGTTTATTTCAAAGTTTAAAAGAAAGCAAGGGGTTTTCCCTAATCGAAGTTTCCATAGTCCTGGTCATTATGGGTTTGATTATTTCCATGTCTACACCTATTTATTCCAACTTTGGGGATTCATATAAAGCCAAAAATACAAAAGAACATCAAGAAAATCTTATGCGGTTATTGGGGCAATATGCCCTATTAAATCATCAGCTTCCTTATGCGTCAGATCCTTTGTCATCAAAGGAAACGTTTGGGGATGAATCCCATCTTTCAGTTGGTATCGTTCCTTTTCGTACCTTAGGTTTACCTGAATCTATGGCAAAAGATGCTTATGGTAATTTTTTTACATACGCCATTCAGGTGCTGCCTGAAAAAAGGACCGCCAAGATTTTGCAAAGATCAGATTTTTGTTCCCGGACGCCGTTAAGGGAAACGCTGACTGTCGAAGAAAATGGGCAGAAAGTAACCGCCACCAGCAAGCTTGAAAAAGGAAAAGATTTTCTTTCACTGGTTATCGTAAGTCATGGAAAAAATGGGTATGGGGCATATTATGGTACGGCCGGAAATATAAAAAAACGTGATTATGGCCTTCATGGAAAAGAAGAAGAAATTAATGCAGATGGAACAAGCCACTTTATAAATCTGCCTTATTCACAAAACGAAGATAATTACTTTGATGACCATGTTATATGGGCAACACGAAATAATTTGGTATCCATTTATGGGGGGGGATCATGCTATCAATCAAAAGACAAGACGCCAGAAATTTTATAAAAAATACAAATATTATCAAGGAACTTAAGAACAAATCTTTGGGGGGGCAAAAATCATTTACCCCGCTGAATTATAGGTTTGTTAAAGAAAAAATTCTGATGGGGGTCATTGCCCTTTTGACAGTTTTTCTTTTAAGTCTTTGGTTTTATATATCGCCAGAGAAAGATAGCGTTCAAGATTATAAAACAGATTCAATTAAATTAAAGTTATCGACAGAGGAATCAATGAAAATTCCTTTATTAAAAAAAACCAGATCAACAACCCCGATTGTTAAAATCACCCCAAGAAAAATATCAAGAAACGTTCAAAATAAAAATGGATATACCTTATATAATCAAGCCGTAATGAATGACAGAAAAGGGGCGGTAAAAAAGGCTATAAGCCTTTATAGCCAAGCCCTCAAGCTCAACAATCCTAAGATTCAGAAAAATGCCAAGGCGATTCAACTGCGGATAAATTACTTAATTCACCAGACGGAAAGCCTTTGATCCACAATACTTTGTAATCAACATAATATTTATCTTTATTTTTTGTGAAGTTAAGTTGAATGGGGCTTATTAAATAAGACATTCTATGGTTGATATCATTTATCAATTTATGAATTGTTTCTGTATCATAAACAACAAATTGTATGGAAACGGGGAAATAACTTATATCAAAATCTGGGAAGATTTTATCATAAAAAGTATCGTGGAAACGTACAGTGGCTGTGATATTATAATCATCAAGAATATGACGAAGTTGATGTTTGAAGCTATCGTGTGTCGGTTCCAAAAAAATGCCCATATTCTTGTAGTTTTGATATTTGGGCAGAACGGTTTTATAAAAATATGCCTGATCTTTTTCTGCGTTAAGGATCTGTAATAACTGGTTTTTTTGTTTCTTAAATGAAAAGATTCTTTATTGATGGGCAGATAATTTTTTTGTGTTATTAAAATTAAGGCCCCAGCCAAAGTTATGGCGGCAAAAAGTTTTATAAGATTTATTTGTAGGCGACGCTTCATTTATTCTCCCTTTCAATAACGGTAAGAACAAAAAGACCATCCTTAAATTCCCCTTTTTCTATATGAAATTGCCTAAGTTCTGGGGTGGATAATAGGGCTGTAAACATATCATTGGCTTGATACCTTGGACCTTTAAATTTTAGGGATAAATCCATCGTAAAATAAGGTTTTGATCTGTATTTTATGGTTTTATCAATGACGGCCTTATCAAGTAAAGATAGCCCAACATATTTGGGACTATGGATTGTCCATTCTATTTTTTGAATAGCCCAAAGATCAGAAATATATTTATCAACTATTTCAATAGGGGCCAAAGGTGTTTGAATTTCATCCGCCTGTTTATCAAATATATTTTGAATTTTTATAATGATCTTTCTGTAACTATCAGAATAATTATTGGGATAACCGTTGGGCATCCCATCGATGTTTTTTTCGATCGCAGTAATATCTTGTTTCAGCTGGGGAATGCCGGCCATAAAAGTTTTAAACGAGGAGGCAGAACCAAGAATATAAAGAAGGGAAAATCCAATAATACCAAGGGTTAAACCATTGATAAGGGTGTGAAAAAACTCTTTCCTTTCTTTGTGTTTTAAAATATCAAATTGAAAAACAGATTTGGGTTTATGGGCAAAGATAACTTGTCCCAAGCAGGATAAAAAATGATTCTCCTGTGTGATATTTTTAAGCTTATGAAGCTGTTGAATATTGCTGGCATCCAGATGCGTATGAATTCTTGGGTCCAAAGTTTTATAATACTTAGAATCCCCCAGGCTGATGATGTTTATATCTTTATCATCAATGCCACTTTCTTCCCTTTTTAAATACTCTATAAGGTTTCTGGTTTCATGCCCAATGGCTGTTTTCTGATCTGCCTTTTTGATAGGAATAAGTCTTGATAGGTAAAATTGTTTATGGAAAAAGGCACATTGCCGAAGGCCTAAATAATCATCGAAATAGGTTATAATCGTCAAGGGTTTTGCTTGTGGTGTTATTTTCAACAAAACCTGTGTTTCTATGGGAAGGGACCTGACTGAATCCAAAGGGTTTTCCAGATGATTGATATAACTTAGCCATAAAGCGTTGTCATTACTTAAATGGGCAACAGAAAATTGATAAATATCTTTGGTTTTTTTGTAATAAAGAACAGCGTTTGAATCGTTTTTATGCTCTGACTTTATGGTGTTAATAATGCGATATTTATAATAAAAATTCGCGGGGGGGATCGTTTCTTCAAAAAACGACTGGTTTAGTGTATCCAAAAGAATAACAATGGGACAGGTATAATGCTTAACAAGTAACTGACCAATCTTTGAATCATTTATCCCATCCGGGTTTGGGAAAAAGGCATCAGCAATAATTTCCTTATCTTTTGTAAAAGAGATAAAGCAACCCTTGTCCGTAAGTGTAAAAATAAAGCCCTGTTTCATAAATTCATATTAATTATATTTTCGTACAAAGGATAGAATAACGCATATATCACCCAGATCAAGACAAAGCTTACAATTAAAATTAGTACTGGTTGTAAATAGGCCATAAATTTATTAAATAATCGTTCGGACTTTTCTGATAAATAATGGGATATATTTTTAAAGGCTGTTTCAAATGATCCTTCGGCTTCCCCCAAATAAACCATCTGCACCACAGCTGGGTCAAACTTTAGTTTTTGTAAGGCAAGACTTAAACTGTAACCATTATCCAAGGAATTCAGTAGGGTATTTATTTTTGATGTTATGACTTTTGAAGGAAAAATATTTTTTATGTCAACCAACGCATCTTGCAAGTTTTTATTTGATTCTATCTGTAATGACAAATTTTTAAAGAAATTTTCTTGGAAAAACCGCCAAAAAATAGATCCAAAGAAAGGAATTTTATAAAAAATATCGTATTGAAATTTCAGTATTTTTATCAACTTAACAAACAAAAATGAAACAATAAATAATGTAAAACAAAAAAATCCTATCAAAAGGATATTATTTTCCTGCGTCAGAACTTCATGGACCCTAAAAACAAATTTGGTGGATAAACTTAACGAATAATCCTGGTTTTGTAACAGCATGGGTTTTACTTTTGGAACCAAAAATAAAATCAAAAACAAAAAGGTTGATAAGACAACTGCCAAGCATATAAGGGGGTATCGTACAGCATTTATAATTTTTTCTTTATAGGCCTTTTTCCAGATAAAATAATTTTTAATAGATTCAAAGGCAAGGGCAAATTTTCCGGTTTGTTCCCCCGTCTTTATAAGGGATATAACCGTGGGGTCGACCTTTTTAAAATTGGTGGATAAAATATCTGAAAGCAAGTAACCACGCTGGATACAAAAAGATATGTACTTAGAAAAAACAACCATTTTTTTATTGCTTGAGGGGGTGTCTAGCATATGAATGGCTTGCAACAAAGGAATTTTCAACTTACACATTGTTCCAAGATGCATGAATAAATTAATGGAATCTTGTAAGCTAAGATCATAATCAAATTTTTTAAATCGGGACTTTTTCCAATAGATTAATCGCCAACCATTCTCTTTCACATAAGAATTTAATTCAGCAACATTTTCACAATTTAAGGATCCTTTATAAATTTTTCCGTCAGATTTAATTGCTTTATAATGTATAAACGGCATCTTTATATATCCAAGACTTTTTTGACTTCATCAAGGGTTGTTATCCCTTTTTCCAACAAATAATGAAAGTTTTCATAATGCGTATTAACCGTTTGTTTTTTCTGTATATTTTTTTCTAAAAACCCTTGTTTTTTACAAATATTTTGCTGATTTGAGGGGGTTTCAAATAAAACAATTTCTGACAAAGGAATTCGCCCTTTGAACCCTGTTCCCCCACATTGGGGACACCCTGTGGGAACATAACCATCCTGCGTTTTTATTTTGCACACAGCACATAATTTACGGACAAGACGTTGGGCTGTTATGCTTGAAAGGTTCTCTGCCAGTTCTGCTTGCGATACCCCCAAATCCAAAAGTCTTTGTATAGCCCCCATGGCCGTATTTGTATGCAGGGTTGTGAAAACCTGATGCCCTGTCATGGCTGCCCGTATGGCCATTTGTGCCGATTCTTCATCCCGAATTTCCCCGATATAAATAATATCTGGATCTTGACGTAAAATGGATCGAATGGCGTCTGCGTAATTTATATAAGAATTTTCTGGAATTTCAGTTTGTCGAATTAAAGGAAGTTTGTATTCAACAGGTTGTTCCAATGTCATGATATTAACATCCAGGGAACTTATATCATTTAACAGCGCATACAGGGTTGTGGTTTTTCCCGATCCCGTAGGGCCTGTAATGATATTGATACCAGAAGGTCGTTTAATGGCTTTTTTTAACGTCTGTATATGGGACGGCATAAACCCCAGTTCCCCTAAAGGTTTCAGTGATAATTGTTTATCCAAGATTCTTATAACAATATTTTCCCCATGAATCGTGGGATGGCAAGAGGTCCTTAAATCAATTTCCCGATCACAAAAATATTTGGAAAATCGACCGCTTTGGGGTTTGCGGGTTTCTGCAATATCCAAGCCTGAAATGATTTTAAGGCGCACGGATAAAGTCCCCCAAAAATTTTTATGTAAAGTTAATTTCTGATTCAGAACACCATCGATTCTATAACGAATTCTGATATATAAATCCTCTGGTTCAAAATGAATGTCAGACGCCCTTAATTTAATAGCATCAAAAAGTAATGTATCGACCAGCCGGACAGCTGGATTATCATAACTTAAATCTTCGGATTTGAAACTTGACTGATTAATTTCTTCTATAATCTTACCCAGGCTGAAATCATGTTCATAATAATTCCAAATTGCTTGGGATAAATCTGTTTCCCGGCCAGTTTTACAATGGACATTTTTGACGTCAGGAAAGGCAATACGGATTTGGTCCAAGGCCAATATGTTTGATGGATCTGTGCTGGCAACTGTTAAGGTATCCCCTTCAAGAGAGATAGGAATAATCTTAAATTTCTGCGCCATTTTCTTTGGAAAATAAGCTAATAAGTTTGGATCAATAATGGCATGATTCAGATCGATTTGTTGGGAAAAAGTTTGTTCTGAGACAATGTCAAAAATCAAATCTTCCGAGCAAAACCCCAACTTTTGAATGGCTGTTTTAATATCGATGCCCTGTTGTTGGCTTTCAATCTCAACAATTTTGGCCTGATCTTTTGAAAGGATATTTTTATTGATTAAAATATCTAACAAAGATTGATGTCGAAAACGATTTTCTGCTGCCACCACAGTCATACCTTATCCCCTTATAATGGGACTATTGCAAAACGCGCATCGTGCAACAAGCCCATAATTTGACGCAAGATTACACTGTTATCCCTATGTAGGAAAGCTTCGTTAATAAAAAAAAGGGGAAACCATAGTTCCCCCCGTTTTCCAAAGTATGGATTAATTGATTTATAGTAAACCTGATATAGATTTTACCAAGCCTTTTGTTAGTTCTGGTTCTGCGTCTTCAAATTTTAAGTTAGTTTTCTTTGCAACACTCATAACTCTTGTCTGATAGCGCTTCCAATTTGTTTTTTGTTCCCAAGTTGATTTCTTGGACCCACTGGTTCCTTGTTTCAGGCTTGCATCGCTACTTTCCGTAACGGAAGTTCCTTCGGCTTTTTCACTTATTTGAAGGTCAGTGATCATGATATAATTAATAACTTCAACTGCGGCATCCATTAAAGTATTTCCAACACCTGCAATAAGCCCCAAGCCAAGCATGCCACGGCCAGATCCACCCATTGCACCGGAAAGGGCGGCACCTGCGGCAAAGCCTTCAATACTACTACCATAGCCACCGGTCATGGCTGCAAATGGATTTTCTAAGGTGCTTTTTCCAACTTGTAAAATATTTGCCTGAATCATAATGTTGGCTTTTTTAGGGCTGGTAACAATTTTGTACCCTTTACATTCAATGGCGGCTTTAATCTTGTCTTCAATATCCAGGCCCGTTTTATCGGAAGTATTCCTGATTTGTAATAAAACTGTGCGTTTATCATCTTCTATGGGATCAAGAAAGATGGTTTCACTCATCTTTGTTTGCACATCCAGTTTCCCATGCTTTATAAGCTTGGTTGCCGTTCCACAGCTTACTAAACTGCCCATTCCTACTGTTATAAATAATAATGTTAAAAGTGTTTTTATTTTTTGAATCATGTTAGCCCCTGTTTTTTTGTCATGTTACTTAATATAAAATATTTACTTGCTCTTTATTAATATAATTTTAGATTATTTTCAAGTAGAATAGAATAAATTAGGCCTTAATTTAATTTATCCAGGTCTTTTCCCCCCATAACCATCCGCATAAGAATTGGGTGTGTAAACAAGAAAAACTTATTGACAAACAATAATAACATGTTATATATCAATAAATAGTTATTGTTTTTAGGAGGTTATTAAATGAAAAACATACAAAAAATAAGTCGGTTATTAAAGTACGTATTGTATGGGTGGGCAACCGCGAATGTGGCCTTACCTTTTTTTATTTTTGCAAATGGAAAGGTTATGGAAAATTTAAGTTTTATGGTGGGGTTTGATAAAAATAATCATCACACCACATTACCTTTTGATGTAGACAAGTATTTAAGTTTTACGACAGGGCATAAATTTTTGGTGGCTTTGTCTGCAATGCCTTCTGAAATACTTTATTCAATTGCACTTATATTTGCGGCAAAGTTGTTTGAATGTTATGAAAAAGGTCATTATTTTTCAGTGAATGCGTACAAAAAATTTGGCAATATTGGTAAATTTTTTATTCTGTCAGTTTTAATAAGTTATCCGCAGGAATTACTGTTTACCTTTGTATCAACAATGAAAGAACCTGTTGGCCAGCGTTTAATTCGCATTACAGCGTCCAACCATGATGTGACATCCATTGCCATGGCCTTAATGATCATTGTCGTTGGGTGGGTCATGAAAGAAGCTGTCCGTTTAAAACAAGACCAAGACCTGACCGTATAGGAAAAGATAACTAAAAAGGAAGTGTTGCTTGATGCACTTTAAGGGAAGGTACCTCCCCCTCACGCCGTCATTACCCGGCTTGACCGGGTAATCCAGGAAACGGTGTCAATGGCAAACTGCTCTTTCTGGTGAACTTAGCCCTGGATCCCATGATCAAGTCATGGGATGACGGGATCAGGAAGAGTATGAAAATGGAGTAAATAAAATTAAGATTTACTGTAAAGGAAAAAGAATATGAACATTATCGTGAACTTGGATGTGATGTTGGCAAAGCGTAAAATGCGATCAATTGATCTGGCTAAAAAAGTGGGCATCACGGAGCAGAATTTATCCATATTAAAAACCGGGCGGGCCAAGGCCATCAGGTTTAGTACATTGGAAGCCATTTGCAAGGCCTTAGACTGCCAACCGGGGGATATATTGGAGTACAGGGAAAGTTAACTATCCATGAACAGCGGCAATGAAATGCTTTAAGGCTTGGGTGCGGTGGCTGATTTTTTGTTTTTCAGCGGCTGTCATTTCGGCAAAAGTTTTCTTTGATCCTGTGGGTAAGAAAATCGGATCATATCCAAATTTCATGGGGCCCCTTCCAGGGTTAAGAAGGGTGCCATCAACCCGCCCTTCAAATGTTAAGGGGGTGCGTTCATCTGGAAAGCACAGGGCAAGACTGCAAATAAAGCTGGCCCGTCGATCCATGTGGGAATCATTATGTTTTAATTCTGATTCAATTTTTTTGAAGGCATGGTCATAATCTTGCTGGGGCCCAGCCCATCTTGAACTGTAAACGCCAGGACGACCACCGATGCCCCAAACGCACAAGCCTGAATCATCAGCCAAAGCGGGTAGGCCTGTTGCCTTTGCGATGGCGCATGCCTTTAATAAGGCGTTGTCTTCAAATGATTCCCCCGTTTCCCTTACATCGGGAATGGCAATATCATTATAAGAAACAACTTTTATTTTATAGGGTTCTAGGTAAGCCTTAAGCTCTACCAACTTATGCTGGTTGCGGGTTGCAAGTACCAGCTTTTCAATTTTTATCGCCATTTAACGTCCCATTATCGTTCCTAATTGTAACTGAGAAAGCTTGGCTATGCCTTCGCGGGCAAGCTTAAACATTTCAGCATACTTTTCTTCATCAAACGGGCTTTCTTCGGCTGTTGCCTGTATTTCAATTATTTTGCCCTTCCCTGTTAAAACAAAGTTTGCATCTGCTTCTGCAGCGCTATCTTCGTCATAATCCAAATCTAAAACTGGATCGCCTTTATATATACCACAAGAAACGGCAGCAACGGTATCAATTAATGGAATGGCTGCAACCAATTTTTTATCAACCAAGCTACTTAAAGCAAAATATAAGGCAATGTAACTGCCTGTAATGGCGGCTGTTCTTGTGCCGCCATCAGCTTGGATAACATCGCAATCGATTTTTATTTGGCGTTCGCCCAAGGCTTTTAAATCAACAATGGATCTTAAAGACCGTCCAATCAGTCTTTGAATTTCTTGTGTTCTGCCAGATTGTTTTCCGCGGGCGGCCTCACGATCAATGCGTGTATGGGTTGATCTTGGCAGCATACCATATTCAGCTGTGACCCATCCTTTGCCTTTTCCCTTTAAAAAAGGGGGAAGTTTTTCTTCGACAGACGCCGTACACAGAACATGGGTTTCCCCCATTTTAACAAGACAAGACCCTTCAGCATGTTTACTGAAATGGGGAATTAGTTCGACTTTTCTTAATTCATTTACTTTGCGGCCAGATGGTCTCATAATATTTCCTAATGATTGACGTTTTATTTTTAAGTTATTAAATTATAACAAATGACTTAATGCTGACACGTTGTTATAGCTGATGCCTAGTGCCATCATTAATTGAATATGTTATATAATAAAGTCTATACATTAAAGTGAAGAATTTGAAAACCCAGTTGTTATGACAAACCTAAATCAAAGAGCCTTAGAAATATTCCGACATATTGTGGATGCCTATGTTGAAACGGGCGAACCCATTGGGTCAAAGACGCTTGCAACCAAGCTGGGGATGAAGGTTTCTTCTGCCACAATTCGCAATATTATGTCCCAACTTGAAAATATGGGATATTTACAATCCCCCCATACATCTTCGGGACGTTTACCAACAGAACAAGGGTTAAGGTATTTTGTCCACGGTATTTTGGAATCTGGGGCCATATCGAAAGAAGATCGATTAAAGGTGGAAATTTTATGCCAAGAAAAAGGCGTAAGCTTTGATACTGTTCTGCAAGAAGCCACCAATTTACTTTCTGGATTATCATCTTGCGCTGGGCTGGTTATTGCCCCAAAACAAGAAGTGCGTCTAAAGCATATTGAATTTGTCCCATTGGAATCTGGCAAAGCCATTGTGGTTTTGGTGACTATGGATGGGCGTGTGGAAAACCGAGTGATTGATATTCCCCCGGGCATTCCTTCTTCATTGTTGACCCAAGTTAGTAATTTTATGAACCACAATATGCAGGGCCTGACAATGCAAGAGGCTGTTCGTAAATCCAAAACAGAGCTGCAGAAACTGCGGGATGAATTGGATGGCGAAGCAGTTGATTTAATTAATCAGGGGTTGGCCAGTTGGTCTGGAAAAGGCAATGATGCGTCACTAATTGTGCACGGCCAGTCCAAGTTATTGGAAACTGTTGAACATATGGAACAGCTGGATAATATCAAGAAAATTTTTTCTATCCTGGAAACCAAAGAAAGCATGTTAAGCCTTTTAGAAGCATCAATCGAAGGGGATGGGGTGCAAATATTCATTGGGGCAGAAAATGAATTATTCCAGGCAAGTGGGTGTTCTTTGGTGCTTTCCCCCTTTGAAAATAGTCACGGAGATGTTATAGGTGCAATGGGCGTTATTGGCCCAACAAGAATTAATTATGGACGTATTATCCCGATGGTGGATTACACGGCAAAAATGATCAGCCGGATATTAGGAGATAAAGATGACTAAGAAAAATTCAAAAATACAATCAGATCAAAAAACAGATAAAATTGACGAAAAAATGGAAGAGGTTGTGGAAGAAACAATTTCTGAACTGGATCTTGTCAAACAAGAGCGCGATGATTTAAAAGACAAAGCCTTGCGCGCCATGGCGGATCTTGAAAATGAACGTAAGCGTTCCACACGTGAAAAAGAAGACACAACAAAATATGCCATTTCAGGCTTTGCCCGTGATTTATTGACTGTTTTGGATAACATGTCTTTGGCGTTGCAATCCGTTAAAGAAGAAGACTGTAAGGAAAATGACCTTTTGAACACCATCTATCAAGGGGTTTCCATGACACAGTCTGAATTATTAAAAGCTTTTGAAAAAAATAATATTAAAAGAATTGATCCCATGGGGGAGAAATTTGATCACAATTTTCACCAAGCCATGATGGAGGTTGAAGATGATAGCAAAGAACCAGGGACTGTGGTTCAAGTTATGCAGGCAGGCTATGTGATTAATGATCGTCTTTTGCGTCCAGCCTTGGTGGGTGTGTCAAAGAAGAAATAGTGTTAACTTACTGTAAAAACTGAAACTATAAAGTATGAAAAGCCCGGTATCAAATAAACAAAATTTTCTTAAGTATGGAAATTGAAATAAGTATGGATTCAATAATACCTCAAATAAATAATGGATATTTAAAAGAAGCTGAGATGTTTGAAGAATTTCTCAAAAAAAATTCTAATATTCAAGTTTCTGCTAATTGGGATCATTATCATGAATTACTGGAACAAAATATTTTGGAAGCATTACATAAGTTTAAATCTATACGTAAAATCTGGGGTTTTCATTTACCTTTGCCAAAGGAAGGTTTCAAAGGAGTGTATTTTTGTCTGGGAGATGACGGAACTCACTTAAGTATAGATGGGTCCATTTATTGTTCCGAAAAAGATTGGGCAGCCAATGCAGATTATTATGCAAAGGATCTCGATGTTTTCAATATACTGTTTCATTTAATGAATGAAATTGAAGTCAAGGAAACAGAAGAAATTAATGCTAATAAGATTCTTTTTATGTTTCTTGTTTTTGTAATTTGCAAAACCCTTTCTCAAAGTAGAAATATTAAAGGGCTAATAAACACATCAATTGTTATTGGCTATAGTGCAGGGGAAATGCTAATGCTGGGAGAATATTGTAATAAGGTTTTTAATCAAAATATAAAACTTCTTGGTTATTAATTACCCAGGTTTTTTGTGATATAATATGCTGTAAAGACTGAATTATTTATATAATTCCCAAAAAATTTGGCACTCCCCCTTGAAGAGTGCCAAAAATTGTATATATTATAAGTAAAAGAAATTTTACTATATCAAAAAACTGAAGGTGAAAATAATGAGCAAAATTATCGGAATTGACTTAGGGACAACAAATTCTTGCGTGGCCGTAATGGATGGATCCACAGCACGTGTTATTGAGAATGCTGAAGGCGCGCGCACAACGCCGTCTATGGTTGGTATAACAAAAGACGGTGAACGTCTTGTTGGACAGTCTGCAAAACGTCAGGCGATTACGAACCCAGAAAATACATTATTTGCAATTAAGCGTTTGATAGGGCGTCGTTTTGATGATCCCTTAACAAAAAAAGACAAAGACCTTGTGCCTTACAATATTGTTGAAGGCAATAATGGCGATGCCTGGGTTGAATCACACGGTGAAAAATACAGCCCAAGCCAAATCAGTGCTTTTATCCTTCAAAAAATGAAGGAAACAGCTGAAAAGCATTTGGGTGAAAAAGTTGAAAAAGCCGTTATTACCGTGCCAGCTTATTTCAATGATGCCCAACGCCAAGCAACAAAAGATGCGGGTAAGATTGCCGGTTTAGAAGTTCTTCGCATTATTAACGAACCGACTGCTGCAGCCCTATCTTATGGTTTGGATAAAACTAAAAGCGGTATGGTTGCCGTTTATGACCTTGGGGGCGGAACATTTGACGTTTCCATTCTTGAAATTGGCGATGGTGTTTTCGAAGTTAAATCCACAAATGGGGATACGTTCCTTGGTGGGGAAGACTTTGACCAACGTATTATTGATTATCTTGCCGATGAATTTAACAAGGATAATGGCGTAGATCTTCGTAAAGATACAATGGCCTTACAACGTTTGAAAGAGGCGGCTGAAAAAGCAAAAATTGAATTATCCAGCAGCACACAAACAGATATTAACCTGCCATTTATCACAGCCGATGCAACGGGACCAAAGCACTTGAACATCAAGCTATCCCGATCAAAGTTTGAAACTTTGGTTGAAGATCTTGTTGACCGCACAATTGAACCTTGTAAAAAAGCTTTGAAAGATGCGGGTGTTGCAGCATCTGAAATTACTGAAGTCATCATGGTTGGTGGGATGATTCGTATGCCAAAAGTGAAAGAAAAAGTAAAAGCTTTCTTTGGAAAAGATCCGCATGAAGGGGTTAACCCTGATGAAGTTGTTGCCATGGGCGCAGCCATTCAAGGGGGTGTTTTGCAAGGGGATGTCAAAGATGTTCTATTGCTTGATGTGACGCCACTTTCATTGGGAATTGAAACCATGGGTGGGGTGTTCACAAAATTGATTGAACGCAACACAACGGTTCCAACAAAGAAAAGCCAAGTTTTCTCAACAGCTGAAGACAACCAAAGTGCGGTGACCATTCGTGTTTTCCAAGGGGAACGTGAAATGGCGGCTGATAACAAAATGTTGGGGCAATTTGATCTAAAAGAAATTCCAACAGCCCCACGTGGTGTGCCACAAATCGAAGTAACATTCGATATTGATGCAAACGGAATTGTTCATGTTTCTGCAAAAGACAAAGCAACAAATAAAGAACAAAAAATTCAAATTCAGGCATCAAGTGGCTTAAACGATGATGAAGTTGAAAAGATGGTAAAAGACGCCGAAGCCAATGCGGAAAAAGACAAAGAACGCCGCAAATTGGTTGATGCCCAAAACCAGGCTGATACGATGATCCACAGCACAGAAAAGCAACTAAAAGAACATGGTGATAAAATCAGTGCCGAAGATAAAAAAGGTATTGAAGAAGCCATTGCTTCTTTGAAAGAAGTTAAGGAAAGTGATAAGGTGGATGACATCGAACAACGCACGCAAAACTTAACACAAGCGGCCATGAAATTGGGGGAAGCTTTGTATAAAGAAGCCCAAGAACAGCAAGCCAAAGAAGGCGGAGACGCTGGTGCAGGCGCTAAAGAAGATGATGTTGTTGACGCTGACTTTAAAGAAGTTAAGGAAGACGACAAAAAAGATGGAACAGAAGACAAAAAATAATTTTGTTTTGTGAATCATAAAATGCCGTCGTTGACCCTGGTTAGCGGCGGCTTTATATCTTAAGGAAAACCATGACTGAACGCGATTTATATGAAATTTTGGGTGTAAGCAAAACAGCCTCTGATGATGAAATTAAGAAAGCGTATCGCAAGCAAGCGATGAAATTTCACCCAGACCGAAATCCAGACGATAAACAAGCTGAAGAAAAATTAAAAGAAATAAACTTGGCTTATGAAGTTTTGAAAGATGCGCAAAAGCGCGCGGCTTATGATCAATATGGTCATGCTGCTTTCCAACAAGGCGGTCCAGGCGCTGGCGGTCATGGACAAAGCCATGAAGGATTTGGTTTTTCGGGTGATTTTTCAGATATGTTCGACAGTGTTTTTGGGGATTTTGGGTTTTCTCGCCAGCAACGCAGCCAACCAACCTCGATAAGGGGTGACGACCTTCGCGCGGATGAACGGATTACATTGGAAGATGCCTTTAAAGGGATAACGAAGAAAATTCGGATTCAAAAACAAGGGGCCTGCGGTGAATGTAAAGGATCTGGTGGGGAAAAGGGCGAAGAACCTGTAACCTGTAATACCTGTCATGGATCCGGCCGTATTCGGGCGCAGCAAGGTTTCTTTATGGTGGAACGTACGTGTCATGGATGTCATGGCATGGGAAAGACTGTTAAGAATCCTTGCAAAAGATGCGGGGGTCAAGGGCGCACAGTCGAAACAAAAGACTTGGAAGTACATATTCCAGCAGGAATTGAAGATGGCACACGGATTCGTGTATCAAGCCAGGGTCATGCTGGATTACGTGGTGGCCCAGCAGGTGATTTATATGTCTTTGTACATGTTAAACCCCATGATTTATTTGAACGCAATGCGGATAATATTATTTGCCAGGTGCCCATTTCAATGACGACAGCCGTATTGGGTGGTGAAATTGAAATTCCAACCATCAGTGGGGAACGGGTTGAATTAAAAATTCCAGCCGGGACTCAACCAGAAAGTCAATTCCGCCTGCGCGGGAAGGGGATGAGTGTTCTGCGCCGAACATTCCGCGGCGATATGTATGTTTCAGTAGCAGTTGAAATTCCAAAGAATTTAACAAAAAAACAAAAGGAAATACTGCAAGAATTTGATGGATCCACTTCTGATAAAAAGCATCAGCCAGATTCCCATGATTTTCTGGAAAAAGTCAAAAAATTCTTTAAAGGTAAAGATTGATGAAAGTTCAGGATCAAGAACCCTTTTTTGCAACTTTGGCGGAAAAATGTCCTGAACCTGAAACAGAATTACAATACACAAACCCTTATACTTTATTGGTGGCTGTTGTTTTGTCGGCCCAGGCAACAGATGTAGGGGTTAATAAGGCAACAAAGGCGTTGTTTGAAAGTGTGGACACGCCACAAAAAATGTTGGATCTGGGGGAGGCCCCCCTTAGGGATTACATCAAAACAATTGGTCTTTATAAAACAAAAGCGGCCAATGTCATTAAACTAAGCCAGCGGTTAATCAGTAATTTTAAAGGTCAAATTCCTGAAACCCGAGAAGACCTAGAATCCCTTTCAGGGGTTGGGCGTAAGACGGCAAATGTTGTTATGAATGTGGCCTTTGGCCAGCCAACCATAGCCGTGGATACCCATATTTTTCGAGTATCAAATCGCACAGGGCTGGCCCCCGGGAAAAACCCTTTGGAAGTTGAATTGAAACTGGAAAAATCCGTTCCCAAACCTTACTTACAGCATGCCCATCACTGGCTAATTCTGCACGGGCGTTATGTCTGCAAAGCCCGCAAACCTTTGTGTGAGATTTGCCCCGTTTCCCAGTACTGTGATTATTTTAAAAGTATCTAAACCCATTCCAGTTTTATCATTATCTCATATTTAATCAGTCTTTGTCCTAGAAGATTTACCAAACTAAGGCGTAGGTAAGGGGTTCAGTCATGCTTTAAATGTGCAGGATATGTGTGAAATAATCGAATCTATAGGGTTGTTCTACATGGTCTGTAAGTTGGAAAAACATTGATTTAATAAAAAAATCTCTGGCCAAAGCCAGGGATCTTTTTATTTCAATAAGTTACCAGAAAACCTATCTTTTTGTAAATACAGCAGCATGCATTTGAGGGAGCCCCTCAAGTCTGACAACACCACACCTATAAATAGCTAATATAGTAAGAATAGAGTCTATATTGGTAATAAGTATTTCTTCACCTGGCTTAAGAGCCACCAATATTTTTTTTAAAGTAACCGATATATCTCTTCCTGAAGGCCCGGTAGACAGATTAGCAATTACAAGAATTTTAGCTGCATATCTGTCATATACTTCCTTTTCTTCTTGTTTCGTACGATTCCTATAAAAAGAAAGTATATCTGGATAAAGAGAAAGTATATCTCCAATAGGCTTGGAAGAAGCCCCAGCCCCAGCCCCAGCCGCCGCCGCAATCTCAGCCTCAGTAAATCTAGTCTTATGACGATGATGTACAGTATGACTATGTATTACTGAAGGCCTAATAGGCTTGGCAGAAGCCCCAGCCGCCCCAGCCTCAGCCTCAGGAAGTTCAGACTTACGACGATGATGTACAGTATGACTATGTATTACTGAAGGCATAATAGGCTTGGCAGAAGCCCCAGCCCCAGCCGCCGCAGCCTCAGGCATTTCTTCGTCTGCGGCACAAAACCCTTTGCTTGATACTAACAAGGCAAACATTAACATATATAATTTTTTCATCTTTAACATCCTATAATTATTTTGAATACTTACCGTTTATTATGTTTATTAGGTTTTGTCAAGATGACAAGATCTACTTTTCCATTCAAGAATATTTCTGAACCCCCTTCTGTTCGGGCCGTCGTACCTGAGACGAAGTATTATTATCTTAGGTGACAGGCCCAAAATAAGATATACTCTTAAAGAAAAGGTATTTTAATGAAATCAATTTATTTATATTTCTTCCCAGTATTTTTTTTATTATCAAGCTGTCAACAAAGCCAAAAAAAACCTGGTTTATATTCATTTCAAAACCCTGAAACAGAATATTATGGATTTAAGGATGCTGATGGAAAGATCGTTATCCCTGCCCAGTATATAGGTGTGGATAATGGTATAGCTGGGGATCATGAATGCCCACCCAAAGTTTATTTTGTTGATCGCCCTTATGAAATAGTTTCAAAAAATAGGAAAAAATTTGCAATTGACCAAACTGGCAAGCCCCTATTCAGAGCTTATTGGTTTGATAATGGTCCAGATTATTTTAAGCAGGGGTTATCAAGGTTTGTCCATTTAGAAAAAGATAAGATTGGGTTTATGGATAATAAAGGAAAAGAAATCATTCCTGCCATCTTTGATTGGGCAAGCCCTTTTAGAAATGATACGGCCTTTGTATGTAATGGCTGCAAAGCTGTGCCCATAAGACCAATAAAATTTATTGCTGCCACAGGGAATCAAATCTATGAATACAAAAAGATTATAGGCGGTAAATGGGGTGCCATAGATAAAAGGGGACAGGTAACTATTCCCTTAAAATATGATTCCGGCAAGCAGGTTGAAACAGCTTTAAAAGAAAAAGGCATAAAAAGTTAATTCTTTTTACTTTACCCCAATATAAATATCAAAAACGCAATTTTCTGGATTTGTAGAACGTTCGTCATAAATTTCAAAATCAGCAATATAGTTTCGCGCTGACCCAAAATCTTCATCAGTCATCTTCCATATTTTTTGCCAGGCTTCAATACAGGCTTGGGGCATTTTTCCAGGACCAATATTAAACTTTGCATAGGACTGCGCGGGAATCGTTAACATTTCAAAGGATGCATCAATCCCTTCAAAAGAAGTAACTTCTTCCCCAACAAAATAAGTATAATCCCCTGTTTCATCACTTTCGTAATCTGTATAAATACAGTATGTGTTGCCAGGTTTTTTACGGTTTTGAATTTTATCAGTAAGGTTATTGCCAAAGTATTTTTCTAAAGTTGTGCCGATCTTCCCCTTTTCAGGATTCATTTCATCAGAATTATTTGTACGGGCTGTTATCCCAACAAGTTTAACTTCTTCTAAAGTTATTAATGATTTTTTCATTTTATCCTTTATTATTTATGGAGCTTAGTTATAAAAAAACCCGGGATACTCCCGGGTTTTTGACCGTTATAACAAAGCCTATTATGCCCTGATAGGTGACCTGGAAGATGCTTTTAAGGGTGTGCATTTTTTCCCAGTAAAGTCATTAACTTCAATATTTTTTTCTTTGCGTTTCTTCATTCTTTCAATCATTTCTGCCATAACTTCTTGTTGAACTAAGGCACGTAATTGGGGAAGAACTTCTTCAAACTTGGGTGATTGTGCTTTCTTGCTGGCTAGGCGTTTTAAGATAAAGTGTTTTCCACCTTTGTCGATCACACGGTTGCTGCATGCTCCGTCTTTAAGGACTTTCAAACGTTTGGCAACGTCTTTTCCTAAAGCTTGTTCAATTTCAACTTCATGCAGGAAACCAAGTTCGCCACCACGTTCACGTGTTGTGGGCTCCATAGAATATTTTTTAGCCAAAGCGCCAAAATCATGACCTGCCATAGCCTGCTTTAAAACTTCGCCGGACTTTCCTTTATCAACAACGATAATGGCAAGTGAATACATTTTTTTGCCTTTAAGGTTATCTTCAAGTTTTCGGTATTTTTCTAATAAGACTTCTTCTTTAACCTTTTCGTCAATTTCTCTTTTGAACCATACTTTTTGTTCAGCCGCTTTTTCTGCTTGTTTTACCAGTTCAATTTTGGCCTCTTTCACTTCTTCATCATCTTTCAGGTTGGCTGCTTCAATTTCTTCGGCCAACAGCAAGTCAATCAAAATTTGGTCACGAACTTTGTCAAAAACAGCATCATCTGGTGCTTTGCGAATTTCTTCAATTGGGAAATTACGTTTTGCTTCTAAAATATCGCTGCGGTAATAAATAATATCTTTCCCGTCTTTTCCTTTGTATTTAATTGCAATTGGGTTGGTGTCTGCAGCAAAAGTATATCCTGCTGATAAAATACTTGCGCCTAAAACAAATGCGGTTATTATTTTTTTCATAAGTTGGCTCCTCTATATAAACTCTAAAAATTTATAACATAGTGCCTTGGAAATCACCTGATTACAAGGAAAATTTTCTTACTTAATCCTATAAATAGTAAAGGACAAGAGTTCTTGTAAAAACTTTTTTTCTTGGGTATCGGGCATTGCTGTCAATAAAGAACAACAGCTGTTATAAATGCTTTCTATAGCCGTTTCTATTTCTTTGAAAATACTATGTTCAACCAAGGCATCCTGCAGTTTTTTAAAGGATAATTCAAAATCTTTGCAATCGTTATAACAATCTTCAACAAGGGTTTTATACGCAGGCTTTTTCTTTAACAAATAAATAATTGGCAATGTAATTCTGCCCCCTTTTATATCATCCCCTACGTTTTTTCCAGGGGTGGATTTGGGTAACCCAAAGTCAAGGATATCATCAGTTATTTGAAACAAGGTCCCTATTTTATGACCATAGTCAGCCATAATTTTTCTGTCTTTTTCAGATGCATCGGCAATCAGGGTGCCAACCTCGCTTGCGGCTGAAAACAAGGCAGAAGTTTTTGATTCAATAATGGAAAAATATTCCTTTTCTGTAAGGGATAAATCCTTTTCTTTGCTTAGTTGTAAAACTTCGCCTGATGCGATAACAGAGGCCGCTTTTGATAAAACTTTCATAATTTCGGGGTTTTCGTCAGCCACCATAAATTCAAAAGCTTTACTGAAAAGAAAATCGCCGACTAAGATACTGGTTTTATTTCCCCACAAATCATTGGCAGATCTTAACCCACGTCTTTTGACGCTGTCGTCAATGACATCATCATGAAGCAAGGTTGCTGTATGAATAAATTCAATGCAGGCCCCCATATGGACAGGACGATCCCCCCTATAGCCATACATTTTTGCTGATATAAAAGTCAGCAAAGGGCGTATTCTTTTGCCGCCAGCCTGAATTAAATGACAGGCTACTTGTTGAATAAGTGGCACAGGACTTTCTAAGCGATCAATGATTAACGCATTCAAACTTTGAATATCATCATAAAAAGTATTATGTATATCGGTGAAAATAGTATCTATTTTTTGTTTTAATTTTACAGTCATGCTTTAAGCTTAATATAATAACAGCACTATACAAGAAGGAATGTCCAAAATGAACCTAAAAATAACCCAAGATGATTTTTTGGCAGGAAAGCTGAAAATATTTCAACCTGCACAAGGGTTTAGGGCTGGATCCGATTCTGTCTTTTTACCTGCATCTGTTAAAGGAAACAAAAAAGGAAAGGCTTTGGATCTTGGTTGCGGCGTTGGGACAGCAAGTTTATGTTTGGCTTTTCGAAACCCTCATCTTCAAATTGATGGTCTAGAACTTCATCAAGATATGGTTGATATTGCCAACAAAAATATTTTGGCAAATAATTTTTCAAAGCGCATTAATGTCTTTCAATCAGATATTTTTGATAAAAAGCTGATGCCTGTCCTATCAAATACTTATGATATCGTCTTATCAAATCCCCCTTATTTTGAACAGGCAGGGACAATGGTTGATAAATCACGCCTTTCTGCACGAATCAAGCAAGATTTTTCCATAGACGAATGGGTTAATATGTGTCTTAAAATGTTAAAGCCCCGGGGGTATATCCATCTTATTTATCCGACCAGTGATCTTGACCAAGTTCTCTGTTCTTTAACAGACAAGTGCGGGGAAATAACAGTTTACCCCCTGTGGCCCAAGGAAGATGCTGAATCCAAACGATGTATTATTATGGCACGCAAGGGGGTTAAGACATCGACAAAACTTTTTAGAGGGATGATTTTGCATGATGAATTAGGCAGCTATACAGAAAAAGCCCAAGCAATTTTAAAGGCTGGAAAGGGCTTGTTTGATTGATTTTGTTAGGTGTGTTACACTGCGCCAAAGGATATTTTAGGTATGACCTCTTCAAAACAACAAACAGCCACACTTTTTGGCATTCTCGCAATATTTTTATGGTCAGCAAATGCTTTGTTGGCAGTGGAATTGAAACGAATCCCCTCTTTTGAACTAATTGCTATTGTCTTTGGCATCAGTGCGACAACATCTTTATCATTTATTGCTTTTAAAAATAGGTGGGACAGGTTGAAACAACCGCCTCTTGTCTGGGCAATGGGTATATTCGGGATATATTTCACGAACTTTGGTTATATTTCATCTTTCAAGCTGGCGCCGCCAGCCCAGGTTGACCTTATCTTTTATTTATGGCCAATCATGGCAGTTTTAATTTCCCCCGTCATTTTACGGGAAAAGTTTTCGGGGCGTATTTTATTGGCCAGTTGCCTAGGTTTAGCATCTGTTCTGACGATTATCATAGGGGAAGAAGGGGCAGACCTTCTTGCAATAGATCCCGTCTATATCAAAGGGTATTCAATGGCCTTTATCGGGGCTGTTTCATGGGCGCTGTACAATGTTTTTTCACGCAAGGTGAAACAGGCACCCGTTGAAATGATGGTCGTGTTTTTTGCGGGAGCTGCAATTTTATCGGCCATTTCCCACGTCACATCCGAATCTTTTATTGCGCCAAATTTATCTGAATGGGGATACATTTCCATTATGGGTTTCACAACATTTGGAACAGCTTATTTTGCTTGGGACTATGGGGTTAAGAACGGAAATTTCAAACTTTTAAAAACAGCTGCTTATGCCGTACCCTTGATGTCAATCGCATTATTGGTTGTTTTTGGTAAAGCCGAAGCATCAGTTGGATTAGCCATTGCAACTGTTTTAATTTTAATCGCCTCCATTTTTGCAGGAACAAACTTAATTCCTTTTCTGGGGGAAAGTATTGCGATTTTAAAAGATAGAATCACAACAGAAGAAGGGTCAGACATAGGCCTGGGTGTTCTTGAAAACAAAGGCGAAGAATTCACCCGCCAACTTGGGGAAAATATTAAAAAAAGATCTATTATGCTTAAAGTGATCACGGTTCTTTTAATTTTGGGGCCCTTGGTTCATATTTCTTTTAGAGCTTTTTATCATTTCTATTTTGATCGTGCCGCCCCATTATACTTTAGTGTCTGGGTTTCTGGTGGGATTGTTTTAACAATTATAGCTGGATTCTTTTTAAGGTATTTTTCAAAATACAAACGGGATGTCAGCATTCGAAGCATCCAAGATGAATTTTTTGAAATCACCCAAAAAACTTTGGACTTAATTCATGCTTCCCAAAATAAAACTTTGGAATTTATGGGGCCGAAAGATAAAAAAATATACCTATCCACTTTGGTATTACAAGATCCAGATGCAACAGAAGAAGCCATAGGTTTATCCGTTTACAATTTAACGGAAAGCAAGAACTTAAAAGATGCGGCAATGAAAATTGAAACTTACAGAAAATATGGTTTCACCCATCAAATGGAAGAAGTTTATCACGATATAGCCGAAGAATTGCGTCAGGCAATTCACAACTTAAAAAATGTTTCTGTAACTGCTGCAGCACAATTGGAAGACCGTTTTAATGGGCGTGTCACACCAATCAGCAAAGGGGTTGCAAGATCGGAAGGTTTTGTTGAAAGAATCTTGAACGCCAGTGAAGATAACGATTATAGCTTTATGACATTAGATGACGCTGTCGAAGCCTTTAAATTTGTTTTAGAAATGCTGAATGACCGTACAATTCAATATCTTGAACCAAATTTTACTTTCAAAAAAGAACTGTTCAGCAAAGGGAAAAAACACGAAAAAATAAGGGTTAAACGCCAGGCTGAAATTATCATGCGGAACAACAGGTTAAGGGCCATCTTGGATCTTTTATTGGATGAACCGGATGGTGGGGTTGTTCATATTGAAACACTTCCTATGTCAAAAGTGATTGAATTGGTTCACGAAAATTTAAACCAAATTTTGGAGGCGATTCAGCAGAAAATTGCTTTGGTTAAAAACAATACAAATAAGCAAAATTATGACCAACTAAAAGACTTGTTAAAGATTACATTGCAAGTGCGCGAACTGTATCAAGCAGCCCAAAACCATAACCAGAAAATCAAAAAATTAACCCGCGAATTGTTCCAGACAAAAATAATGTCAGAGACATTGAACGAGGTTAATTGGGCCTTTACAAAGCGACAATATAAAAGGAAAGCCATTCAAATTTCTGAAAAAGAAATATCGCTGACACCTGCAGAAAAAGAAATGGTAATTCAGGAAATTCATGATGTTATCCAAGATATTTATATTAAAAAGCATGGTCGAAAACTTTACTTCCTAACGGCAGAGGAAGGTCTTGAGTTTGATGAAAACTATTTAAAACGGATTGCCAGTGATTTCTTTTCCATTTTGAATGAGCATTTATTATTGGCCCAACCCAAAATTCAACATGCGATTGAGGCATCAAGTGGGATTAACCTAAGCCCCATGCATTATCATTGGACTTTAAGACGTAAAGTTGGGTGGTTGGCAACACAATCAAGTGCCATTATTCAAGATATGAAAGTTCTTGCCTACAGTTTGGTTCATACTTTAACAAAGTCATATCGATTAAAAATGAATGATAATATGATTGATTATCTTGCAAAAGAATATAGGGCCGATGAAACTTATTTAAGGTCCATTGTTATTCCAGCGTCTAAAGAAGAAGTTGGAAAGCCCCAAGATTTTGATTTATCCTTTAAGTTTTCGGATAAGGTCGATGACTTGGTGCAACAAGGAATGCTTGCGGCAAAAAGTTTGAAATAGGATTTGTGCCTAAGGCCTTGACTTTAAAGCATTGAATGATTAGATCTAACTATGGTTATAAAGTAAAAAGTTCTTGCCTTTTAATGTAAGAATTAGTACGCTGCAGAACGTTAACATAATAAATCCTTATTGGGGTGTAGCCAAGCGGTAAGGCACCGGTTTTTGATACCGGCATGCGCAGGTTCGAATCCTGCCACCCCAGCCATTAAATAACCACGGTCTTTCAAACCCGCCACAATTTTTAAACAGCCACAGTTCTTGTCTTTGAATTACTTAATTGGGGGAAGATGGTGCACCCGAGAGGACTCGAACCTCTGACACCAGGATTAGGAATCCTGTGCTCTATCCACCTGAGCTACGGGTGCTTTCTTAGCACTGACACGTCGTTATTTCATTCCTTGCCTACCTAAAGTAGGCGTCGTCATTTATTCCTAGTGTCATCACTAATTAACATTACAACACTGACACGTTGTTATTTACGATATAACAACAACGAATCGATTTCCCATATATACGCTGTCTTTATTTAGTTGACAACTCTCTGGTTAAAAAAATCAGGTGTTTGTTGCTTATTTATAAATAATTATGCAGTAACTAAGGAGGTTACCCCTTGAAAAAACTGAATTATTATTGTTTGGTATGGCAAAAGTTCCTTAACTTATTTGATTTATTCATTGAAACCTGTTTCCCATCGGGGCATAATGCGAATCTAAAATGCAAAACTTATGAATAGAAAATCAACAAATATATTAGGCCCCATTTTTATTGTTGCTGGTACCACTATTGGTGCCGGAATGTTGGCCATGCCCTTAACTTCCAGCAGTGCAGGGTTTTTGTGGACCAGTTTATACCTGGTTTTTTTATGGATTGGCATGCTTTCATCTGCTTTGTTAACGGTTGAACTAAATCTTGCGAATAAAGAGACCCTAACAATTTATGGGTTATCCCAAAAATACTTGAACAAGTTGGGTGGGACCCTGGGAAGTCTTTCCTTGATGTTATTATTTGTTTCATTATTGGCAGCTTATGCCTCTGGTGGATCATCAATCCTTTACGAATTCTTTGACCAGAAATTTGATACTCATACCTTGACGATTCTTTTTGTTATTTTGTTTGGGGGATGGATTACCATTTCCATGAAATCAGCAGACTATATAAATCGTTTGTTATTTATTGCGATGATTGTGGGTTTTGTCATCATTATGGGGTCACTATCTTCAGAAATTTCAATAGGTTATTTATCGCGGAAAGAGCCATTTAGCCTAAGCCACTTATCAATGATTCCAGTCCTATTTACAACTTTGGGTGTGCATGGAAGCATCCCTAGTATTATGAAATATGTTGGACAAGATCGTTCAAAAATTTATAAAATTTTTATCATTGGCAGTGGTATTCCGTTATTTATTTATATGTGTTGGCAAGCCATTGCTTTGGGAATTATTCCGTTAACAGGTGACAACAGTTTTGAAACGATTCAGCAATCTAAAAATGCCTTAGGGACTTTTGTTGCTATACTTGGGACTCAATCATCCAGTACAGCCTTTGAATTTTTAACAGAATTCTTTACCTTTTTTGCCATCAGCACATCCTTTTTGGGTGTGGGAATTTCTTTGTTTGATTTTTACGGCGAAGTATTTGGTAAAACATTTGGAAAGCATCGAATAACCCTAAGTATGATGACATTTGTTCCGTCCTTAATTATTGCTTTGTATGTGCCGCATGCCTTTATATTTGCTTTGGAATTTGCCGCTTTGGCTTTGGCAGTTCTGGCCATTCTTCTGCCGTGTGTAATTTTATATAAAATGCATAAAAAAGCCATTATAAAACCGACAGCCCTGGTGACAAAAAGGTGGTTTGTTTTTGGTTTGTATCTATTTGGTTTGTTTATTACAACGATTGTGATTAATACGTTGATGACAGGCTAACTTCTTTTCTCTTTGAAAAAATCGCCCAAAATTTTACTGCATTCCTTTTCCAAAATACCCCCCAGAACAGTGGGTTTATGGTGGCATGTTTCTTGGTTATAAATATAAGGTCCGTGGTCGATACCCCCACCCTTGGGGTCATACGCGCCATAATAAACTTGTTTGATTCTGGCAAAGGAAATTGCTGTGGCACACATGGGGCAGGGTTCAAGGGTTACGTAAAGGGTCATTCCCTCCAATCGTTCTGTCTTAAGTTTTTTACAGGCCTGGCGAATCACATTTATTTCAGCATGGGCTGTCGGATCACAATGTTGGATGGT
>TARA_R110002050_G_scaffold110379_3_pt1 | contig 30729 bp, 43 predicted proteins | sample TARA_R110002050 | Tara Oceans TARA_R110002050 (sample SAMEA4396988) | marine metagenome | biome: Polar Biome; feature: [DCM] deep chlorophyll maximum layer (ENVO:01000326); material: water (ENVO:00002006), including particulate matter (ENVO:01000060) such as... | depth 25 m
TTTTAGTAGCTTTTCTGTAGCTGCCATTTTATAACTCCCATTTTAATTTTGCTCTTTTGCAGAGCATATTTTAGTTTACTTTACAACTATTACCTTCCTAATAACGCATCGCTAAACATCTGCTCATCCGAACGTGGTTGTTCAGCTTTACCAGTCTGCACTGCGGCAGTTTTAGGTATTGCTAAACGTTGTGCTTGGTTTTGCATTTCTTGTGTTTTTTGTTGCACTACTGGGTTAGTACTAGTTCTTAATTCAAACAACTTAGCTAAATTATCCATCGTTAGATTGTCAGGATTTTGTGCCCACTGAACAAATTCATTTGCTTTATTAGCATCGTACCCATAAGCATTTACAGCGTGGCTGTGTGCCTGCGTCTGCATCATTTGAGTTTGTTGCTGTTGCATTTGAGCTTGGTATTGTGTTTGCAATTCCTTCTCTCTTACTTGATCTTTTTTCTGTAAAAAACCAAGATAATCATCTCGATATTTTTCTTTAGCTAGTCTATGCTTAAACGATTCAGATTCTGGATCATTTAATGCATCTACTTCGCTGTATGAAAGTGGTCTTTCAGGTGCTGATGGCTCCTTCAGTGAAGTCTCTTGAAATCCGTTTGGGTATCCTTGAGCTTGTCCATTGGAGGGTGACTGTTCTAATTGGTTCAGAACTTCAGGATTACTACGAATCATCTGCTCTACTGGAGCAAGACTATTCTTATAATAATCTAGTTCATTCCGAATTGTACTTAATTCACCCTTGGCTTTATCAGCTTGTGACTGCCAATATTCAAAACGAGTTGTCTCATCAGGGGTAGTCTCTGGTGTTGCTTCATTCGTAATTGGTTCAACCACGCCTGTATTATTTACAGGTGCTTCCCCTGACAAAATGCTAGGTTGCTCTACTGGCACACTAACATTCTCTGTCTGTGGTTGATCAGCATTACGTACTTCTAAGATATTCTCCATTACTTTTCCTTTGCGATTTGGATATTTCCAGCAACCGCTTTCTTCAATTCTTTATTTATTATCTAAAATCTTCTGGCATCATTTGATCACCTTCTGGTAAACCTTCTGTAAAAGGATTATTTTCTATTTCTTCTATAGGAATTAATTTACTTCCACCAAGAAGACTAAAATCATATGCATGTTTTTTGCCATCAATTTCATAAACAATATCTCTATTATCTTGACCAAAAGCAGACTGAGCTGCATAATTATTTATGTAACCAGCATGTTTTTCTGCATCATCATTTAATTTTACTACAAGACGATTATCTTTAATATACATTTCTGGCATATATGATAAATTGTTTTCATTATTTCTTTCTGTAAACTCGTAATTGTAAGTAGACTCTATTTGTTTTTTTTTAAACTCTAAAGGATTTTCTTTTTCTTTAGATTCTGTTAATTGTTTTAATCTGCTTTGTTCTGGATATGAAGTAAGGGTTTCACCTTCTCCTTCATTTAAAAGAGCCATTGCTCCCATCCCACCACCAATCATTCCTAATGTTCCTTTTAAAAAACTCATTATTCCTCCAGCCTTAACATTTCTTGATTCATTTCTCTTGTTGTATTTCTACGTTGATCAAACTCTGCTATATCTTCTTTGGCTAGTTTAAGATCATCTGCTAAACGTGTTTGATATAGTTTAGCTGCCATCTCTACTTTTGCTTCTGCTTTTGCAAGCTTCTTTTCAAATTCTTTTACTTCTACACGCTTACGATCATGTAAGGATTCACGTTGTGCTGTCTGTAAGTCTCCTTTAAGATCTTTAATCTGTTCAGCTTGTGCTTGAACCTGTTGTTGCATTTGTTTCATCTGTCCTACTCTTTCTAATACACCTTCCATATCTGCAACATCTGTTTGCTTTAGCACTTCAATCTGATCAATTAAACCTGAAGAGTATAACTGCATGTAGTACTCAAAACGTGCCCACCTATTAGAAGGAAGAGTAGAACCAGATAACACAATAACATCGTATTTACCAATAGTTATATCGTTTACTTTACCCATTAGATTACCAACGTCATCATAAAGGGGATGATTAATCTGTATTTCGGTAGGGCGATTATTAGGTTGCATTAACCTGAATACTTTTTGATCTGTATATACGTACTGAATAAGACTAACCACTACTTTTGCAAGTTGATTAATACATTCTTCAATATCATCACGCTTTGATTTAATTCTTCTTTGTCCGTACTCATCTAGAGCAATGGTTCCTTTATAAGTCTGAGGTGCCCCTCCCTGATCTCCTTGCATTAACGCATAAATACCTAAGATACGTTCTATGTCTGCACGAGCATCTGCTTCATTTTTATATAATTCATTAGGCAAAGGAACTGGAGCTGCTACAATTGGTTGTCCTAATTCAGGATCAAATTCAATAACAGCAGTACCTGCTTTTCCCCATTCTGCTTCAAGGTTTGCTTTGTTCATACTACCACGAGGTATTAATAACTTTACATTAGTAGAACTGGAAGCATGAGCAACAATAAGAGAACGTATTTTATTTACGTACTCCTGTAATCCTTTTACTAGTCGTACATCGCTCATAGGGTATGGATTACGATTAAACCCATTCATAAATGGCACAATAGGATATTCTTCAATAGGGAGATCTACCATATATAATTGATGATCTCCTACGCTAACACATTGCTGTACGTTAGTTACTTCTATCTCATTTACCATAATTTCTTTACTTTCAATAAGGTCTCCTTTGGTAAGAAGATCTATTGTTGTAGTAGAGTTTGGAATAGAGCCACTGTGCTCTTCTCCAGCCATAGGTACATTTTGTCCTGTTTGAGGATCCATCATTAAATGAAATTTAGAAGATCCTAGTTCTTGTATAATTTGAGTGTATGTAGTGACATTTTGTTTGTCTGTATAAATTGTTTCCCCTTCTGCATTAGACACTACAACTACTGGTTCTTGCTTGTACTCTTCATATTCTACTTCATTTAAAACTTTTTCATCATTACTACGAGGATCATATATTTTAAAATAAGGATTTTTTACTTTTGTATAACGCTCAAATAGTTCAATTTCTCTTTCTCCTGTAATAGAAGAACCTGTCTGTCTACGCTTCATAGTAACATCTTCACTGTATAAAGAGTGCCTTGATTCAGAAACTGTGTTTAAATAACTGGTTTCAGAACTCTCTCTAATGACGCTTTCAAACTCTGGATACATAGAAATCAATTGAGTTTCAGATACAATTTTTCCTACAATAATATGAGCTGCATCTCTGCAAAAAGGATCTTTACTACTAGGATCAATAAATAATTCTAATGGATTGATTGCCTGTACTTTTACTTCCCCTGCACCAAAATCAGCTTCAGGATCAATATATGCCATCATCGCTCCCATGCCCATTACATAGTAATCATCAATAGATTGTTTTAGTTCTACGTTTCCATTAGAGCTATCCCAAACATATGCCATTAAATCAGAAAACATTCTACCTACTTTAGCATCGCTGTTTTCTCTAGCAGTAGATTGGAATTTAGGATTGTTTGCAGTAAGCATTGCTTTTGCTTGCTCTACCGCACTATATACTACATTGACAACCAATGGCTCTTGAGCACGTTTACGTAGAGCAGTTACTTGATCATCTGTCCATTGCTTTCCATTACGGAACTCATTGTCTTCAACAGCTTGCTTTATCCAATTCTGTCTTGCAGATGAATAATCAGACAATAAATCTTGGGTAAGTTGGACTTCTTTTGATTTAGGGGCGTTATTATGCAATATAAAGATCGACTTTGTTAAGTTAAACGTTTACTTTAATAAAAAGTTCCACGTTATGATATTTTCCAACTTATATCATCTACATGATTAAAGTCTAGGTTTTTCTTTTGTGCTTTTTCTACACTTTTATGATGAGGTACAAAACATTTTTTCATAGCATAAAATAAACCATCCAGTAAATCATCGTGTTTTCCACGAGGATATAACAGCAACTCATCTTTTAGTTCTTCCATTGATTTTAGCATAAACATTTTCTTTTGAGCAAAGTAAGGTTGCATTGTTTCTAATCGTGAAGATTTACTTGTACGTGGATTTTCTTTTATCTCTAATCCTGATATAAATATTTTTTCTTCATCACATCGTTGCTTTAAGTACTCTCGTAGCATCTCTTGATAGCCGACACTCTCTACTCGCACTTTTACTGGTTTGAATAGCTTAAAGTACTCAATAATACTTTCTGCTAGTTGCATAGGGGTTGCTCTCTGGCGGTAATACTGGAGAATATACCTATTGTTGTTTTCGTCTACTGCTACAGGCATGATTACAGAGTAATCTGCTGTCTTGCGTACCGAAGAAGCTGGATCAACCCCCATGAACACATTGACAGGGATTTCTTTTTCCCCATCGGTTAAATAATGATTATCTGAGCTATCAATCTTTAGCGTATAATCATGATACTGAATATAAGACTGCTGAAACAATTGATCTTCATCTCCAACAATTTGACACATGTACTCTCTGTAAAACACAGAGGAACGTCCAATAGATTCCAGTTCTCTTTTCTTTTGTAATAATTTATCAATAGGTTGCCACTCTTCCCACAAAGCTTTCTTTTTATCTAAATCAGGACTAAAGTGCATGTTTACCCAACCTTCCATTTGTTTTAATATTTCTACTAAACATCGCTGGTGCTGAGGAGTACCAATAACAATAATCTTTCCTTTTTGCGGATCTAAAGAAGGAACAGCACTCTGTAGCAACCAACGAAGATTTTGCTCCATTGCTTCTGCTGTTTTAGTATTATTCTCATCTTCAGGATCATCTACAATAATAAGAGTAGGGCGTTGGCTACCTACTTTAATACCACGAAGCTGTTGCCCTGTGCCTTTACAAATAATCATAGACCCATCTTTTAGCTCTATCTCTGTCTTTGACCATTGCTTTGCACTATGTTGCCCCCAATATCCGTAGACCTGTCGAAAAGTTTCTGAGTACTCTATTGTATCTTTTATTGTACCCAATAGCTTAATCGCATGATCTTGGGTTCTAGACACTAATACAATAAGTTTTGCCCCACTGTCATTCATAATATGGAATAAAGGATATACACCTCCAACGATAGAGGATTTAGCGTGACCACGTGGGGCAATAATGTTTACTTGTTTTTGAGAGTCGTCTACTAAAGACTCTGCTATTTTGTAATGAAAATCAGGGGAAGCAGCAGAAAACATATTAGACATAATTACTTTTCCAAACATAATCATGTTTTTGCTTAATTTCTTTTTTATAAAGTCTTGGTCTTTTTTTGCCATTACTACTTTCGTTTTTTAGGCTTATTAGGACACTTTGTCATATTCACTATTTTACTTTCTAATAAAATTCCTGTTTTAAGACCGCAATGTGTGTTATCCTTATACTTACCTGCAAACACACAGTTTTTCTCTTTTAAGGCACAATATGCAGCCATTAAAGATGATCTGTAATAAAGGTATCATAGTAATAACCAGATGTCTCCATTTCTTTCAAGGCATCAATAGCTACTGTAGACATAAACGCAGGATCTCCTTCATGCATTACAGCAATCACGTGTAATGCTCGTACTGCTATTTCAATTTGCTCGTGAATAAGATTATTCTCGTCTAAGCCTTCGTATTCGTTGTCTATATCACTCGGCTGGTTCATTTGTTTCTGATTTCCGTTGTAAGGTTACCTTTTTCTCTTCTTTGGCTATAGTATCTGCTATTTGTTTCGTAACATCTACTTGAACTGTGTCTGTAATCATTTGTTTGTTTGGCTTCATCTCTAATAAGTCCATTAGATAGTCATTTGCCTTTAAAAAATTGTTTACATCCCCTTTGTCTTCTGCCATTGCTAATGCACGTACAATATTGTCTAGTGCAAATTCTTTGTTAATAGATTTATCGTGCAGTAATTCTTTAATTTTCTTTTCAACCATGCGTTTTGTCACTTTTTGCTTGAGGAATCTTCGGACGGTGGCTGCTGGAGTTTGTTGGTTAGGTCTATAGATTTGTCCAAGAACATTAAAGTCAACCGCATTGCTCCCCAATAGCATATTTGCGTAAGCATTAACAGTATTTTTACTCCTCGTTTTACCATTTTCTTCCTCATCCCATGTTCGTTTAGGGTTTGTTTTACTATATACTCCATATTCGTGATTTACCAAAAAATTTATTTTAGAAAAACTAGAATCCCATCCTACTCCACACGTAAGCTTAATAAACGTTTTAACGTGTCCAGCTTTATCGGTATAACTCTTGCGGTCAAAACATTCAGATACGTAACCATCATCTGTTAACGCCCATTCTCCTACCTCTGCTTGTTTCCAAGGCACGTATTGAATCTTTTTTTCTGATGCCTCTTCCTTGCTGTATACAGGGTAATGATTTGTTTTTCCTTTAATTTTTCTTTTTATTTTCACAAGTGTAGCTACACTACCATATAGCTATATGTTAGTATACTATATGGTTATATATATATATACTATTATTAATCCATACTCTTTTTATCAGAATGATCTACTCCAATCTGCTGAGCTATAATCTTTGATACGATTTCATACTCTGCTTCAATAGCTTCTAAGTTTTTTTCTTGATTGTTCAATATATCTTCATATTGACTCTCTGTCATAGTCTTTTGTTCCCACTTACCAGTATTGACATTCAGTACTTCGTATTCTCTGTTACGTTTTTTATCCATGTTCTACTTTAAGTTAATATTGCTATCTATATTAATACAATGATTTAATTGGAATAAAGTTCCATGTACTCCTTTAAGAAGTTATTTTAGAATGTGAGTAGAAGGAACATGTTACATGGTACCCCCTATGTTTTGGGTTGCACGTTACTTATTAGGTTGAGTTGACTTTTTTAGTTCCACTTAACTACTGGGTGTAAGCGAGCTTACCCTAAGAGCTACATTTAACCCACCCTTACGATCCTCGTATCTTACCCCTGCTCATACTTCGCAGCCGATACAGAGTGATCATCTACACTTTATGCGTATACACGCACGTAAGTATCTACTAATCCATACACATCTACCATGTACATGCACACATATTACCACTTACAATACGCTTCCTTTATCTCTGATAATACAATAAGTATTACAACTTAACAAAGGAGTAAAAATGGTAATCGAATTTACTGATATATCAACTGGCAATGTAACTGGATACAATAAAATATATGTTTATGCAAAGGATTATAGTGAGGCTACAGAATTGCTTAGAAAACAATTTCCATTTGTAATTAACGAGTACAATTACGATGAAGAAACTGGCGAAGACCAATACTCATGGCAAAAGCTTGAAAAGATATATCCTCATATGTATGCAAGACCAAACTACTTAATCATCAATAACCCTCATCAAACAAGGAAGAAAAAATAATGGAAATATTACAACTAATAGCATACACGTGTGGACTAACAGTTTACATTATGATAGGTATGCATTTATACAAATTAATTAAACGTAAATAAAATAATATAACTATACAAATGTAAAGGGAATAGCTCTTCTAGAACTGTTTCCTTTATATTTGGTTTTTACTTAATCAACTTAACATCTTTATGCTTGTCTACAAAAAGTGGTTCTATCAACGTAATGTCCTCCCACATTTAAAGGGTAATGATAGATAGTAATGTGGCAAGCATAAACAAAGGAATAATCATGAAAGATATTAAAGAGTCATTAAAACTAACTGGCTGGTATGCACTAGGAGCTACTGCCATTGGAGTAAGTAAAGTAATTAACACAGGTAGAGCTATAGCACTAGAATTAAAGAAAGGCACACCTCAAGAATTTGTACGCTATACCAATCAAGATATAGCAAAAACATTTAAAAGCAAATTCAGCAAAGTTAACCCTGAAACATAATTACTGTTTTAAACAAAAATTAAAGGGAGAAATGCTTCCTTTATGTCTGGCAATTATGCCACTTAACCAAAGTACAAGGAAATAACATGAAAACACTAAAACAAATACTAACAGAAATGAGATCTAAAGCTGTAGAAAGTGCAGAGCTAGGATATAATAATGTATGGATCAGAAGATCAAAGCAAGATCCAGAAAATAGCAAAGCATATATCAATGAAAATGCTAGTATCTCTCAAGCTTCAGAAGATAAAACTACCGAATGGATTTATAATCTTTGGGTAAAAACTACTGAAGAGGGACTAGAAGAAATGGACACATTTGTAGAAACAGAGCTAATACCGAAAGGCATGAGTCTATTTGTTGATAAAGATACCAATGAACCAATAGAAGTCTTATCAAAAGACAAAGGTTCAGTACGGTTCATGATAGCTAGGTCTAATTTAGTGTCATAACATCTAAGAAAAGAAGTACAGGGAGAAATCCTTGTATTTCTTTTTTACTAAGGTGCTTACGCACGTTATTTTATTATTTAAAAGGTGCTTCGCTCAGTACTTTTAATTTAAGAACAGATGAACAAGCTTCTGAGTACAAATATAAATAGTTTGTTATGAACATATATGTTACATTATGAGGCGTTTTAAGGGATATAACAAGAAAGTAATAAAGGACAATTTATACTCTGGTTAAGTATAGGTAATGGTCTATTATGACTAACTAAATTACCATGAGGGAGCAGTTTATTTATTTAGACTGCTTCCTTTATTTCTAATAATATAAATGGGAGTTACAACATATGAAATGCACTATACATCCGTATACATCAATACAATACCAAGAAGTTATAAAAGAAAAAAGACTGCCTTGGTCTGATGAATTTGTAAAAACCTATCACGATACACCATATTGTTCTGATTGTTTTGAAGAATATACAAAAACAGGTGTTTATATTAACAACTTAACCAACGATACTAGGAGTAATTATGCAATATACAAAAACGTTACAAAATAATAACATTAAAAACGTGTACGATAGAGAAGCATTATCAGATGCAATTATAGATCTAGGATGCGTACCAAATGATTTAAATAGCATTAGTCAACAATTAGATGACTTGTATTATCAAGCAACAAAAATACAACATACAATAACATTGGTAAACAAGGAACTAATACGTGTAATAGATCAAATAAAAAAAGATTCAGATAAAGCGAGGTATAGTTTATGAGTACAACAGAAACAGATTACATTTTTGATAAACTGTATGAACACACTGAAGATTATATGGAAGAACGTATGAACGACATAATGAGTGATTTAAAAGAAGATTTTCATGTAAGCGAAGATGTGTCTAGAAAATTATTTTACTCGTTTCTAGAAAATAAATACAACGTTAAACATAGTTTACCAAATTATAACAATACAATAGATAAACTAAATGAATTAACTATAATAAAAAACAATAAGGAGTCTGTATGAGTAAGCTAGGAACATTTACAGCAGTTGCTAAAGGTGCAAGCTATTTAGGAATGGCATTAAATCAAATGGTAAAATTAGCAGCTCATGGAACAAGGACAGCTGCTGATTTTGTTATTGATAAAAAACGGTATGACGTTGAATTACTTGTAGGTGGAGCTACTATAGAAACTAAACATAATCAATCAGGTGCACAGCTATCTAAACTTGTAAGAATTATGGGTGATGTAGGTGTAGAACAAGCAATTATAACCGATGTTAAAAAGGAGAAAAAGTAATGGTCATTATTGATATACCAAACTGGATGTTGTACATCTCATGGTTTATAGGATCTAACATAATAGTAATTATTACTCTTTTGTTATGGATGTGGTTTTTAAACTGGAAAGATACTCGCAAGGAGACATCATGAGTGAGCCTTGGTTAGAACTAGGATATGATATGGATACGTACTACAAAGAAATGCATGTAGCTAAAAAACTAAAAGAACTTGAAAAACTAAAAAAAGTAATGAATTTAGTTAAAGAAAATCTTATAACAATAGATACATCATTAACAATGGAAGTTGCAAAAAAACATATGATTAAAAACACAATTAAAATAATAAATAAAACAGAAAAGGAGTCGATAACATTATGAATAGAATACATTCAAATGAAGAAACCCAATCATTGCAAATAGAATATGATAAAATGGAGCATGCTGCTTATACGCAAAATGAATTACTTCTTAATAGAGAACAAGACATAGCTGAGTTAAGACTTGGTTTATTAAAAATTCGTTCTCAATTAGAAATAAATCAAAAAGAATACAAAAAGAAACATATAGATAAAACAGCTTTGTATTGGGATATGGTAAACGATATAAAAAATATTGTATCAGAAACGCTTAAAATATTATGAACGAAATTCCTGTTATGCCTGATACAGAAGGTAAACTAAGAGAAGGTCTGCTAAAAATACGAGATTTGTTAATAGATCAAAAAAGATATATAAGAGCAGAACTTAAAAACAAAGTAACAGCATTAATAAACGATACATTAGCAACACATAGAAAACTCAAAGGAGATACTTATGAAACAAGTTAAAGCTCCAGACAAAAGACCAGCATTAGCTTTTGATTCTCAAGAAGAAGCACAGTTAATAGCTGATTCACTAAGTGCATACAGATATAGTCATGTAGTTAGTGCAGAACTCAACGAAAAAATACGAACATTATGTGACGTAGTATTTAAATGTCAAGAAATGTTTAACAAAAAAGAGGAATAAAGAATATGAATAGCACATTTTTAATGCATTGTGGCGGTAGACCAATAGGATTTGATGATCCTGCTTTATCATTTGTACCACAAAAAACAAATACATATGAACCAGTATCATTTGGTGAATTATTATTAAATACAAAAAGAGTATGTGATGATTTATTAGATATGGAATTTGTAGATCAAAAAATAGCTGTATCAGCAAAAGATCAACGAATGTTTGGATTATTGCAATATAGGAAAGATGAACAAGATCAAATAGGACACGCTGTAGGAATACGTAGTAGTCATGATAAAAGTATGTCTATTGGATTCTGTTCAGGAGCTACACTATTTGTTTGTGATAACATGGCGTTTACTGGTGAAGTAACGTATATGAGAAAACATACAAAAAATGTATTTGACGATCTAAAAGAAAAGCTAGTAACTACAATATACAATAGCAAAGATAAGTTATTTAATATTGAAGAAGACGCTGAAAAACTAAAGAATATTGAAATAAACAATGATGATGCATATGCGTTTATTGGTAAAGCTTTAGGACACAAAACTCTACTAGCTAGACAAGCTCAAAATGCTATTAAACATTGGAACAATCCACCATACGCAGACTTTATGAATAAAGATGCATGGTCATTATACAATGCTAATACAGAAGCTCTAAAAAGTACACAACCTAATAAGATAATAGAAAAGCATATTGATCTACATAGTAGAATATTAGATCATTTTGGAATAGGTTAATTATAAATATGGAAGCAGTGCATCCTCATGTTATTACCTCGGTTAAGAGACTCCGCATCTCTACACTTTGTACTGCTTCCTTTATTGTTAGTTTAATCACCGATGAACAGAACATAGAATCAAAAACTATCATAACTCTGTAAAAATGCTGGGCAATAACCTTATGACGATAAGTATGCCAACTATAAACACACACGGTTACAGAAACATTTGCGTTTCTAAGGGCTAATTAAACTAATACAAAAAAGGATAAAACATGAACAAACCAACAAAAACAAACATTAAAAAGATCTTTAGTAATACTGGAATACAATTAACACCTGATTCTACTGAAATGATAGAAAGAGAATTAGTAACTGTTGTAGAACGTATGGCTAAACGATGTGTTGATGGTAATTTAAAACGATTAACACCAGAGCTATTTTACGTAGCAATGGGAAGGTTAAACATGTAATGAATAAACAAATTGTAAAACTTATTGAACAACGATTGGAAAAAGGTAAAAAAGAATATAATGAAGAATTAAATGTTAATGATGGTCGTGATTGGTTACAAGAAGCATTAGAAGAACAATTAGATGGAATGGTGTATATAACAGCAAAACTACTTCAACTAAAAAAAGCTGAAACTGATTATCAATCTTTAGATGCAAAATGGAATGTATTGTTAAGTAAATCTGAAGAAATAGAAGATTATGCTAATGATATACAGCAAATGTCTGAAGACCTTAGAATTTATGTAAAGGACATTACATGAAAACTAAACAACCAGAACCACCTATGATAGTTAATTGCAAAATAACCGCAACGTGGAATACTGGATTAACAGAAGAAATAACAACAGGCAGTAATCAATTCTTAGATACTTTCTTAGAAAGTGTAGAATACACAGAACGAGAAGATAATTGGAATTTATGCGAAGGTTGCTTTGAGTATGTACATGTAGATTATACTTACAGCAACGAACAGCCTTGGTGTCCAGATTGTGCCACTTCACCTTGTTGTGGTGCTGAAGTAATTGTAGACCATAACATATGTAAACAATGTAAGGAACATATATAAAATAACAATAGGAGTTAAAATGAAAGACATGAGTATTCATGAAAAACTAAATGTAATACAGACCTCATTAAAAGTAGAAAAAGGTCATACAAATAACTTTGGTAAATATAACTACAGAAATTTAGCAGATATATTTGAAGGAATAAAACCATTGCTAAATGAAACTGGTTGTTACCTTACTGTATCTGATGAAATTGTAGGAGTTAATGGATTCAACTATATCAAAGCAACAGCTACTTTTGGTGATGGAAACGATTCTATTACAACTGAAGGATGGGCAAGAGAAGCTGTAAACAAAAAAGGTATGGACGACAGTCAAATAACAGGTGCTACTTCTTCATATGCAAGAAAATATGCTTGTAATGGTTTGTTTGCTATTGATGATACAGCAGATGCAGACAGCATGGACAACAGAAAAGAAACCTTAATCAATGGTAAACCAGCTACAAAAGGACATATCACTGTTAATCAGAATGTAAAACTAGAACGTTTAAGCAGAGATCCTGTTTTTAATGGAACAGATATGCCTAAAAAAGTACGTACTTTAATTAACGATAATGTAACAGAAGAACGTGCTCAACAAGCTATTGATAAAATAAGTAAACAAATAAAAGAACTACGTAAACAAAATAAAGGAGTTAAATAATGAATGGTGGATTTGAAACAACTGGTACAGTTAAATCTGTACAAATAGAGTATGATGCAGAAAAACAATGGGGGACATACAATCCTACATTTGACATGTTTCTAACCATAGAATATAATGACGGACAAGACTGGGATAAAACATTAACTATTCATGGTAATGTTAAAAAAGATCTTCCTATAACAGATCCTAAATCTTGGGGTGCTGGATTTAAAGTACGAACATTCTTTGAAGCTGCTTTAAATAAAAAGAATCTATTAATGAATGATGATTACACACTTCCTGAATCATGGTTAGATGATGTTGTTGGTAAACAGTTTATGGTTTGTAGTTATAAAACAAATAAAATGAAAAAAACTGGTAAGAATTTCTGGAATACATATCAAATTGTTGCTCCAGCAGGATCACCAGCAGGTACATTAAAAAATAAAGTAATTAAAGATGTACAAGATGGTTGGATTAAAGATGCAGCAGAAGATGATTCTAGTTCTTCTTCTACCGCTCCATCTACACCACCACCTACAGTTACACCTACTAATGTTGACACAAGCTTTGACATTTAATTATGAAAAAGCCAACTGTAAGTCACATTATTAAAGAATGGTTGAGTAACAGATTGGAAAGTGGTATAGATACAGTGGCATCCCACGAAATCGAAACTACATTAGTCGAGTATGGCAAAGAGTATTGGGGGAGACAACATTCCCCCAGTACTTGGAGCAGAGCTTGGAGAACATTAAAAGCTGGAAACGAACTCGATGAAATAGATGTTACGTCCATTGAACCCATTAACACTGAAAGTGCGGAGACTACATGGAGAATAAAAACTGGTACATAGAATACGCAACTGGAAGTATTAGTAATCGTAATCAATTGTGCAAAATAAACGAATTTGCAGAAATAGCAAAAAACAATATTGGTAAAGAAATATATAGATCTATGTTTTTATATGATGAAACTATTGTTGACTTTGTATCTAAAAATCAAACAGTAGTTGGTTTTAACGGTGTACAAAGCATAGATAAACTTGTTGTTGATGTTGATTATATAATTAATGATAACGAACTAGGAAACCAAACACGTAAAAAAGTAATGGATGTAGTAGATGTAATGGAAAAACTAACTATAGATCCTACACATTATAACCTTTGGTTTTCTGGTAAAGGTTTTCACATTCATCTAGCAAACGTATATGAGTTTAAAGATTCAAATCAAATAGCAAAACAAGTACGTGCAACTATGCAACGTGATTTTGGGGAGCATATTGATTTAATCTACGATAGCAGAAGACTTATACGTGCTGGATTTTCATTAAATAAAAAAACTGGATTATATAAAATTCCTGTTTCTTTTGAAGAGTTAGAGACTCTTAGTTATCAACAAATTGCAGATTTGGCTAGAGAACCTAGACAAGACTACAAACCGCATAGAATAAAACAAGAAAAACTAGATGCATTAGAAGCAATGGACATGAGTCGTAAAAACATTGCAGAAATACGTAAAGTATTTGATAATGCTAAAGGTGAAACCACTCGTTTTATTACATGTGCTCAACACATATATAATGCTGGACACGTACCAAGTAAAAGACATAAACACTTATTAGCTCTCGTGAGCATATGGCGTAAAAAATACGCATTTGATAAAGTAGGTTGTGATTTTCTTGCTCGTGCATATATGTCAAACATGGATAAACCTTTACCTTCCGTTGAAGTAAGCAAAATAGTAAGTGACGTATTTAAGAATGATTACTATTATGGTTGCAATCATCCAGATTTACAACCATATTGTGATAGTAAATGTATGTTATATAAATACAAGAACTTAGACGAAGAAGCAAACGTATTAACAGCAGAAGATATGATTAACAATCTAATTGACCATTATCAATCTGACTATACAAATAGGCAATTTGATCTAAAATCAGTATTTCCATTTATGCAACAATCACATTTGTTTACTACAGGTCAACTAGTAACATTAATTGGAGACACTGGTTTAGGTAAAACTGCTTTTGTAAGTTACTTGATAACACAATTACCACATCTTAAAACATTATTTTTATCATTAGAAGTTGATGAGTTTACAATGTCAAGAAGGCTGCTTCAAGCTTCTTTAAATAAATCAAAACCTGAAATCATACAATTTCTAAAAGATAGAGATATGGATTTAATACGCAAAGCAAATGAAAAAATAGATCACATTAAACTTGAATGTAGTAGTCCAGACATACAAGATTTAGCAAGTCATGTGTCAGAACATGAAGCTAAAATATTAGTAGTAGACACAATAGATCGTGTTCCTGCTAAATATGCTGGTAAAGACGATTTTGCTAGACAGGAAGTAATAGCAAATGGTTTAAAGGATTTAGCAATGCAAGAAGATATAATGGTAATAGCTGTACATCATATTTCAAAATCAGCCTCGTTTAATCTAAAGCAAACTAACACTTTAGATGTGCATAGTGGTAAAGGCAACAGTGCCATAGAACAAAAATCAGACCAGTTTATCACATTTACAGGAAAGAATCCACGAGGAAAACAACGTGTTGTAAAGTCTGTCAAAGCTAGAGATGAATCTACATTTGAGATATTGCTCAATTTTGATTGGAACACATTTACTTTTGACAAAAGAAACTAAAAACCGTAAGGCACAGACTAGCAATTTGTGCCTTATTACACATACAAAAGGTATTAAGATGGCTATTGTAGAGATACATATAAAAAATAATACAATTGAAAAAGTATCTGGTGAGAATACAATTGTATATATTCACGATCACGATTCAAAAATAACTACAACAATGTTATTTAAAAAACAGGAACAAAAATATGAACAACGGACACGTACTAACTCTCTTTGGTTTTCCGATATTGAAGAGATTGTTAATAAAAAATAAAGAACATACAACATATAAAATAACTTTATTTAGAATCTTTATGATTAGTGTAGGTTTTTCAACATATCAAGGAGAAAACATACACGTAATGCTAGGATTTACTAAATTAGAGTTATTTACTTCATTTACAATTAAAAATAGGTGGTTACGATGAAAAAACCAACACAAATAAAACCAATGCCAAAAAATAAACGTATGGCAAATCTTATAGAGAATTTAGCAAATTTAGAAGCTGCTGATTATGACAGATTAAGCAATGATGGAAAAGAATCATTGGGTAAAATATGGAATTTATTAGGTATGCCTAGTCAAGAAGCATTAAATAAGGATAAAAATAATGAAAAAAAAGATTAAAATTGGTAATTGGGTAACATTTAAAGCAGACATAGAACAAACTGGTAAAGTTGTCGCTATTAAAGGTTCTGGAAGATACGCTATGTTAACTTTATCCTCAGATGACACTTATGGTTTTGACGGAGATTATCTTAACGGAGAAACTGTTGTTGAAATGGAAGCTAAAAGATGTTGGTTATTTGAAGATGAGTCTTATGAGTGCTAAATCATCAAAAGCAAAAGGTAGAAGATTGCAAAATTTAGTACGAGATAAACTTAGATCTAAATTTACTATCTTAGAAGAAGATGACATTAAATCTCAAACGATGGGAATGACAGGAGAAGATATAGTTCTTTCTCCTGCTGCACGAAAAATAATACCGTATTCTATTGAATGTAAAAACGTAGAAAAACTAAACATATGGAAATCATTAAAACAAGCAGAAGCAAATGTACATAAAGATGCAACTCCTGTATTAATTATTACTAGAAACAACACACCAGTCTACGTAGTAGAAGATATAGATAAATGGTTAGAAAGAATTTAAAGATATGACAGTCTTTAAATACCTTTTAGTCCAATTATAGCTTAGCTTAGGATAATAGGTAAAAAGGTAGCAAATGAAACAGTAAAGGGCACAAGGTTGGCGTCTTAGTGCCCTTTATAACTATTTTAACATAGGAGTTACAAATGATTAATGCTAAAAATAAAGTATCAGAAGAACAATTATGGAAAAAATATGATATAGTAATTGATGCTTTAGATAAAATAATAACAACTCACGCAGATAGTGGAACACTTAAAAATATAGCTAAAAAAGCTATAAAAGATTCAAAGCTAACGTTAGGGAATTAATAATGGAATATTATAAACCTAAAGAAAATTGGTTATTAAAAGGAGAAGTACCAGAAAAAAGAAAAAGAAATAATAAAAAGTACACATTAAAATATTGCATTAAATGTGAAAAAACATGGGAAATAGATTGCACTAAAACGACAATGAGATATGGAAGCTTACCTACTTATGGATTAAAAAGAAAAACTTGTAAATATTGTAAAAAGGAAAACAAATGAACATAGCAAAATTAAAAATAGACAAAAGAGGAAGAATAAGTCTTCCACTTCAATTTCTAAAAGCTAACAATATAATACCAGATGAAGTTGAAGTAGTAATTAAACCAACTAATTCTGATTTTATAAAACTATATTTTGACAAAAAGGAGAAAAAATGACACCATATATATTATATGAAATAGCAACAACGCAAGTGTTTGATAATTTATTTATTGGATTTTGCATTGTAATCTTTTACTATTTAAATAAAATGGACAGAAGAAACTACCATAATAAATAACGTTAACTAAACTAAAGCAGGAAACAGTAGAACACGCTAGCCTTCGACCTTTCCTGCTGACGTTTAAAAAAGGATTTACAATGATTTACTATATTAAAAAACCAAAATACTATCCTATATACGAATTACACGTTAAAGGATCGTGTTACACTATTAGAAAAGAAAATAAAATAGTAAAATACTTAGATGGTGCTTATGGTCATAAAAAATGTTTAAATGATGCACTAAAATGGGTAAGGAGTTAATATGTTTGAACATGAAAAAAACATGGAACATCCTATGTATAAAAAAGGATTTCAATATGTATTTGATCATTATGGAGTTCCTGAAAAACCATCAGAAGAATTAATTAGATTAAAAAAAGAACTTAATTTAAGAAAAGAAACTATTAAAATTTTTAATGAAATAAAAAATAACAATATTACATTAATAGAAATTAATTCTAAATTAGATCTTAGTCGTAATTATTATAAAAAAACTCTTAATAAGTTAAGAACAAAACATAAAATACTTACGTCTAAATGGTACGTAAAACTATTTTTATATTTAGAAAATAAAATTAGATATATTAATAACTAACAATAGGGCATAGTAACTTTCGTTATTTTAACGTTACTGTGTCCTAGTAATTTTAAACAACAATCCTTTTGTATTTTTTTACTAATTTAAATACTCTTTTATTTCTCTACGTTTTCTGTTTTCATCTTTCATTCGTTTGATTCTGCTACGAACTTGTTGATTAGGTAAACGTAATAATATTTCAGGTGCACGCTCTAAACCACGTTTTGGTCTGTCATCTGCTAATTGTTTAATTTGCCTAATACCTCTACCAAATGGTAACATAGTATACATAGTGTAATTAGTAAAGTCTTCTACGTTTCCTGTAAGCAGTTCTCCAAACGCTTCTGGAACTCTTGCAATAGGTGGTTTAAGGACGTTTAGTGGGCCAAGTTTAGAATCAAAAAAAGCCATTTCTTTTTCTTTCTTGTCTCCAAATGTATAATCAGCTAATGCTTGTACCCAATCCCAAGGTGGTGGTAATGTAGTGTCAAATAAACTAAACATAAACGCACTACCTAGTGCATACATAAACATATCTATAGCAAAAGTATCTTTGAATCTATTGTACGATTCACTTCCTTCTCTAAAACCATTTAACTTTGCTTGTCTGTAAAATTCTTTACGCATACGAATACTATTAAATACAAATAATTTAAACCTACCTAATACTTTACCAGTAGACGTTCTCATAAAAGCAGGTCTTGCTGCATTTTGATATAAAAACTGTGTCATTTCAATACCACGTTCAGCACGTTCAAATACATATTGATCAGCTAATGATAAATCTTTACCAGCTTCTTTAAATCCTTCTACTGCTTGCATACCATGAGATATAAATGCATTTAATCTATTAACACGTTCACTTTGTTTCATTAAGTATCCACCAGCATTAAGCATTACATCTGAAACACCGTAACGTTTAACAACTTCACGAACACTCTCGTCACGATTTCCTTTTTTACTTTTAGCTGCTTTAATAAAATCACGCTGAAAATCTTTTATGTTAACACCTACATTCTTTAATTGAGTTTTTAAGCCTTCATTATATTCAAACTCGTTTTTAATATAGTTCTCTATAACGCCACGTTCTTCTAAATATGTCATTAACTCTTTACGATTCTTAACAAACTCTCCATTAAATAATTTTAATACAGGTTTACCTTTAGAATCAGAAAGTAATGTTCTATATACTCGATCATTATTAAAAGAGTTCATATAATTTTTAACACCAGCACTACCTACAGTCATTGTAGCACCACCAAATATATTAGTAGACCACGTTCCAGTATTTGCTAGTAAACTAAGTAATTGGTATTGAGCTTCTAATCTTCCAAGATTATGAATCTTTCTACTAAAATACTCTTTTCTAGCTTGTCCATCTTTAGGAACAGCTTGATTGTCAAAGAAAGATATTTTCTTTCCTTTGCCTAATTTTTTCTGATACAACTTTTCTAATTGTTTTATCATTACAGCATCTGAGGTAACATAATGCATGTTCTTTTTATTAAGATGTAATAACTGCCTACCTTGCGGAGTCATCATCTTATCACTGTAAAAAGATTGATAACCTAATGAATCTCTAGCATAAAGCCTTACGTAGTCTGCCCATACATCTTTATAATTATTATAACGTAAATTAACAGGAATTTTAGAAGCTTTTTTTCCTACATATAAATCATTAAAATATTTCATTTCTTTTTTGCTAGGCTTATAAGATTCCATATTTTTCATCATAACATCTATTTCATTTTGAGCTTTTAATTTCATAAGATTACGATGATACCCTACGTTTAAATTGGATTGGTAATCTGTAATAGAATCATAAGTACGCTTGTAAGGAGAACTTCCTTGTGCTATAAATGGACTTTCAAAAAATTTATCTGTACCAAGATTAGATGTTCCTTTCATAGGACTAGAAGAAATATCAATAATATCGTTAGGATTTATAAAAGGATTATCTTGTTGCATACGTTTAGCTAAACGATCATATTCTTCAGGACTTAACTTCTTTTTTTGCTGAGCTAACCACGTGACTTGTTCTAATAATAATTTTTCATTAGAATTTTTAAAAGAATGATGCATAAAGTTTTCAGCTTTGCGTGGTTTAAACATTTCAAATGGATTATCAGATCTGTATTTTTCACGAAACTTCTTAGCATCAACTGGTTTTTCACCTTGCTTTGTATTTAATTTAGAATTTTGTAATGCTTTTTCTAATCTATACTCGTATCTATACCTTAACACACCTTCTAGACCAACAGTTTCAATTAACTGTTTAGTCTGTTCACGAGCATTAATAACGTCACGTTCAAATGTTTTAAAATCAAATTTAGCATTTCGATCATATTTTATGTATTCATTAACATTATTGTATTTAAAATCTTTATCTATAATTGACCAATCGAAACGATCTCCTTTACTTTTAGTAGTAATCCATTGTTTTTCAAATTGTTTCCATAGATTTGTTATTTCATTATTTAATTTCTCAAATTTAACTTTATCTATTTTTGGATCTAATTTATCCAATGTTATTTCACGTTCTCTAAACTTAAAAATATTTTCCATATAAAGCTGTTTTTCTGAAGTAGTTAATGATTGATATAGCTCATCTGTTTTCAATCGTTCTAGGTTACTTCTACCCTCGTATTTACCCATACTAGCTTCAGATTTCTTAAAGTAATTTGCTATGTTTCCTACTGGAGACATTGCTACTTTCAAAACTTTATATACAATTCCTTTACTTGTTTCAATTGGAGCATTTATTATTTTATGATATGTGCCAAACATTCCTTTTGCTTGCATTTCTTCATTTACAGTTAAAGGATGCATGTACCAATTTTTTAATTTAAAATCCATTTCTTTATTAGTATTCATGCTTTCTAAGTATCTATTAACCATACGAATACTATTCATGTCTAATGTAGTAGCATCTTTAGGTTTATTCATATTGTATGTAAAACCTTCATACCATTGGTTAAAATCTTTTTTCATTTCTGGATGCACATCAATTGCAGATTGAAACTTTTGAATTTCTTTAAGGTCACCTTTAAATAAAGCTAATCCTTCTAAATTCTTGCTACGAATAGCATCGTTTATTTTTGTTGTAAACTCTCTGCCTTCTGCAATAGTAGGTTCATTCTTAACAGCTTCTATATCAGCTTGTTTTATATCTAAACTACCTTCCATTTTTATAGCACGATCATAAATAGTATCCATGCGTTGATAAAATGTTTTTTTAGCAGCCATAGGTATCATAGGTGAACCATGAATTAATTTATTATATTGAGGTTGGTTTACGCCTTTCTGTAATTCACGTATAGGACTTAACAACCAATAATTAAAATAATCCTGCAACATGCCTTCAGGCAATTTTTGAGCAAGTTCTAATTGTGCTAATTCATTTTGAGTCTTTACTATTTTAGCATCTATATCGTTATTAAGAACATTGTCTCTTTCTTTTTTATTAGAAAGTTTATCTGCTAATCGCTTTACTTCATAAGCTCGTTCTTTTATCTGAGGAATAAATTCAGAAACACTATTAACATTTTTATTTTGTTTTGCAAATTCTGTTTGAACTTTAACATACTGGTCTGCTAACAATTCTATAGTAGCGTATTGACCAAGTTCTTTACCAATAAAATCTAATCCTTGTTCAATGTCTCTTGTATTACCTTTAAATAATTCTTCTATTCTTTTAGGAGTTGCAAACGAAAGTTCTTTAGAAATTATTTTATAAAAATCTTGCAATTCTTTAGACGTTATATTGTCTCTTATTTCGAAACTTCCTTTACCAATATTTTTAAACAAACCATTAGTAGATAATATATTTTCATATAATACTCTTTGAGCATTTTGTAAATTTTTAAACTGATATGATTCTTTATCAAAACCCAAACGTTGCATTTCAAATTGTATTTTAGGATTTGTAGAATTAATACCTTTTGTTTTTTCTAATATTCTATTTGATGAGTCTACTAATTCTAAAGCTTCAAATAAAGTTGGAGCCTTACGATTACCTTCATTGTCAAATATTTTTTGATGAGGTTTTACATTGTCGTTAGATATTTTCAATGCTTCAAATGCAGTGCCTTTAGCCATCTTCATAAAGTCTGTATATTTAATAAACTTTTTATTGTTTACTTCAAAAATAGAATTAAACAAAGTATCTCTGTATGTATTGTATGCTTTTAAATTAGGATCCTTACTGGCATCCGCTGATACGTTAACAATCTTAGTACCTAAATCTAAAAAATGTCTATGGGCACTTATGCTTGAATCAGGTGATTGAGTCCGTAACGTTACTTTATGCTTACCAAAAGAAACCCTACCGCCATTTGCTTGTACATAATCATACATATTTTGCATTGCAATTTTTGCAGATAATCCGTATCCTAATCCTTGTTTACCTGTTGCAGAATTTCTTGCTGCTTCAAAACGAAAACTAGGCGAAAACATCATAGCTTTATTGTTATTATAATCTTTAACAGATATTTCTGGTAGGTTTCCTTCAAACATTTTGTCTATCATTATTTGATAGTCTGACTTAGAACCATTTTTATTAAACCAGTGACTTCTTTCTTTAGATACGCTTTCAAAATGTTTTATAACTTCTTTGTTTATGTTCTGAAATATTTTGATGCTGTCTGCATCTTTGTCTGCTCCACCAAGATAGATGTTGTCTTTGTGATGGGTGAAAGAACCCGCCCCTTTTTGATTTGTAAAACCTCTGAATCGTAATTTACGAGTACCAGACATCGAGTCAGCTGGTGTACGAATAGCAAGCAAAGTAAACACGTCATTCCACTCTGCCTTAGTTGGAGTTTTAACACCTTCAGGCATGGATTGTTTCCCAGTATACATATCCCAAATTTCGCCAAGAGTGTATTTCTTGTTGAACAATACCACAGGCATTTCTCGAAAACCGTTGTCAAGATACACTTCTCCTTCTCTTAATTTTCTAGTTTTTTTAACTGGATCTATATCAGCATAGTTTAACATCTCAGGTCTATAACCCTTTAACCAAGATTTACCAGCAGTTTCAATATGAGGATTAGACATACGTTTTGTTACGTATTTACGCAATGCGTTAAAATAATTGTTTTTATTAAACGTCATAGAATGTTTTGCTACAAACGTTCCTTCTAATGCATTGGCTAATAATCTATTTACATCGTGATATTCTCTAAATGCAGAATCTGAATCAAATTCAAAAGATTCATTTGCAGTTTTTTCAAACTCTCCTTTTAAATCTAACTTCATTAACCTATCAGATAAAAACTTGCCTATTGGAGTATCAGGCTCTACTGTTAATTTTTCTAATACAAAATCTAAAGGTAGTTCTTCTAACCTTAATTTTGCTTTTTCGTATTCCTTAGAAAACTCTTTTATATCTTTATTTGTTTTAAAATTATTTACAATCTTAACGCTTCTTTCTGTACCATTTATAGAAGGCATTAAAACGTTTTTTATATAAACATCAGAAAAACCTTTTGCTTGTTGTTCATTTGCTTGACTCCAAAATTGCATAGGTAAGCCTGTACCTTTACGAGTATCTTTGTACGTGTTTTCATATGTACCAGAACTAATTTGCAATGTATCAATAGGCACTTCTATTACATTTAATTTATTAGAAGAATAATTTCCGTTTTTATAAGAAAGCTCAGACATCTCATTACTACCACGTAACTTTGCAGAACTTTCAGACATAACAACATGAATATTATTAGCTTTCATCCATTCATTTAAATTAGGAAATGCTTCTTGTCCATTAGATTTTGTTGCTAAAAAACCTTTGTTTGTTTTAGCTGCAATAACTGGTTTAAAATGCCCTGTATTGTTAACATTTCTACCCATAGCTTTTAAAGAAGCGTTTGTAACATCAGAACGAAATTCCATTAATCCATCTACATCAGAATCACCTGTTGTATTTCTATCTTTAATAATAATTGTATTTAATTTTCTACCTTCACTTGTGCCTTCTATATTTTTAAAACTAGATGCAACCATAGGAGTCATTCGATTACCCATTAAAGTAATTCTTTTGTTTAAATCAGCAACACTTTTACCATAATTAAGATTTGGATCAAGTATGATATAAGCTTGCTCTATAGGTAGGTTATTCATTTCTGCTAAATTTACTACATTAGAAATCCATTTACGTTCATGTAAACGTTCTACTTCTGGAGTGTCACCTAATAATTCTTTTTCTTTTACTAAAGATCGTTTATACGTTAACTCTAATTCAGGTTTTGATATAAAATTACCATTACTCAATATACTAAATACTTCGTCTATAGTTTTACCACCATCTCTAAACTTACTAGTCATTACAAAATCTTTATCTTTTACTCCACTAATCATATAACGACCTTGCTCAGCTAATGAATCTTGAACTAAACGAAGTTCGTTAGGAGACAATGAATATTCAATGTTTCCTTTAACAAGACTTTGATCCATTATCTTAACTGCTTCTTTTATACCAGCATTTTCTTTAATTACATGAGTCATTAATTGAACTTCAGATTCAGGAACTAAATATTGTATAGCCATACGTTCATATTTTTCACCTATAGAAACATCTCCTACTTTATCGCTTGTTATTTTACGATAAGATGTAAGTTTATTATCAGATAAAGTAACTAAGTCTTGAGGTTGTAAAGGTTGTACTCTATTGCGATACCAACTACGCATTTCAGAATTACGATCTTTTGCTACTTGGTTTCCATATTTTGTTTTTATAGAATCCATAAACACTTCCACATCAGCAATATTATCTTTAATAGATGCTTCTGCTTGTTCGTTGATAAACTTACCTATCTCACTTGTTGTGCCAAGTTTTTTATCTACTTTATTTATTTTACTAGACAAGTCTTTTATGTTGACTAATTCTTTTTCTACGTTGTCTATTCTATCTAACCTAGCATCGTTTATTATAGAGTTACTAATTATAGTAGCATTTTCTATAATACCACGTTCAGCTGTATAAATCTCTGCCGCTTTAGTTCGGTAATAATCCTGTATATCTTTTTCTGTATATTCAATTTTATTTTTTTCAAAATGTCTAATAGCAGATTGCCTGAATAAAGGCTTTTTATTTGTACGCTTTGCCCAAGCCTCAAGCCATTGTAAAGACGCTCCTGTGCTACCACCATGCCCCTCAGAATTAAACTCTTTAGTCATAGGGTGTTCACGAAGAATGTATTCTTGTGCATCCTTACTTACTTTAGTCCAATCTTCTGATTTTTCTGGTTTAAATATTTCTTCAGCATTTCTATTTTGATTTATCCATTTACCAGCTTCTGTTTCTTTAGCAGGTCTAGTATTGTAACCAAAAAATCCACCTAATAAATATTCATAGATTTGCATTTCTGTAGGATCATTACGAAGAGTAGAAGGTACTCCCATAAACGCACTAGCAACTCCAGCACGTAATAATTTATTAGCTCTGTCTACTTGTTCAGGATTTCCTTTATAAAACTTACCTAAAGATACAAAATTACCAATACCACCAAATGCTCCTCCTGCAATGGCTCCACCAATATAAGAATCAACAATAGCATCTTGACCTTTCCATACGTTACTTATAGCACTAGCAGACGCTAATCCTAACGCTTCTTCTGTAATGGCTCTAGTACGTGAACCTTGTTTTAAAAAGTCTAATGTATCTGCACCACTTTTTGCTAACCCTTTATCAAATAATTTTTTAGTAGCTCTAGAGCCAACCATAGGTAAAGCAATTTTATCTAAAGCATCTATACTATCCATTACTCCACGTGTAATAGTACCTCCTAAAACTTCACTGGTTTTTTTACCAGTAACTTTAGCGGCAACTTTAGCTAATCCAACAACAGGTGCTTTTAATATAGCTGGAGCAAATCCTGCTAAATGACCAAGTTGTCTAAAGATTGCTTCACCTGTATTACGAGGTTCTTTAGGGATAAGATCAAAAGTAGTAAGACCTTCAATGAAACCAGCCTGTGCTTGTTGTAAGCCACGCTGTAAACTAAACTCGCTTTGAGATCGTTTAAACTTTATTTCATTTTGTTCTGCAAGACTTTCCAGCTCATCAAGCTGGTCGTCATTAAACATTGTAGGGTTTGTTTTATAGGTTCGTATTAAGCCTTGAACCTTTAACGCTTCATAAGGTGATGCCATATATTAATTTAATAATTCTAATAGGTTCATATATGTTTTACCAGCGTCTGTTCTAGAAAAATTTTTTAATCCTATATCGCCACCCATAGGAATAGGTTGACCAGATCTGCTTGTTAATGGAATAGGTTGACCTGAAGTAGAATTTAAAGGAAATCTATTTCTACGTATTTGTCTATTTGTTTGACCTGATAATAAACGTTGACCTTCACCAAGTTGTAAAGGTTGATTGCCTTCACCAAGCTGCAAAACTCTATCCCTAACACTTGAAACAGGATTGCTTTGAGTTCTTCCCATTCTTGATCGAATGTTATTAAAAACATTTGAAGCTCCTTTAGACAACCCACGAGCACCTTTTACTGCTAAACCACCACTAACTGCACCACCAACTAAATTACCTAGTAATTCTGCACCAGTATTATTAACACCATACACAGATTCACCTCGTGTTTCTGGTCTTAATGAATTTGGCAATAAACCAAACGTAGCTGCTTCACCTAATCCGTACAAAGCTGTACGTACAGGTTTACTGCCACGTTTAAAATCCATACCCATTTGCCTAGATAATGTAGCTACCACTTCTGCTTGCTCATCACTATACTTGTTAGGATTTTGATTATATTCTGAAATTAATCTTCTTACTATATCTGGATTCATAATATTACCTTAGTAGTTGCTATTAAGCATTGTTCGATTTAATAAATTATCAGGATCTTGTTGTCTAGTTTTTTGATAATAAGTAGTAGGTAAAACAATATTAGGGTTAGTATCTCTAAATATATTATAGCTTTGATTATTAGCAGCATTTACAGCTGTATTTAAACCACTATCTCTAGCTCCTCTTTCTTCTCGAGTACCCAAATTACCATCTATTAAACCAAGGGTAAGATTATCAATTCCTTCATAAACAGGTTGTAAAGCATTATAAGCACCAGTTACTATTTGATTTAAAAAACTACCGCCTCCTGTTTGGGTTTGATTAAATCGTTTTTGTGCTTCATCTACATTCTGTTCATTTAATAAATTTAGTTTTTCTTGGTCTGATATAGCTTTAGTAGTAGTTGTAGTTACATCATAGATTGCTTTAGCACGTTCTTCTTGTGCTTTTTTAATAGCATCTGATCGTAATTGTGATTTAATCCTTGCATCTTGATCTGTTTCTCTAAGTCTTAAATCATCATCAAATTGTGTTTGATTTTGGTCAAGCCTATCTTTTTGCATACCTTCAGCAGATCTAAGTCTTTCTTGTTGTAATTCAAAATCTGATCTTAATTGTCTTTCTTGCATAGCTCTTTGATTTCTCATACGCACTGCATCTAAAAGATTGCGAGCTGTATTTTGACCAAAGTCATATCCAGTGTATGCTGTTTGCATTTGTGGTACTGATATAGCCATTATGCTATCCTCCTAAAGTTTACATCTATTTTAGAGTAATCTACTTTTAATACTCCATTATCTATTACCGAAGCGTTAGGTACTTCTTGAGCCATAACCCCTTCGTATCTACCTTCACCGTATATTTTGTCTTTGTAGTCAAATTCATAAATATTAATTCCAGAATTAGATACTCCAGTTAGCTCTATATTTGTTTTTAAATTACGATCAGAACCTACCATTGGTGATACCATAGACGTAACACCTGCTGCTGGTAGATTACTTGTACCTCCACCTCCAAACATTCCTGCTAAACCTGCTGGGTTTCCTAATGCTGCTGAACCAAGACCTCCTACTAAACCTAACATTGAATTTGCCCAAGCTCCTTGAGCGTTTTGATTTTGAACATCTTGGTTGTAATTAGCTGTTCTAATATATTGCTCATATGTATTTTGTGCATCTGTATTAAATTGATTGTTTTGTAATTGCCTACTATCTATTTGCGAACCAAACTGTCCAGCTTGTCCATAAGCCCCTGCCTGTTGTCCATATGCTCCCATAGCCATGTTACCAAATCCTTGAGCTGCATTTAAACTTTGATTTAAGATATTCCCCATTCCTTGACGAACTTGTTCTCCTGATCTATTTAAGTTTGCTGCTCCTAATAAGTTAGCCATTCCACCATTACCCATACCTCTAGAAGCTAGAGATTGATTCATGTTTCTGTTTGTTTGGGCATTAATATCGCCTATTTGATTTCTTAACTGACCAAACTGTCTTTGATTCATGGCAGAATTTGGATTAAGCATATCTTGATATGTTTGAGTAAACTGTCCACCTAAAGATCCAAGTCTTCCAGCAGTACTATTTAAATTATTAATAGATGCTAACATGTTAGGATTTGCGGTATAATCTGATTGCTGAAGATCGTACCCAAAATTTTGATCTAAAGCTTTTGGTTTACCTAAAATGCTTCCTATTGTATCTAAAAATCCCATAACTACCTCTACTTATTTTTGTTTAAATTCTGTTTTAACAAAAGACCAACCTTCTTTAGTCTTTCCCTGTATTTCATATGTACCATCTGATTCTTTTACTAATCTCAAATCACCTTCTTTACCAAGATAGTTATCTATGTTTGTAGATACATCTCCTTTATTAACAGCATTAATCAGTTCATTAATGTCGTCATATATTTTTGATATAACTCTATTAAGTTGTGCATCGTCTATTCTTGGTGCTCTTTTTTTAGATATAGCCATTATGATTTAGATAATAAAATATGTCTTCTAAATACAGTACCAATAGCATCTACAGAACTTGTTTGAGCTGTAAATTGTATTTGTAAATGTTTAGATCTTGTGTTGTTTAAATTAATATCTGTTAACCCTGTTATAGAGTTCATAGATAATTGTGCATCACTATCTTTGTATGCGTAAATACCACCACTAGAATTATTGTTTAAAGCTCCTGTAGGTGTACCTACTATATTTAAATTTTTAAAACTTTTATCTCCTGTGTTCTGCCTCATATTTAACTTCTTACTTTTCCAATCCCATGAACGCTTGTTACTTGCATGTCCAAGGTAATGAACAAGATTAGTTCCGTTACTTACAAGCATTTCTCCTTCTTTTCCTATTACAGCTGATTGAGGTATATTGCTTGCATGAAACTTCCAAAGATCCCATCGCTTACGAAGTATATTGTATGACCAAGAATAATAACTACTGCTTATTCTAAAAAATATAATATATGACTTTCTAAATGAATCAAAAGTAATAACAGGCTTATATGCAGTATTTCTATTTTCCCATGCATACGTATCACCACGTAAAATAGAATCCCCTATAGCAATAGGTCTTTTCCCATCATGTAAATAAATATTATTTTTATCAGCAAAACACATTCCGTAATCATTAACAAATACGGAGTGTTGACTTATACATCCCTTACCTTCAATTGTATCTTCTATATATAAATTGTTAGGTTCTATTTGATACATATTGTTTTCATCAAACGCATATATCCTGCCATTAAAACTTGCTAGTGCTGTAGGAGTTGTAGGAAGAGATAAAAAATCTTCTAAGTAATTGTATTGATCAAAATTATAAGGCTTTGATTTATAAATGTAATTACTATACTCTTCTAAATCTTTTTGATAGACGTTTCCAATAAACATTTGATTGTTTAATTGAGTGCTTACAGAATAGTTAGGTGTTATGTTTGTTATTACTTCAGATAAACCTGTCCTTGCTTCGTAACTTGCACCATCTACATTAATATCACGTACTGTTTTTTCCCTATAGTTGCTCCAAGGACTAGAAGCAGATACAGAAGCAAATGAAGCATTTAACCTGTAACTATCAACTAACCTATAAAATCCTTCAGGTTCTGTAAAAATTGTATTAGAACTTGCACTAGCTCTGTATAAATTAATGTGAGATATTCTTTTGTTAAACGATCCTAAATTTTTTAATTGTATTTTAATGTCTACAGGTCTGCCATCTCCAGCAAATATATCATTATCTACCTTAAACTCATCGCTTAAAGGAGTTTCTTGATACCCATCATAAAGAAAAGACACTTTGTAAAAATAAGAATAACCAACTTTTTCAAATCCAGTTTTTGCTCCAGATGTCCATACTGAACCACTATGTCCGTAGTCAATATTAGAACTTGAAAACTCTAAATTTATATTAGCTTCTAATGCTTGCGTTAAACTTTCTGTTGCTAAACCTCGTAACCATTGACCATTTCCTGCACCTGAAAAACCTGAAATATGTGAAGCATCGTGTTGAAAAACAACAGCTTCTGATAATTGTAATGTGTCTACACTATTATCTAAATCAATATTTGCGTTTTTAGCTACACTTGAAAAATTAGAAAAATCTAACATAGTCCCATTGTGAACAGAAGTTGTTGTAGCTCCAGAAGTACCAAAAGAAATAATAAGTTTGCCACCTACTCTTGCAGTTATAGAAAACATTTTTTTACTAAAATTA
>TARA_R110002050_G_scaffold201093_1_pt1 | contig 30686 bp, 29 predicted proteins | sample TARA_R110002050 | Tara Oceans TARA_R110002050 (sample SAMEA4396988) | marine metagenome | biome: Polar Biome; feature: [DCM] deep chlorophyll maximum layer (ENVO:01000326); material: water (ENVO:00002006), including particulate matter (ENVO:01000060) such as... | depth 25 m
AGCGGCGCGCCGCCCTCGTTGTGTGAGCGGTTTATAGGGGCCACCTACCCAAAGAGTCAACAGCCTTTTTTACAAAACTGACATTTTTTTGTCCAACCGGGAAAAGTGCGATCAGAAAGCCCGAGTTCCGGGGGTTTTTGGAATTATTTCAATAAGATGATCCCTGTCGTGGCCGCCATGGCGCGCGCGGCGTGCAGTAGCGGCAGGCGAAAACATCCGCATAATCCCTGATGATGACCATATCTGAGGGATGTTTGCGTTGGCCATCGTTTGCCACCTCGCATTTCCACAGATAGCGTTTTGCCCAGATACCAAAAGGAGACCCCATGACCACTGCGCCTCACCTGTTCCAGCCGCTGACACTTCGCGGGATTTCGACCCGCAACCGTGTGGTGATTTCTCCCATGTGCCAGTACTCCGCGCATGAAGGTCATATCGATGACTGGCACATGGTGCACCTTGGACGCTTCGCAATCGGTGGCGCCGGAATCGTTTTCACCGAAGCCACCGCAGTGCAGAAACAGGGCCGGATCACCCATGGCTGCCCCGGGCTCTGGACCGACAGCCAGATACCGGGCCATGCCCGGATTGCCCAGTTTGCACTCCGCAACGGCGCCATCCCCGCGATCCAGCTCGGCCATGCCGGCCGCAAGGGCGGCATGCAACGTCCGTGGTACGGCAACGGCGCGCTGAACGAAACCGACATCCTGCGTGGCGACATGCCCTGGACACCGGTCGGCCCGTCGGCACTGCCGGTCACTGACGGCTGGCCGGTTCCCCACGAACTTTCCAGAACCGAGATCTCCGAGCTGATTGAAGATTACGCCGCGGCCGCCGGACGGGCGCTTGCCGCCGGTTACAAGATCGCCGAAGTTCATGGCGCGCATGGTTATCTGGTGCACAGCTTCCTGTCGCCTCTCTCCAACAGGCGGACTGACGAATACGGCGGCAGTCTGTCCGGGCGTATGCGGCTGGCACTTGAAATCGCCGAGCGGGTTCGTGCGGTCTGGCCCGACGACCTGCCGCTGTTCTTTCGCACCTCGGCTGTCGACGGCACCCCGGAGGGCTGGTCGCTCAATGACACGGTCGTGCTCGCCGGCGAACTCAAGCACATCGGAGTCGACGTCATGGACTGCTCGTCAAGCGGTATCGCAGGGGCGGCGACCGCCAGCGGCGGCCAGAAGCGTCAGCCGGGTTTTCAGGTTGGCTATGCCGAGCGGGTCCGCAAGGAAGCAGACATGAAAACCATGGCTGTGGGGCTGATCACCCACCCGCAACAGGCAGAAGCCATTCTGGCTCAAGGCCGTGCGGATCTGATCGCTATCGGCCGTGAAGCGCTTGTCGATCCGAACTGGGCGTTGAATGCGGCGCGCGAGCTTGGCCATGATGGCCAGTATGAAACCTGGCCCCAACAGGCAGGCTGGTGGCTTGCAGTCCGGCAGAAGACTTCTGATCTTTACCGACCCGGGACCGCCGATCCCGAGAGTTGAGCATTCCTGAGCACCCCAACCGGGCCGCAGTCATTGTCCCCATCTCATTCGGGTGAACCTGTGGTTTGGCCGAATCCGAATAGCCCGGTCACTGGATTCGCATTTGCGACTCCACGTCAAACAGCACCGCCTTGTCCATATTGAGGGCAAGATCACAGACCTGACCGGGCGCCACATCTGCATCGGCACGCATTCGGCCGATGACGTCCCCGCCCGCCATTGTGGTGGTGATGAAGGTGTCGGACCCGGCAGGCTCGATGATATCGACAAGGTTTCTGAGGTGAACCACCGTGGTGGCGTTCTTGTCGGCGCCGTCCGGGTCAGTGACCGCTTCGGGCCGAATTCCGAGAATGACGGACCTGCCGTCATAAGGTCTCGCTGCATCAGGCGAGACCGGCACCGGCAGGTGAACCGGTTGGCCTTGCGCATCGGTGATCTCGACTGAAGCATCCTCGCCGTTCAGGCGCAGCGTCGCGGGAAGCATATTCATCGAGGGCGAGCCCATGAAACTCGCCACAAAGATATTGGCCGGATTGTCGTAGATCTGTTTGGGCGTTCCCAATTGCTGGATATAGCCGCCATTCATCACGGCGATGCGGGTCGACAAAGTCATTGCCTCGATCTGGTCATGGGTGACATAGACGATCGTTGTTCCGAGCCGCTGATGCAGCTTCTTGATCTCGGTGCGCATGTCGACCCGCAGCTTGGCGTCGAGGTTGGACAAGGGTTCGTCGAACAGAAAAACATCCGGATTGCGCACCAGCGCCCGCCCCATGGCCACGCGCTGGCGCTGGCCGCCGGACAATTGTCCGGGCTTGCGCGAGAGCAGCGGCTTGATCTGAAGCATGTCGGCGACCCGGTTCATCGCCGCCTCCCGCTCGGGCTTGGGAACATGATGCATCTCGAGCCCGAAGGTGATGTTCTGGGCAACCGTCATGTTGGGATAAAGCGCATAGGACTGGAACACCATCGCGATGTTGCGCTTTGAGGGGTGCACCCCGTTCATCACCTTGCCCTTGATCGACATTTCGCCGCTGGAAATTTCCTCAAGTCCGGCAATCATGTTGAGCAAGGTCGACTTGCCGCATCCCGACGGTCCGACGAGGACCAGGAACTCGCCTTCCTCGACGTCGATGTCGACACGGTGCAGGACTTCAAGAGAGCCATAGGATTTGGTGACGTTTTCGATCTTGAGAAAGCTCATGGATTATCCCTTCACCGAGCCGGACATCAGTCCGCGCACGAAGTATCGGCCCGCCACGATGTAGACAAGCAATGTCGGCAACGCCGCGTAGATGGCGCCCGCAAAATGGACGTTGTATTCCTTCACCCCGGTCGAGGAATTGACGAGGTTGTTGAGCGCCACCGTCATCGGCTGGCTGTCAAAATCGGCAAAGCTCGCGCCAAACAGGAAGTCGTTCCAGATATTGGTGAACTGCCAGATAATGCAGACCACTGTGATCGGCCCTGAACTGGGCATCAGGATGCGCCAGAAGATGCGAAAAAAACCGGCACCGTCGATCTGTGCGGCGCGGACAAGTTCGGTCGGAAACGCGGCATAGTAATTGCGGAAATAGAGCGTCGAAAAACCGATGCCGTAGACGACATGGACGAGAACCAGCCCCGCGGTCGATCCCGCAAGCCCGGTCACCCCGAGAATCCGTGCCATCGGGATCAACACGATCTGGAACGGAATGAAGCAGGAAAACAGCATCAGCCCGAACAGGATGGTGTCCCCGCGAAACCGCCATTTGGTCAGCACATAGCCATTGAGCGCGCCAAGCACCGTGGAGATTGCCACCGCCGGAACCACCATCTTGATGGAGTTCCAGAAATAGGGCCGCAACCCGGTCGGCTCTACGCCGATCTGGGCCTGCGACCAGGCGTTGCGCCAGGCGTCAAGCGTCCAGACATGAGGCAGCGCCATCATGTTGCCGCCGGTAATCTCGCTCAGCGGTTTCAATGAATTGAGCACCATGATGCCGAAGGGCAGCAGGTAGAACAGGGCGAACAGCAACAACACAAGATAAAGGAAGGAGCGGGTCATGCGACCCGTCCGGATCGCTGAATCGGTGGAAGATGCGGCCATCACTTCTTCTCCCGCAATTCGGCATAAAGATAAGGCACCATGATTGCTGCGATCGTCATCAGCATGATCACCGCGGAACTGGCGCCGATTCCCATCTGGTTGCGACTGAAAGTGTAGGAATACATGAACGTCGCCGGCAATTCGGTCGCCCTGCCCGGCCCGCCGCCGGTGAGCGCGATGACCAGGTCGTAGGACTTGACCGCGAGATGGCTCAGGATGACGAAGGCCGACAGGAAGGCGGGGCGAAGCTGAGGCAGTATGATGCGGCGGTAAAGGTTCCAGTTGGACGCGCCATCCATCTGCGCCGCCTTGAGAATTTCATTGTCGATGCCGCGCAATCCGGCAAGAAACATCGCCATGACGAAGCCGCTGGTCTGCCACACTGCAGCCAGCACGACCGTATATATCGCGTAATCGCGATTCTTGATCCAGTCGAAGGCAAAACTTTCCCAGCCCCACAGATGCATGGTGTGCTCAATTCCGATGCCCGGATCGAGCAGCCATTTCCAGGCTGTTCCTGTAACGATGAAGCTCAAGGCCATCGGATAGAGATAGATCGGCCGTAACAGGCCTTCACCGCGAATTTTCTGATCGAGAAAAATCGCCAGCAACAGGCCGATCACCGTACTGATCGAAATATAGAGGAACGCGAAAACGCCGAGATTGCGGATCGCAATGCTCCAGTGGCTCAGCTTGAATAGCTTCACGTAATTCTCAAAGCCGACAAGATTGAAGTTGGGCAGTATGCGGCTGTCGGTGAATGACAGATAAATGGTGAAAAGGATGAAGCCGTAAACGAACAAAAGCACCATCGCCACGGACGGGGCGAGAACGATTTTGGGTATGAGATATTGCAGGCGCGTTCGAAAATCGACGCCGCTCCCGACCTGGGCCATGGCAGCACTCCCCTCCAGCAAGGCATTTCGGAAGCATCCCGGCCGCACTTTGGCAACCGGGACGTCCTTTGCAAAACTGCGCTGTCTTATTGCGCCAGTTCGACTGCAGACTGCAATTCAGCCGCTGCGGTTTCAGCGTCATACTCGCCATTGAAATGCGCGGTGATGACATCATACATCGCATTCTTGACGGAAGCAGGCGCCGCATGGCCATGCGCCATCGAACCGAACAGGTTGCCGCTTGATGCAGCCGCCGCCAGATCCTTCATTCCCTGCTTGCCGCAGGCATCGAATGCTTCGTCGCTGACATCGGTACGCGCCGGCACCGACCCCTTGACCACGTTGAACGCCGACTGGAAAGACGGCGAGAGAATGGCCTTGGCGAGAGCCGCCTGCTCATCCGACACTGCACCGCCCTGGTCAAACATTGCAAACTGGTCGGCGTTGAATGTCACCTGTTCCTGGGTGCCCGGGAAACGGAAGCAGAGAAAATCATCACCAGGCTTCTTGCCTGCATTGAGAAACTCGCCCTTGGCCCAGTCGCCCATCATCTGGAAACCGGCTTCGCCATTGATCACCATGGCCGTGGCCAGGTTCCAGTCGCGTCCCGAGAAATTGTCATCGACATTGGCGCGGATTGTGTCCATGCGCTTGAAGGCCTCGACCATGGTCGGCGATCCCAGCGTTTCGGGATCAAGATCGATGAAGGCTTTCTTGTAGAACTCGGACCCACCAGTCGACATCGCGATCGCGTCGAACACGGTCGCGTCCTGCCATGGCTGGCCACCATGGGCGATCGGGGTAACACCAGCTTCCTTGAGCTTGGCAAGCGCTGCGACAAAATCGTCCCAGGTTTGCGGCACGGCGATGCCGTTGGCATCAAGCACCGCCTTGTTGGCCCAGACCCAGTTGGTCGAGTGCACATTCACGGGTGCTGCGACCCACTTGTCGTCATATTTTGAAAATGCCTTGAGTGCGTCAGGGACCACCGCGTCCCAGCCTTCGGATTCGGCCACACTGTTGAGATCGGCCAGGGCGCCCTGCTTGGCCCAGTCGGTGATATCGAAGCCGAGCATCTGAACCGCTGTCGGCGCATTGCCGGCAGTCACCCGGGCGCGCAACACGGTCATTGCCTGTTCGCCGCCGCCACCGGCCACGGGCATGTCCTGCCAGCCGATCCCCTGCCCTTCAAGATCCTGCTTGAGCACGTTGAGCGCTGCTGCTTCACCACCCGACGTCCACCAGTGCAGAACCTCCACATCCGCAGCTTGCGCGCCAACAGTCATTACCGCCAGCGCAGCCACGGTCATTTTAAGTCTCTTCGTCATCGAATTCATTGCAACCTCCCAATCACCGCACCATACGGTTACTTAAATTATAACGTTACAAATACCACTTTTGTCAACTGAAATTTGCGCTATGGTGTTAATTGGATCACAGACAGGCAGTCCGCAGCGCGGCGTCAAGACGCACGCGCCACGGACGACGGGAACAACACGATGACCGACATTTTCGACAGGGATCCCGATCAGAAGCCCACGCAGCAAACCATTGCCCGGCTAACCGGACTTGCGGTGACGACGGTGTCCCGGGCGCTTGCCAATGATCCGGCGATCGCGGCAAAGACACGGGAGAAGGTCATTGCCATTGCCAAGGAGGTTGGTTACGTGCCTGACCGGGCGGCGCAACGTCTGCGGACAGGGCGAACCAATGTCATCAGCCTGGTGCTCGACCCGCACAGCGAAATTCTCGGCTTCGGCAACTCGATGATCACCGGCATCGCCGATATCGTTCGCGGCACCCGTTATCATCTGACGGTTATGCAGTACCAACTGGGGGAGGACCCGCTGGAACCGATCCGGTTCATCGTCCGCAATCGGCAAGCCGATGGCATTCTGTTTGCGCGTACCGCGCATCACGATGTCCGAGCCGAATTTCTTCTGGAACAGAATTTTCCGTTCGTCACCCATGGACGAACCGGCTTTCAGAACCATGCCTGGTATGACTACGACAACCACGCATTCGCCAAGGCCGCTGTCGGGCGCCTGGTCAACCGCGGTTGCACGTCCATCGGCATCGTGCCGCCCTCACGCAACTACATGTATCACCAGTACATGATGGCAGGATATTTCGAGGGGTTGCAAGGGTTCGGCCTCCCCGTCCACGTACCCGAAGGCTTTGACCTCAACATGGACGCAGACCGGTTGCATGCGGGAATCAGACAATGGATCGCCTCACCCGACCGCCCCGATGGCATCATCTGCCCTGGCGAAGTGTCGGCAATCGTCGCCCATGCGGCAATCTGCGACGCCGGACTGGTGCCCGACCGGGACATTGCCCTGATCGCCAAGCGCACATCGGAAATATTCAATCATCTGCGCCCGAATGTGGAATCGCTTCATGAGGATATCGAGGAGGCCGGTCGGATCATGATGCGGCTGATGCTGCGCCAACTTGCCGGCGAAAAGCTCCAGGACCTACAGGTTCTGGCCAAGCCGGATGAAGGCCAGGAACCCGCCCCTGCCAACTGATGCATGACTGATCTCAGCAGACCTCTCTGAACCGCTCGACAATGGTGTCGAGCACTTGCCCTGGCGGTCGTTTCCACCAATTTGCCGCCGAGAATATTTCAACCTCGCAGTAGCCATCATAACCGGTGGCCTCGACAGCGGCGCGTATCTGCCTGAGATCGGCAACGCCATCGCCCATCATGCCGCGATCAAGCAGCACGTCGGTGGTGTCAGCCAGCCAGTCGCACAGATGGTATCCGGCGATGCGGCCCTTGCCCGCCCGCTTGAGTTCAGCGGCAAGCGATGTGTCCCACCAGACGTGATAGACATCGATCGCAATCTGGACGTTGTCAGCGCCGATGGCCTGGCACATGTCGACCGCGTCGCGTACGGTGACCAGACATGACCGGTTTCCGCCATAAACCGGGTTGAGCGGTTCGAGTGCCAGCACGACGTTGGCGTCGGCGGCGACCGGCGCCATGGCGGCGACCAGTTCCTGGACCCGGCTGAGGCTTTCGGTGATCGAATGGCTGCCCTCGATAACGCCGCCGGTGACGATGGTCAGCACCGGCGCACCGAGATCATGCGCCATCTCGATTGAAGCTTTGAAGTCATCAATGATTGCCTGACGGTTGGGCGGCGCAAGCGGCCCAGTCAGAAACGGCGTGCGGCACAGGCCGGCCACATGCATGCCGGCGCCGCGGACCCGGTCGCCGATTTCGATTGCGCGTCGACCGATCTCCCGGCGCCAGAAGGTGATCCCGCCAAGCCCGCGCTCCGCACAAGCCTCGATTACCTGCTCCGGGCTCCACCCCGCACCATGGCCTTCCAGATTGTGCCCGAGTGTGGCGGTGTTGAGCGCCAGCATGGAATGGTCATGGGAGAAATCGCGCACCGTGTTACGCTCCATATATAGAGAGTAGCCGTTTCATCCGCGAAACCGCCAGATCCGGGTCGCGCAACAGCCCGCAGCAATCGGCCATTTTGAAGATCTCGACAAAATCCGGCAATGGCCGCGAAGCCTGCGCGCCATTGAGCATGATGAAGTGATCCTGGAATCCGTTCAGCCAGGCCATGAACACCACCCCGGTCTTGTAAAACCGGGTCGGCGCCCTGAATATCTGCCGCGCCAGCGGCACGGACGGATCCAGCGTCTGGCGGAAGGCCTTGGCATTGCCCTTGCCGAGCTCGGAGATTGCGTAAGCCGCGGCAGGGGCCAGCGGATCGAAGATACCCAGGAGCGCATGGGAAAAGCCCTGCTCGTCGCCTTCGATCAGTTCCGGGTAATTGAAATCATCGCCGGTATACATGCGCACGCCGGTCGGCAGCAGCCGGCGCATGCGGATTTCCTTGTCCTTGTCGAGCAGTGAAATCTTGATCCCGTCCACTTTCGAAATATTCTGGCTGATGATGGCAAGCGTGGTGTCCATGCAGTTGTCGAAATCGTCACTGCCCCAGTATCCGGCCAGTTCCGGATCGAACATCTCGCCCAGCCAGTGCAGAATGACAGGCTGTTCACAGCCATCAAGCAATTCGCCATACATCCGCACATAATCATCCGGAGAGTCCGCCAAGCGCGCCAGTGCCCGGCTCGCCATGAGAATGATGCGTCCGCCGATTTTCTGGATCGATTCGATCTGATGCAGATAGGCACCGCGCACGTCATCCAGAGTTTTTGCGTCGGCGGGATCAAGATGATCGGTGCCCGCTCCGTTGAACACCAGCGCGTCAGGGAATTCAGATTTTGTGCGTGTGATCAGCTCCAGAGCACCCGTCCAGTCGAGACCCATGCCGCGCTGGGCTGTGTCCATGGCTTCTGCGATGCCCAGACCGTGGTCGACCAGATGACGGCGAAAGCCCATGGTTGCATCCCAGTCAATGGTGGCCTTGCCGGACGGATCATTGCCAGTGAACGGGTCGGCCACGACATGGGCGGCTGAAAACACGGTTCTTGAAGCATCAGCGTCCAGGCGAACGCCTTTGACCGGTGTCCCGGTGAGCGTGTAGCTGCTCATGCGACCGTTAGTGTCCGGCAGGGCAATTTTCATGATCCTGGATCCTTAAAACCGTGAAACCAGCATGCCTGCATCCACTGAAACAGTCTGGCCGGTGGTGTAGGGTAGCTGTCCTGAAGCGAGCGCCGCAATGACTTCACCGACATCCTCGGGCTGACCGATGCGGGGAAACAATGTCAGGCCTTCCCTGGCGCGCTGTTCATACTGGGCGATGACCGGTGCCGTCATTTCGGTGTTGATGAGGCCCGGACGGACATCGTAGACGGCGACGTTTTCTGGTCCCAGACGCACAGCGAAGGCCTTCGACGCCATCGCCGCGGCAGCCTTGGAAGCGCAGTACTCCCCCCGCTGGACGGCGACGGCTTCGGCATTCGACGATGTCACATTGACGATGGAATGGAACAGATCGGGGGAGCGCTCACGCGCCACCAGACGCTTCGAGAAAGCCTGGGAGAGGAAGAACATCGCCTTGGCATTGACCGTCAGGCAGCGGTCATAGCTTTCTTCGCTGACATCAAGCAGGTCGCCGCGACTGATCACCCCTACGCCGGCATTGTTGACCAGCGTGGTCATCGGACCCAGCGCCGCTTCGATCCTGGCGAGATAGCCATCCTGCGCGGTGATGTCGCAAACATCGAGCGCCGAGGCAAACACCTTGACGCCGTGCGCCCGAACCGTTTCTGCCGCCGATGCAAGCTCGTCATCATCGACAAGCCCATTGAGCGCAATGGAAAAGCCGCGCTTTGCCAGCGCAACCGCTGTCGCCAGACCGATGCCGCGCCCCGAACCGGTGACAAGGGCTACCTGGCCACTCATGCCGCGGCTCCTTTGGCAAGAAGTTCACGCGCGATAATCATCCGCTGGATCTGGTTGGTGCCCTCATAGATCTGGGTGATCTTGGCGTCCCGGTAAAGTCGCTCGACTTCGAATCCCCGAATATAGCCCGAGCCGCCAAACACCTGAACCGCGTCGGCGCTGCGGGCCACCGCCATGTCGCCGGCAAAGCACTTGGCGATCGAGCAGGCTTTCGTGGCGTCTTCACCGGCATCAATCTTGGACGCAGCGCTCAAGACCAGCAACCGCGCGGCTTCGACATCCTTGGCAATATCGGCGAGCAGCCACTGTACGCCCTGAAATTCAGCGATGGATTTTCCGAATTGCTTGCGCTGTGCCGCATACTCGACCGCTGCCTCCAATCCGGCCTGACCAATGCCGACAGCAAGTCCGGCAATACCCACGCGCCCCTTGTCGAGCACACTCATCATCATGTGAAACCCGCGGCCCTCGACACCCAGCAAGGCATCGGCGGGCAGGCTTACATCCTTGAAGGCAAGCGCGCCGACCTGGCTGGCGCGCTGCCCCATCTTGTGCTCTTTCGGTCCGCGCTCGACACCCTCCTGATTGAAATCGACAATGAAGATCGACATGCCGCGATGACCTGCCGCCTTGTCGGTGCGCGCCAGCACAAAACCGACATCGGCCACCGGGCCATTGTGAATCCATATCTTGTCGCCGTTCAGGATCCAGCCCTCGCCATCACGTACGGCCGAGGTCCGGATACCCGACACGTCGGTTCCTGCCTCGGGCTCGGTGATGCAATAGGCCACAAGTTTCTCGGCCTTGAGGATATCGGCCAGCCATTTTGACCGCTGGTTTTCGGTGCCATGCCTGACCAGCAAGGTGGAGATCAGTTCCACCAGGCCGCATTGGTCGGCCACGGACGCATAACCGCGCGACAACTCCTCCATCACCAACGCATAGGTGACCGTGTCGAAGCCAGGCCCGCCCATGTCCTCGGGCACGCAGATACCAAACAGGCCAAGCCCTGCCATCTGCTTGTAGACCTCATGCGGGAAGCGTTCCTCGCGATCAAGTTCTTCCGCCATCGGACGAATCACGTCGGTGGCGAAGCTGCGTGTCATGTCCCGTACCTGCCGGTGCATTTCGTTGAGAAACATCATCTCTCTCCAGTAACTATATAGTTACTTATATGAGTACAGCCTGTGCCGGTCAAGTCCTCCCACACGAACCAGAAGGGGGTTGTGAAGCGGCAATCGATATGGCTATATAACTAACCAGTTACTTTTGGGAGGCCATCAATGAACCCGTTTGACAAGGTGCAATTCGGAAGAACCAACCTGCAAGTCACCCCCTTTGGATTTGGCACCGCGCCGATCGGAAACATTTTTCGCGAGATCGACGAGCAAACCTCGGATGCCATGATTCAGCATGCCTGGGACGCCGGCATTCGCTATTACGACACCGCCCCGATGTACGGCCATGGGCTGGCGGAATTGCGCACTGGCCACTCTCTGCGCTGGAAGGAACGCGAGGAGTTCATCTTGTCTTCCAAGGTCGGACGAATTCTCAAACCGGCGCGCAAAAAGGACATAGAATATGCGCCCTGGACCAATGCCGGCCGGTTCACCACGCATTTCGACTATTCCTATGATGGCACGATGCGGGCGTTCGAGGATTCGCTGCAGCGGCTGAATCTCGAATACATGGATATCTGTTTCATTCACGATATCGACGTGTTTACCCGTGGTGATGAACAGCCCGAAGTGTTCAAGGCGGCAATGGACGGCGCATGGAAGGCGCTTTCCAAACTGCGCGACGAGTGCGTGGTCAAAGCCATTGGCGTCGGCGTCAACGAGTGGGAAGTCTGCCACGCAGCGCTTGAGCAGCGTGACTTCGACTGCTTCCTGCTTGCCGGCCGCTATACTCTTCTGGAACAGGACTCGCTCGACAAGTTCCTGCCGCTTTGCGAAGAGCGTGGCGCCGCAGTGGTGGTCGGTGGCGGCTTCAATTCCGGCATACTTGCAACAGGGGCCATCGAAGGGGCGAAATACAATTATGCGCCCGCCCCGGCTGAAATATTGGATCGGGTGAGGAAAATCGAAAAGGTTTGTCTCGATTACGGCGTCCCCTTGCCTGCCGCCGCGTTGCAGTTTGTGGTCGCTCACCCCGCCATCCCCACCTTCATGGCCGGCACACGCACAGTACAGCAGCTTGAACAGAATCTGGAATGGTTCAGCCAGCCCATTCCGGGCGACTTCTGGACCACACTGAAATCCAGGGGACTGCTGCGCGAAGATGCTCCGACACCATCGTGAACATGTCTCGCGTGAGCTACCCCGACAACCGCTGCCTCCCGGCGGGCCGCTACGGTTTCGGCGACGTCGCACAAGGCGACATCGTCGAAACCGGACCGGTCATTGTCACGGCTGCAATGATCGACCAGTTCGCTGCAATGACCGGCGACCGGTTCGAAATTCACATGTCGGATGAGGCGGCACAACGACACGGGTTCCAGGCACGCGTTGCTCATGGCCTTCTGGTATTGTCACTGGTTGATGGGCTGAAAAACCAGGCAGAGGCGCAATTCAAGGCACAGGCATCGCTGGGCTGGGATTGGAATTTCCAGGCGCCGGTATGCGCCGGCGATACGATTTCGGCAACGATGACAGTGTCCTCGGTCAAGCCGGTTTCAGCGGGTGGCCGCGCCGTCGTAAGCTTGGATTTTGTCGTTCGCAACCAGTCCGGAAGCACAGTTCAGCGCGGCGCCAACCGGCTGATGGTCTACGCCTGATACGGCAACTCGCCCACCAGAATTGCCCGGAAATCATTGACATTGGTCCCGGTGGGTCCGGTGACGAACAAATCGTCGATGGCGTTGAAGGCGGTCCATGCGTCGTTGGCCGCCAGACTTGCGAGCGGGTCGATACCTTTGCTTCTGAGCTGACCTGCGCTGTCCGGGCCGGCAAAAGCACCAGCATTGTCTTGTGAACCGTCAATTCCATCGGTGTCGGCGGCCAGCGCCACAATCCCCTCAACACCGTCAATCGCCGCGGCAAAGGACAGCAGAAACTCGGTGTTGCGCCCGCCCTTGCCCTTGCCACGCAGGGTAACTGTGGTTTCTCCGCCGGACAGAATGACAACGGGCTTGGCGAAGGGCCGGTCGCGCCCAGCCACTTCACGGGCGATGGCCGCATGAACCAGCCCGACATCGCGGGCTTCGCCCTCAATGGCATCCGAAAGGATCACAGCCTCCACGCCGGCATCTTTCGCCATGTCCGCGGACGCTTCGAGCGACAGACCAGCCGACGCAATGACGCGGACTTCATTTCGCGCGAAAACCGGATCGTCCGGACGCGGCGGCAGATCCTTGCCGCTGGCCAGGTGCGCGCGGATCCTTTCAGGCAACACGATACTGCGCGCGGCCACCATCGCCTGGACTTCGGTCAAACTCAGCGCGTCCGGAACGGTCGGGCCGGAGGCGACCTGACAGGCTTCGTCGCCAGGAACGTCGGAGACAACCAGCGACACCACCCTGGCAGGCCAGGCAGCAGCAGCCAGACGCCCGCCCTTGATCCGGCTTGCATGTTTGCGAATTGCGTTCATCACCCCGATCGGCGCACCGGAGGCAAGCAGTGCCCGGTTGAGGTCCTGCTCATCCTCAAGCGACAGCCCTTCGGGTGGCGCAGGCAGCAGCGCCGAACCACCGCCGCAGACCAGCGCCACGACCAGATCGTCTTCGCTGAGGCCCGACACAGTGTCAAACAACGCCCGGGATGCGGCGAGCCCGGCATCGTCGGGCACAGGATGGCTCGCTTCCAGCACGGTGATCGACTTGCACGGCGCGCCGTAGCCATAGCGGGTCACCACCGTGCCGCTCAGTGGCCCGTCCCACAGCTCTTCAAAAGCGGCAGCCAGTTGCGCTGCACCCTTGCCCGCGCCGATGACCACGGTTCTGCCCCTAGGTTTTGGCGGAAGCACATCTTCGAGCGCGCGCTTTGGATCGGCGCGCAGCACTGCAGCCTCGAACAGACCGGCGAGGAAATTTCGTTTCCGGGAATCAATCACACTTCAATATCACACACAAATACGCCATCCGCACCGCTTTCGGTCTTGGCCACGATCTGCGCGCCGATAGCTTGATGAACACTGTTCTCCAGATAGCTATTTCGAACAGCTTCATTGGTAAAGTCAAACCAGAACATGTCGTTAAAACCGCGCACCAGCGGAATTTCAACGCTGTCATTGGTTCTATGCTGGAAGTCGATGATGCCTTCGATGTGATCGGACAGGCCGGCGAGCTGATCGTAGAGCGCCTGCTTGTCAGCCTCCGATGTGTCTTTGGCAAACCGCAAATGAACGAAATGACGGATCATAGTCTGACCTTTTCTGGAATGGTAATCAGTATTTGCATGCCGGCAACTCGTCTTCGACAGAAATTCATTTTCCGAACTCGGGTTTTCTCTTATCCCGAAATGCTGCCAACCCTTCCTTCAGATCGCCGCTGCCCGCGGCAATGCGCCCGGCGAAGGCTTCGAGAACGCGCTCGACCTCTTCACCTTCGGCCGCATTGATCAGCATCTTGGTGAGTTCGGTGGCATCCGGTCCCCGGCGCATCAACGCCTGCGCGCACTTCTGGCCTTCCCCGATGCCCGCGCCGGTTTCCACGACCTGATCTACCATGCCTTCACGCAAGGCTTCGGCGGCAGTGTAGATGATGCCGAACATCGCCATCCGGCGCACCGCCTGCGCACCGAACCGGCGCACGGCGCGCTGGGTGCCCGACCAGCCGGGAATGATTCCGAGACCGGTTTCGGGTTGACCGATCTTGATATGGGTTTCGGCGATGCGGTAGTCAGCGCAAGCTGCCAGTTCGAGCCCGCCGCCCAGGGCGTGGCCATTCATCACTGCAATCAGCGGCTGGCGCAGTCGCGCCAGGGCATCAAACACCCGATGGCCATCTCTGATCCATCCCTGCCCGAAGTCTTTTGGCGTTTCACCGCTCCAGGCATCAATATCGCCGCCGGCGCAGAACGCCCGGCCCTCGCCCGACAAGATCACGACCGAGATATCACGGCGTCGCTCGATCTCGCCGCACAGACTGCCCAGTTCATCGATCATGCCTGCATCAAGCGCATTGAGACGTTCCGGCCGGTTGATGACCAGGTGCCCCACTCCGCCCTCAACGCTCAGCACCAGGCGCCCACTGTCAGACATCGGAAGAACCCAGGTGCAAACCGAACGGCTCAGGGCTGAACAACGCGGCATCCATGGTCTTGAGATCAGGCGACACCGCAAGCGTAGCCGCCGCCTGGTCAAGAACATCACGCTGAAGATCGAGACCCGGGGCAAGTTCCGTGACAACCAGTTGACCATCGATCTGCCGGATAACGCATCGTTCGGTCACGTAGGTCACGTCCTGGTTCTGCTCCATTGCGCGTTTTCCCGAAAATGACACCTGATTGACTTCCTCAACAAATTTCGCGGTCTTGCCTTCACGGTCGATCTGCATTTTTCCGTCGACAACAGACATTCGCGCACCGGCGTTGAAATTACCAGAGAACACTATTTTTCGCGCCCGCGCGGTAATGTCGACAAACCCGCCTGCTCCGGCGGTCCGGTGCGGGATCGACGGCAGGCGGGACACATTGACCGAGCCATCCCTGCCGACCTCGAGAAATGACAACAGCGACGCATCGAATCCGCCTGCCTGAAAATAGCAGAACTGGTGCGGCGACGGAACAAAGGCTTCGGCATTTGCCGAGCAGCCGAACTTGAAATCCAGCAACGGAACACCGCCAACTGCACCTTGTTCGATCACCCAGGTCACTTCGCCATGCAGCCCCTCTTCAACCAGGATTCTCGGCACGTTGGCGGAAATTCCAAAGCCGATATTGACTGCCCAGCCCGATTTCAATTCCTGCGCCACCCGTCGCGCGATAATCTTTCCGATGTTGAATTCGGCGTTGCGGAACGAGGACATCGCACGTGTGACCTCTCCCGAGATAGCGGGATCATACTCGGTGGCGGTCGTCTGCAACTGGTCAGGCGCTTCGACCACGATATCGACCAGAATTCCAGGAACATGAACATCGTGCGGGCGAATCGAGCCTGCGGCAGCGACGCGCTTGACCTGCGCAATGACCTTGCCGCCATTGTTGTGAGCGGCCAGCGCCATTTCCATCGCACCGAGATAGGCACCTTCCTGCTCGAAACTGAGATTGCCCTTTTCATCCGCCGTCGTGGCGCGAATGATCGCCACATCCGGGATGATCGCCGGAAAATAGAGCCAGTCCTGGCCTTCAAATTGCATGTGCTTGACCATCGGCTTGCCGGCCGCCGCCGCATTCATCGCACCACCCTCGCGGTCCGGATCGACAAATGTGTCGAGACCCACCTTGGTCAGCACGCCTGGCCTTTTGCCCGCCGCCTCTCGCAGGATGTCAAAGACGATGCCGGAAGGAATATTGTAGGCCTCGACCTGGTTGGCCGTGATCATCTTCCAGATCAGCGGCGGCTCCGCATTGCTCGGTCCGGACGGGTACGAGCCACCTATGATCCGGCTGAGCAAGCCCGGCCTGGCGATATGATCAACGCCCTTGGTGCCAAAAAAGTCACCTGCGGCGATCGGATGTATGGATGTCAAATTGCGCGGCGCGCCCTCCTTTGCGAACCTCTCCCCGATCGCCGCCAGCACCGCATCCGGGCAACACAGTCCGCTCGACGAATTGACTGCGATCGTCGCATTGTCCGGGATCACCTGAGCCGCGAATTCCGCAGTTTTGAGTTTTGACATATCACCCTCAATTGCATTTAAGTAACTAACCAGTTATTTTATGACAGTGTTTTATTCAACGATCAAGACTACAATTCAATGACACCCTTTGAACGATGGACAGACCGGAGGAAATTCCAGTGAGTGTGTATTTTCAGAAGACCTACCAACGCAGCTTCGGCACGTTCCCTCTCAAGGGGAATGAACTGCGCGACGCCATGATCATTGCCGCGGAAGTCGGCTACCGATCATTCGATACGGCGCAGATGTACGAGAATGAAAAAGACACAGGCGCAGCCCTGAAGGAAACCGGTCTTCCAAGAGACGAGCTTTTTGTCACCACAAAGGTCGGCAACCCCAGCTTTGATGACGATAGATTCATCGCTTCCGTCGAGCAGAGCCTCAAGGACCTGCAACTCGATCAGGTGGATGTGCTGCTTTTGCACTGGCCGCCGGCGGATGGAAACATAGCCCCTTCGCTGAAGCTCCTGGAGAAGGCCTGGAAACAGGGTCTGACCCGGCACATCGGCGTGTCGAACTACACCGTGAAGATGATGCACGACGCCAAGGCGTTGATCGAAGCACCAATCGTCACCAACCAGGTGGAATTTCATCCGCTGCTCGATCAGCACAAACTTCTGGCCGCAGCGGTTGAAACCGGAATTCCCCTGGCCTCCTACTGTTCCGTGGCGCGCGGCAAGGTGTTCGACTATCCGCTGTTTGCCGAGATTGGCCAGGAATACGGCAAGAGCCCTGCCCAGATCGTGCTGCGCTGGATTCTGCAAATGGGCGTGTCGATCAACACCATGTCGACCAAGCGCAAGAACATTCAGGACAATTTCAATGTCATGGATTTCACCCTGTCGACTATCGACATGGCCCGGATCAATGCGCTGACGGCGACGAACTACCGCATCGTCAACAAGGATCTGGTGCCGCACGCACCGGATTTCGACTGACTTTCTACCCCTGACACGGAAAAGGGGGCGGCCTCTCGACCGCCCTTTTTCAAAAGCAGCCCGGAAGCTGTCAGTGATTGCCCCGGATAAAGTCCGAGGCCTTCTCGGCGATCATGATCGTCGGAGCGTTGGTGTTGGATCCGACAAGGCTCGGCATGATCGAGCTGTCGCAGATGCGCAGCGCCTCGACACCGTGAACCCTCAGCTTCGGATCAACCACGGCCATGTCGTCAACTCCCATCTTGCAGGTGCAGGTCGGATGATAGGATGTCCGGCCATATTGCCGGGCGTAATCCTCGTAATCCTGCTGGGATTTCACGCTGTCGTCGGGAAACCGGATCGCCCGCACATATTTCTGCATGGAGTGCTGCAGGAAAATTTCACGGCTGATTTTGATACCCTCGACAGAGACTTTCAGATCATCCGGTTCGGCCAGATAATTGGGATCGACAACCGGCATTTCGGCAGGATCGCCGGATCGCAGGCGCACAGTGCCCCGGCTCTTGGGTCTTAACGTGTAGGAATTGAGGGTAACGCCGGAACTGCCCTTGGTCACGCTCGGCACACCTGCCTCGGCACCCGCGCCGGCAAGAAAATGGAACTGCAGGTCGGGCACCGGCTGGCTCCTGTCGGCGTACCAGAATGCCCCGCCTTCCACCACATTAGACGCCACTGGCCCTGTTCCGAACAGGAAATATTGCGCACCTGCCCACATAGCCCAATGCGGCTTGTTGTATTTGTCGAGACTGTAGTGACCGGTCAATTCGGCCACGATATCAATGCCGAAATGATCGGTGAGATTCTCGCCGACACCGGGCAGGTCCTGCACCACATCAATGCCGTGTTCAGCCAGATGGGCGGCGGGACCGATCCCCGACAGCAACATCAGCTTCGGCGTGCCGATGGCGCCGGAGGTGACGATAACCTCTTGGTCTGCCGCAGCCTCGGTCATCGCTCCGCCGTGCTGGTAGGCGACACCGGTGGCGCGGCCGTTCCTGACAATGATACGGTGAACCAGACAGCCGGTTTTCACTGTCAGGTTCTTCCGGTGCATCACCGGCTTGAGATAACCGACAGCGGCGGAGCAACGGCGCGCCTTGCGGATGGTGGTCTGGTAAACCCCCGCCCCTTCCTGGACCGCGCCATTGAAATCCGGGTTGTAGGGAATGCCGTATTCCTGGCAGGACTGCACGAAGGCGCGGGTCATCGGCTGCGGATCCGCGAGGTTGGAAACGCCGAGCGGGCCGTCGGTGCCATGCCAGTCGCCTGACAGGATTGTATTGCCCTCCGAGCGAATGAAACAATCCTTGACCTCGTCATAGGCCCAGCCTTCACACCCCTCCTCGGTGGCCCAGCGATCATAATCGACCGGGTTGCCGCGGGTATAGATTTCGGCGTTGATCGAACTGCCGCCACCGATGACCCGGGCCTGCGCATAGGGAATTTCGCGCATGTTGGCATGTTTTTGCGGAGCGGTGGTGAACCCCCAAGTGTGCGGACCAGAGGTCATCTTGGCAAAGCCCACCGGCATGTGGATAAGCGGATGACTGTCCTTGCCACCTGCCTCGATCAACAGCACCCGGACAGCATCGTTTTCGCTCAAACGGTTGGCCATCACGCAGCCGGCGGAGCCGCCGCCCACGATCACATAGTCATAGCCCTCGGACGCCATCATTCCACCCAGTGCGAGCGTTTGCCGATCTCGATATGGACCGATTTGAGCTGGGTGTACTCTTCCACGCCATATTTGCCGGCCTCACGTCCCCAACCCGATTGCTTGAATCCGCCAAGCGGCAGTTCCGGTCCGCCCGACAACGTGGTGTTGACCCAGAAACGGCCGGCCTGAACCCGCCGCGTCACCATCAGCGCCTTGTCGATATTCTTGGTCCAGACGCTGGCCGCCAGACCGTAAACCGTGTCGTTGGCGATAGTGATCGCCTCATCCACCGTATCGAACGGGATCACCACCAGAACCGGTCCGAAGATCTCGTCGCGGGCGATCGACATCTCGCTGGTCACATCACCAAACAGCGTTGGCGCGATATACTGGCCGCCGCCCATATCGACGGTTGCGCCCCCGGTGATCAGACGGGCGCCTTCATCCCGGCCCTTGTCGATATAAGACATGATCGTCGTGTTCTGCGCGTCCGTGGTGATGGCGCCGATCTGGGTTGCCTCGTCAAGCGGATCACCAACGATAATCTTCTCCAGTTTGGCCGCAACCATTTTTTCGAACTTGTCCGCCACCGAACGTTCGACGATCAGTCGCGAGCCCGAGACACAACATTGCCCGGTGTTGAACGCTATGCCAAAGGCCACACCATCGGCGGCATCTTCAAGGTCGGCGTCGGCGAATACGATTTGCGGATTCTTGCCGCCAAGTTCGAGACCGAGCTTCTTGAAATTGCCGGCCGCCGCCTTGACGCAATGACGCCCGACGGCTGTCGAACCTGTAAACGAAAGCATGTCGACATCCATATGCTCGATCAGCGCCTGCCCGATGGAACTGCCCGACCCCGTGACAACATTCATCACGCCATCCGGTAGACCCGCTTCAGACAGGATTTCAGCCAGCATGATGGTTGTCGCGCTCGTCACCTCCGAAGGTTTGGCGACAATGGTGCAGCCCGAAGCCAATACGTAAGGCACGCGCTCACACAGGATCAGAAACGGAAAATTCCACGGCGTGATGATGCCGACCACGCCAACCGGTTCACGGGTGACAATGCCGAACATGCTGTCGCCCAGATTGTTGAAACTGTCGCCATGCAGGCTGCGCGCCAGACCCGAGGCATATTCGAACATGCCGATACAACCACCGACTTCAGCCCTTGCCTGTGAGATCGGCTTGCCATTCTCGAGTGTTTCCCAATAGGCGATCTCCTCCTGTCGCTGGCGGATCAGTTCAGCCGCCTTCAGCAGAACCGCGGCCCGATCAGCACCATTGAGACCGGACCAGCGCCGGTCATCAAATGCCTGGCGCGCGGCCGCGACCGCACGGTCCAGGTCCTGCGCGGTGCATTTGGGAATCCGGGAAACCGGAACCCCATGCCCCGGAGACGACCGCTCGAACACCTCTCTATCGCCGGATGGAACCGACTTCCCGTCGACGAAAAAGCCGAAGTCGCGTGGCTTGGAAGGCAAGGACAGTTTTTTCACGTGCTGGGTCATGTTCACTCCAGAAAAGATGTTTTCTTGCGGACTATAAGTAACTATCCGGTTATATCAAGCAGGCAGATCGCGCCATTGCGCCGCAGGGACGGTCAGTGGCGTCAATCTTCCACCGAGATCATTGTTCGCACGACAAGCGGAGTGGCCATCGCAGCTTCCATTTTCGGCGCCCAGTCAGCAAACCAGGGCTGTGCCAGATGGGTGTCGAGTGCTTGCTTTGACGACCACACTTCAACAATCGTCATACGCGGCGATCCATCCGCCTCTTGCCACAATTCATATTGCTCGCACCCATCCTCGGTGCGTGACCGGGCGATGAATTCCGCCTTGAACATATCGATAAAGGACCGCTGCTCTTCGGGCTTGAGATCCAGCTCAACCAGTAATCTTGCCTTGGCCATCAGTCTGCGAGCTCCCAGAAACGATTGTACTTGGCCTCAAGCGGATGAAGATCCTTGCGGCCTTCCATGTAATACCCCACCCATTCGGCGAGACGCCGCCCTGCGCGGCGGCAGGATTCCGTGGCGTGGTCGGAGCGCGGCTCCCCGGCGACCACCGCGCCATAATGAAGGCTCTCCTTCTTGGCCACATAATCGGTGATGCCGAAGACGAAATAGCCCATGTTCATCATCATGATGCTCAGGGCATTGCAGGCGAGCTCTCCGCCACCGCCCAGACTGCCGGCGGAGGTGAACGGCACGGCGAATTTTCCATCGGTCTTGAACCAGATTTCCGGTGTGCGGTCGTCCCACCACTTTTTCATGCGCCATGAGATATTTCCCAGATGAGTGGGGCAGCCAATGGCAATTCCGTCGGCCCAGAACACGTCCTCTGTCTTCGCGTCGTCGACGAAGCGCACCCGCACTTCCATGCCCTCGACCGACAAGGCGCCCTCCTTGACCAGCGGAACCATGGTTTCGGTGAACCGGCGATCACTGTCTGTGTCGTAAATGATAAGAACTTTACCCATATGGCCTACTCCCTTGAAATATTGATCTGCGTCTTTAAATCGCCCGGCCTGTGCTGCAGCGTATCGAAGGCGGCCTGGATATCGGCGAGGTCGAAAACAGCCGAGGTGAGCGGTCTGTGGTCGATGCGATTGTGGACCAGCAGCGTCAGCGCATCGTGCATGTCCTGGCCAATACCAGCCACTGAACCCTTGATCGAATTTTCCTGAAGGATGGTCGACAGGATATCGAGCGGCAGCTCCGCGCCGGCCCCGGTAAGTCCGAACGCGGCGATGTGACCACCCTTGCGGATCAGCGTTGTCGCCAGCCTGTACAGGTATGGGTTGCCGACGCTTTCGATGACAATGTCGGCGCCACGACCATCGGTCGCTTGCATCACGGCGGCATGAAGGGTTTCGGGATCGGCAACGCCGACATCGGCACCAACCGAAATCGCCATGTCGACGCGTTCCCCAGCCAAATCAGCGACAATGATCGGGGCCGCACCAATGGTGCGCAGCAATTGCACATGAAGATTGCCGATCGGCCCGGCGCCGATGACGACAACCGACTGACCAAATGTGATCCTGGATTTGCGGGCGGCGCGGACAACGCACGCCAGTGGTTCGGTCAGCGCAAGCACCTCGTCGGCAATGTGATCGGGCGCCGGGATCACCAGGTGTTCGGGTACACAGATATACTCGCAAAACGCGCCATCCACGGTGATGCCGATCTGGTTCATGTCAGGGCAGTTGAGAACCTCCTGGCGACGGCACCAGTAACAGACGCCGCACCCGATATTCATGTCGACGACAACCTTCTGCCCGGCCCGGAGCCTGTTGGCGTCAGTTCCCGAAGCGGCGACGCGGCCGGTGAATTCATGCCCCGGCACCATGGGAAGACTATCCGCCGCATAGTGACCATTGAAAATGTGGATGTCGGTCCCGCAAATCCCGACGCGCGATATCTTGATCAAGACCTCGCCGCGCTGAGGTTCCGGCACGGGCCGGGACTGGATTTCGAAGCGCCCCGGCGCAACCAGCACTGCCGCCTTCATCTGCATAACCGGCTCCTCCCGATTGTCCCTGCCAGGGTCGAATTATTTGACGACACGCAACTTGCTGCGATCGATGGTCATGGCAATCGCGATGATCAGAACAAGTCCGAACACCATTTGCTGCTGGGTGGCGTCGACCTCGAAATAGAGCATCGAGGAGCGGATGACCGCCACGATCAGCGTGCCGATCAACGTGTTGACCACGCCGCCAACCCCGCCGGTCAAAGGCGTCCCGCCGACGAGCACAGCCACGATTGCCGGGAGCAGAAAGCCGTTGGCGATTGTCGGCGAACCGCCGGAAAGCTTGACGGAGAACAACAGTCCGGCGATCGCCGCCAGCGCGCCAGACACCGCGAAAGCCATGATCTTGACCCGGGCGACGTTGATGCCCGATGCAATCGCGGCGGGCTCCCCGGCGCCAACCGCCTTGAGCGACCGGCCGAAGACGGTGCGGCTCTGAATGAAATAGGCCAGCAGAACCAGCGCAGCGCCAATGAACAACTCATGTGGGATGCCAAAAGAGCGCCCGACCATCCAGCCGAAATAGTCATTCCGCAGGTCGGCATTCATGTACAAGGCGCGCTGGCCGGACAGGTATTGTCCGATGGAGTAGGCGACACCGCCGATTGCCAGTGTGGAGATGAAGGATGGCACCAGCAATCGCGTGGTGACATAGCCGGAGATCCCGCCCATCGCCAAACCGGCCAGAATGCACAGCAGCGCGGTGAGAGGCCCGAACGTTGGAAGCGCCACGGTGGCGATCACCGTAGTCATGTTGGCGACCGACTGGGCTGACAGATCAATTCCGCCGATATAGATCGCGAAAGTCATGCCAAGCGCCATGATGAACAGCGGCACAATGTCGGCGGACATGGCGATCAGATTGTGCGGCTTGAGAAAATTGCTGTCGCCGATGCCGACCACCAGCACCAGCGCCAAAAGCGTGATCCAGGGCAGATGAGGTTTGATGCGTTCAAGATTCATGATGCAGCCTCAGATCATGTAGTGGACGAGATCGAAGAGCGAGGGTTTGGAACCCGGCTTGCAATCGAAGCGGTGTTGCATTTCGCCATCCTTGACGACGATGATGCTGTGCGACAGTCCGATGGCTTCTTCCAGCGTATCGGCGACTAGAATGATACCGACGCCATCGGCCGACATGGCGCGAACCATGTCATAGACATCTTCCTTGGCACCGATATCGAGCCCGCGGGTCGGGTGATCGAGCAGGATGATGTCGGAGCCGCCTGAGCGCCATTTGGCCAAAACCACCTTCTGCTGGTTGCCGCCCGAGAGCCCGCCGCAATCCTTGTATTCGGACGGCGTCTTGATCGAGAGTTTGCTGATCCAGTCGCGGGCAAGCTGTCTTTCCTCGCCAATGCGCAACACGCCTGCCTTGCTGTAGCGGCCCATCTGGCTCAGCGTCATGTTCTCATAAACAGTCATGCCGCCGACAAGGCCTTCGACCTTGCGTTCGCGCGGTACGTAGCCCACGCCCTTGGCGACGCTGGACTGGGCCGAAAAGTTCCGAACCCTGTCGCCCTTGAGCGTCACAACCCCGCTGTCGGGCGTCTCGAGACCGAACACGGTCCGCAAGATCGCTTCACGCCCCGAGCCTTCAGTGCCAACCAGACACAACACTTCGCCGGCGTGCAGATCGAAGCTGATATTCCGGTATTTCCCGCCAAGACTGACCTTGTCGAACGAGCCGAGCTTAGAGCCCGCATCGTAAGGCAGTTGCTTCTGTTCGCGGTAGTATTCCTTGTCGACGTCACGTCCAACCATCTTGTGCTGGATCGCCTCGATCCTGGCGTCCTGCTTGGCAACAACATCGACAACTTCGCCATCCTTCATCACGTAGACGCGATCGGAAAGTTCCAGCACCTCATCCATGCGGTGCGAGACGAAGATGAACGAAGCGCGATTGGTCAGGTCGCGAACGATATTGAAAAGCAGCTGCACCTCTTCCTTGGCGAGCACAGATGTGGGCTCATCGAGAAGGATGACCAGATCGCCATCGACGCGCTCTTCCAGCGTCAGCACTTTGGCAAGTTCAACCAGTTGACGCTGCGCAAAGGACAGTTTCGATGTCACCATATGTGGGTCGATATCGAGCTGGACCTTGGCAAGCTGAGCCCTGGCGGCACTTGCCATGGCTTTCCAGTTGATCACGCCGAACCTGACGAACTGCTGCTCGTATCCGAGGAAGATATTCTCCATCACGGTGAGGTTGGTGATCAGGGATTGCTCCTGGAACACCATCCCGATGCCTTTTTCCATGGCCTGACGCGGGTTCTGGAATCTAACGGTGACATTGTCGATGGCGATGCCGCCTTCATCCGGCTGGTAGGCGCCATAGATGATCTTCATCAGTGTCGATTTGCCCGCGCCGTTTTCACCGACAAGACCGACGATCTCGCCGCGGCCGATCCTGAAATCGATGGCCTTGAGCGCATGGACGCCGGGGAACCGCTTCTCGACTTTCCTGAGTTCGTACATCGCCCGCCCCTATTTCACGAAATCGACCGACCGGCGGTCGGTGGAGAGCACAACTGCGATAATGACGAGCACGCCCAATACGCCATCCTGGACATAGCCAGGCAGGCCGACAACAACCATGCCATTGCCGATGACATTGACGATCAAAACCCCGATCAGCGTATTCCAGACACCACCAACCCCGCCCCAGAGCGCCGTGCCGCCGACGACAACGGATGTTATGGAAACGAACATGAAATTGCTGCCCGTGGCAGTTTCAGCGATCCCGATCCGGCCAACCGCCAGCAGCGCACCGACGGCGTAGAACATTCCTGCAAGCATGAAGCCCAGCACGCGGACACGATTGACGTTCAGACCCGAGGCATGGGCCAGCTCTTCACCACCGCCCACGGCGTAGAAATTGCGGCCAAGCGTGGTACGGGTCTGGATGAACCAGGCAATCAGCAGGAACGCCAGCGCGACGTAACACATGATCGGAAAATTGAACCAGCGGACCGTCAGCAGGGAACGGAATGCCTCGTCCTCGATCCGCACACGGTCCCCGCCGGTCAGCAAAAGTGCAAAACCGGTTCCGACAAATCCCATCGCCAGGCTCGCCATGAAGGACGGTATCCGGAGTTTGACATGCACCAGCCCATTGATTGCACCGATCACCGCACCGACGATCAGAGCCAGCGGCAACGCCAGCCATGCGGCGCTCCACAGCGTGCCGCCGAGTGCAAGATAGCTAAAGGCGAACACGACCGCACACACCGAGACTGTTCCCTCCATCGACAAGTCGATGGAGCCCATGATGATGATGAAGGTGACGCCAATCGCAACCATCAGCGCCGGCGCCGACGAGATGCCGATGCGTGCGAAATTGCGCACGGAAAAAAAGCGCGGCTCGATGACAGCAAACATCAACACCAGAAAAACGAGCACGATCAAAGGCGCCCATTTCACCAAAATGTCTCGTCTCAGGAATTCTTTCACGCGCATATCCCCTGGCCGCAATAAAGTCTCGGTCCGTCAGCGGAGACCGCGACGAACATGGCGGCCCGTCAGATGCGGGCCGCCATTCCGGTTATTTGTACATGATCTGACCGTTGGACGGCCCCCAGAAGTCCGTCCAGTCATAGGTCGGCACGTTCTCGAGGAAGTTCTTCTTGAACTCCGCCGCATCGGCCGGCGTGATGAACACGGTCGGGCCATAGAACTCGCGATGCTCGTGCGGCTCGTCGGAAGGCTTGAAGCTGCCGATTGCCGCATGATAGGCCAGCGCTGCAGTGATGCCGCCGCCCCAGTGCGGGTTGGTGAACACCGTCGCAAGGATCTTGCCCTGGCCGACAAGATCGACCGCCTGCGGGTTGCCGTCATAGGAGACGATCGGCATGTCCTCGATGCCTTCGGCGCGCAGCGCCTCAAGCACACCATAAGCGATGGTATCATTGGCGCAATGCACACCCTTGATCTCGTCGCCGTAGCGGGTAAGGAACGAGGACATCACCTGATTGGCCTTCTGCGTATCCCAGTCCGCCGGCTGCGCGTCGAGAAGCTCGACATCCGGATAATCCTTCAACGCGTTCTTGAGGCCGTTCAAGCGCTCGATCGCCGGGTTGTTGGAGGCAATGCCACCCAGATGAACCACGCCGCCCTTGCCGCCCATGGCGTCGAGCAGAATGCGCGCCGTCTTCTCGGCCGGACCTTCATCGGACCAGCTCATGTGACTGACGTAATTGTCGCCGAAATCCCACGGATGCAGGTCATCGGTCTTGTTCCAAAGCGTTGAAACATAGGCGCCCGCTTCGGCAACGGACTCAACCACCGGACGCGCATTCGGAGCATCGTTGGTGTCAATCGCCAGCGCCAGATTGCCATTGGTCTTCGCAAGCAGGGATTTGACATCGGAAAGCGATTTCTCCGAAGACCCCTCATTGATCAAATGGGTCAGAAAATCTTTCGGTTTGCCGAGGCTTTCAACAAAGGCCTCTCCACCCGAAACGATTTCGTTCCAGTAGGGATTGGTGCGATTGCGATAGCTCCAGGCAATGGTCGGGTCTGTCAGCGCCGCCTGGGCAGCACCCGGTCCGAACGTTTTGACGGCGGCAAGGCCACCAATACCATAGGCCGCGCCCAGCAGTAGGTTACGGCGATTGATCGTTTCCTGCTCAATGAATTTCTTGATGAACGACATAGAATCCTCCCTGATCATTCCTCCAGACAATCCAGGCCTCCGCCTCAACCGGCAATCAGACCTGAACGAAATCCGTTCAGCAGGCGTTGAGGCGCGTGCTTTATCGGTTAACGCACTAACTGGTTACTTCACTGTCGTTCAAACGTCAAGCACCCGGAGGTGGCGGGAACGGCAAAAATGTGCGGCAAAGCGGCTCGCCCCCTGTCCACTGCCGGAGGCTTTGACTGGACGCTTGGTTGTCGGATAGTAAAGGTGACCAAGCAATCAGGCTGAAGCGGGCGGACCATGCAAACGAAGCAAAAACCAAAACTACGCGATGCCGAAGCGACACGGGCGCGCATTCTTGCCGCAGCCAAGAAGGTGTTCTCCAAAAGTGGGCTGGGCGGAGCGCGGGTCGATGATATCGCCGAGCGCGCAAATGCCAACAAGCGGATGATCTATCATTATTTCGGCAGCAAGGAGGACCTGTTTCAGGCAGTGCTTGAAGAGGCCTACACCGACATTCGCAACGCTGAGCAAAACCTTGACCTGGACCACATTCCACCCCGTGAGGCACTTGAAAAACTTGTTCGGTTCACCTGGGACTACTACCTGAAAAACCCGGAGTTCCTGACGCTGGTCAACAGCGAGAACCTCCATCGCGCAAAGCACTTGAAGAAGTCCGAAGTGATCCCTGTGGTCAGCCGGCGGTTTGTCATGATGGTCAAATCGCTGCTCGACCGGGGTGTGGCGGACGGCACATTCCGTTCAGGAATCGACCCCACCCAGCTCAACATCACCATTGCCGCCATCGGCTACTACTATCTGACTAACAGATACACCGGCGCCATCGTCTTTGAACGCGATCTGATGACAAAAGAGGCGCTTGACCAGCGGGTCACCTTCAACATCGAAACCATCATGCGTCTGGTTTGCGTCACCCCTTGAGCCGCCGGCAACTCATGTCGCGATTCAGTTCCGTCTCGGTCACGATTTGCTGCTTGCGGTGAGCCCCAGTTTTGCAATTGCGATCTCGGCGCACTCGACATCCTCGAAGTCCCTTGCCCCGGATACGCCGATTCCGCCAATGCACTGGCCGTCATTGAACAACGGCAGCCCGCCCGACCAAAGCATCAGCCGGGGCCGGTTGGCCAAGCCTGCGGCCAGTGACGGGCTGGTCTGGGATCGCTCGAAAAAACCTTGCGTCGAACGCCTCAGCGTTGCCGCCGTATAGGCCTTGTCGAGGGCAAAATCGATGGCCGGGACCGTCACGTCAGCAGTTCTCCGGAACGCCACCAGCAAGCCGGTGCGGTCAACAACGGCCACAGCCACATCCCAGCCCTTTTGCCCGGCATGGGCGATTGCAGCGTCAACCAAAGCCTGCGCGGCTTCAGGCGAAATGTCATTCCTGGATATGGCAATCATGCTTTTCGCTTTCTCATGTTGAAATCGGTCTTTGTCTGCTGGAAAGGAGTGCGCGCCTCAAGCCACGAATTCCCATTGGCTCTCTCTGCTTTCGGGCGGTCAGCAAATCCGGCGACCAGACAGGTCGCCACGCTCATCCGGCAGCACTGCGGCGGGCAATGGATCCATGCCGAGGATCATGTCCGAAGCCTTCTCCGCGATCATGATCGTCGGCGCGTTGGTGTTGGAAGAATTGATCGTCGGCATGATCGAAGCGTCACATACGCGCAGCCCGTCAATGCCGCGAACTTTCAGGTCCGGCGTCACCACCGCCATGCCGTCATGTCCCATTCTGCAGGTGCCAACCGGGTGATGGTCAGTCTTCGCCATGATGCACGCATAGTCGTACAGCGCCTCGCGACTGGTCACCGAAGATCCGGGCAGCACTTCCCTCCGGACAAAAGGCTGGAGCGCCGGTTGGCTCAGGATCTCGCGCGCCATCTCCAACCCCTTCAGCGACATCTCGAGATCATGAGGATCATCCCAGTAATTCGGATCGATCAACGGCGCGCGCATCGGGTCAGTACCGGCAAGCCTCACCGTTCCGCGGGATCGGGGCCGTAGATATGCCGAGTTCAGCGTTATTCCCGCTCCATTGATCCGGGCGATGCCTTTTTCGATCCCCGATCCCTGCCCCAGATGAAACTGGATGTCGGGGGCCCTGGCCTGCTCATCGGCGTACCAGAAGCCACCGGTCTCAAACAGTGAAGCGGTCACGGGACCGGTCTTGAACAACACATATTGAAGCCCCGCCATGAGCGTCCGGTCGAGACGGTCAACCCCGTCATAGCTATGCCGTCCCGTGCACTCGGAAATGGCGCAGAGATCGATGTGATCCTGCAGGTTGGATCCGACGCCCGGCAGGTCATGCACCACATCAACGCCAACACTGCGCAAGTGATCCGCCGGACCGATACCCGACAACATCAGCAAACGCGGTGACCCGATGGCGCCGGCGGTCAGGATCAGGTCCCGGTTGATCCTGACGGTCCGGGTTTCATTGCCATGCAGGAAATCAAGCGACACCGCGCGGCCTTTTTCAACGGCAATCCGCGATGCATGCGCACCGGTCATGACCGTCAGATTGGCTCGATCCTGCACCGGCCTCAGATAGGCGACCGCCGTTGATGACCGCCTGACGTCTCTCTGGGTCAGCTGATAATAACCCGCTCCCGCCTGCCGGCGTCCGTTGAAATCCGGATTGTAGGGAATTCCGTATTGCTGAGCGGCACGGATAAAGGCATCGCACACCGGCAAAGCGCCGCGGGGCGTCGATACCCCGAGCGGACCATCGATGCCGTGATAATCATCGAGCAATCTTTCATTGCCTTCCGACCGCTTGAAATAAGGCAGAAGCTCGCGGTAGCTCCAGCCCTCGCAGCCGCCCTCCTGCGCCCAGGCATCATAGTCGCCGGCATTGCCGCGGGTGTAGATCTGGGCATTGATGGAAGATCCGCCGCCAATCACCTTTGCCTGGGTGAACCAGATTTCGCGGCCCTTGAGGTGCTTCTGCGGCACCGTCGACCATCTCCAACTGGCAACACCCCTGGTCATTCGGGCGAAACCGGCAGGCCAATGAAACAGGACGCTGTTGTCCTGCTTGCCAGCCTCAAGCAGCAGCACCCGGTTGACTGGATTTTCCGAGAGCCGGTTGGCCAGTACACAGCCCGACGAGCCGCCGCCGACAATGACGAAATCAAAATCCATCTGTCACCTGAACTAACCGGTTAGATACTGACACGAGTATTTTGGAAAGCGGCTTGCAAGTCAAGCTGACAGTCGTCGCAGGACCTGCGCAACCGGCCTCACCGACCCCTGAGCCATGAGCCATGAGCCATGAGCCATGAGCCATGAGCCATGA
>TARA_R110002050_G_scaffold116160_1_pt1 | contig 30598 bp, 22 predicted proteins | sample TARA_R110002050 | Tara Oceans TARA_R110002050 (sample SAMEA4396988) | marine metagenome | biome: Polar Biome; feature: [DCM] deep chlorophyll maximum layer (ENVO:01000326); material: water (ENVO:00002006), including particulate matter (ENVO:01000060) such as... | depth 25 m
TTTAGAAATGTATCCAACAGAAAAAGAGGAAATTCGAGACAAAAATCATATACAGGAAGCAGCCAATTTTAAGGCCGAGCGTTTCAAAAGCTCTGATGCCCACTTCTTCATAGAAAGTGAGCTGCCCGAAGCTGTTATAATTAGAAGACAAAGTGGAAAGTTTGTAGTTTGTCCAGAGGAATAAGGAATGATATATTTACCACAGAGAGCCGTTTTTATTCACATACCCAGAGCCGCAGGAAATTCTGTTACAAGCGCAATAGCTAGCACTTGTGCAGGAAAGGGGATCGACATAATACTTGGAACCGGAGGAGGAATACAGAACTGGGCAAGGATGAAACGGCACACAAGAGCTTTCGTACTGAAAGAAATTATAGACGAGTGGGATGATATATATAAGTTTGCTATCAATCGTCCGATGGAAGAAAGAGTAAAAAGTGTAGCTAAACTAATACAGAGAGATCTTGACAAGAACATACATGAAGACCCCACATGTCCAGAGGCTTGGAAAAGAGTTCTCAAGAATGAGGACAAGGACTATTGGAGGGTTTTTATGAGCCACACCTTTGATTGGTACACTAAAGGGGAGAACGGAGAGGATCTAGGGGTAGAGACCTATGAGTTCTCAGAAATAAACAATAAATGGCATGAGATATGTGACAAATGCCGCATCCCCCAATGCGTTCTTCCAAGATTAAACTAAAGGAAATAAGATGAGACTGATTAATCTATCTCTATTTGAACCAATTTTTGAACCATTGTCTGGGCTAACTGTGGGTATAGTAGACGGAATAGGCAACATAGGTGATCAGTTATTGTATTTAGCGGCCAGACAATTTTGTAAAGAGTTCAACATAGAGCATTTTACGGTTAACGCCTTGGCGGAAAATCCTATACCAAAGTGTGATAAGCTACTACTTTTTGGTGGGGGCAATATTGGCTTTCCACCAGCCGTAGCAATAAGAAGGAAGGCGTTTGAGTCAGGTATTCCATGCTGGCTTTTACCTCAAAGCGTAATAAGGCATGAAGATCTTCAATGCGAGAAGGTGTTTTTTAGAGAGTCTATTAGTCGAGATATTATTGGCTATGGAGAAATAGCTCCGGACTTAGCATTGGGATTTGACTTTCCGGAGTCGGCTATCAATAAAAACGGACGTCAAATTTTTCTTAGAAGAAACGGTGGATCTGTACATCACCACGTAAGAGTTCAATTAAAGGTAGACCCTGCTATGTTCTGTCACACCCCGGAAGACTACTGGAGCCTGACAGATGAATTTGAGGAAATCACAACAGACAGGCTGCATTTAGCTATATGTTCCCTAGCTATGCAGACCAAAACGACACTATTGCCTATAAACTACCACAAGAACATAGCTATGTTTAAAGAATGGTTAGAGCCACTTGGATGCCTTTGGAAAGATCAGGTTCTCTTTAATGACATCTCAGACACTGTGGAAGATAGGTTTCTAAAATGAAATTCTGTGGAAACCCATTCAACACCCTACATGTTCATCCCGCAAGCTATATAACATGTTGTCCCAGCTGGTTCACAAGTCCCTTAGAGGTAATGGTGGAAGGTAGATATGAAAACTTATGGAAGGTATGGAATCACGAAAAGTTTCAAAAGCTAAGGGAGTCTTGGCTTAATCAAGATAATTCTTTATGTAAAAACTGCGTTCTGCCCTTATTAGAAAACAACGCTACGCCCATTGCTGGCAGGGTAGACCCACCAATAAAGAGCTATATGACTCCTGTAATGACAAGAGGGCCCTCTGTTATTGTTTTTTCAAATGATATGACTTGCAATTTACATTGCTGGTCTTGTAGATCTAAGCCCATAATCGAAAAACGTCAAGATGAAATATTTAGACAGACAAAAAATGTATTAGATACTTTTCACGACAGTATAAAGTTTATTTCTGCCATAGGATCTGGAGATCCGCTGGCAAGCCCTGCTTGGCTTAAAATCCTGCAAACATTTGATATTGAGAAATACGACAATTTAGATATTGAACTTTTTACAAACGGACTATTGATTCCAAAGTACTGGGACTCCCTGAGCCATCTTCATGATAATATAACCAGAATAAAAATGAGCATAGATGCTGCAAGCAAAGATATATATGAAAAGACTAGGCTTGGGGGAAAATTTGAGGATATGGACAGGGCTATGAAGTTCATATCCGAACTTGGCAAAGACTTTATAGTAAATATGGTAGTTGAGTCAGATAACTTTACAGATATTCCTTTGTTTATTGAAAGAGCCATAGATCATAACTCCACAAGGGTTAATCTTACAATGCTAAGAAACTGGCCCGACATAAGAGGAGGAACTGCTACATTCAAGGAGAAGAGTTTAGCAAATGTTAATCATCCAAAATATGAAGAGTTTTTAAAATTACTACAAAACAATGAAGATCTATTATCACATCCGATAGTTGATGCCTCAAGAATCAGGCCCGAAGGTCACGCAATTATACAACAATGACAAAAAAGACTTTTATATTGATAAACATTGTGTATATAATATAAGTGGAATGTTTTTAGATACTTAAGGAGAATTATATGTTAGGTTTCCATCCAATAGCAAGTTTCCCTATAGCTGATATAGAAGACACTATTGTAGATATAGTTGTCCAAAGAAACTCTAAAATTAAGATATGGACAGTCCCTTCCCGAGACACGTCATGGACAATCCCTGTGTGCAAAGTACAGGCCACATTGTCCACAAGAGAAGATGTTTGGACAGTGCCTTCTTAGGTCATTATTGGTGTATTCTACAGTAGAATGTTTATTATAGGAGGTAAAAATGGGCGTTATAGCTAATGAAAGACTTTGTAAGCAACCGGCTGAACAAAGAAAATTTTCAATAGAGTTTAACAACTTGCTGGCTACATCAGAGACTGTTAGCTCAATAAGCAGTGTTAGTTCAGAAAAAATAGATGGTACAACAAGTGACTTGACGATAGCCACTACTGGTATTGAAACGTCTGCTTCTAGTAGTAAAAACAGCATGATAACCTTTTGGGTTTCTGGAGGAACTACCGGAAACACCTATAAGATAGAAGCAATTGTGGGGACTTCAGATTCAGCCACCCTTGAAGGGGATGGTATACTTTTTGTAACGGATAGATAATATGAGCTGGCAAAATTCAAGTTTAATAATGCTTAGAACCATGCTAAATGATGCTGGTTGCGATGGCAATAATACATATTCTACTCAGAGACTAGAAGATCTACTTATAACAAGTGCTTACTTTTTACCGATAGATATTAATTTTAAAAGTAGTTATGTAATTGACGTTGGAGCATATACAATAACTCCAAATCCCGACGATCAAGATGACGGAAAAGAGTTTGTATCCTTTATGGTTCTAAAGGCTGCTTGCCTAGCAGATGAAGGAGCATTCCGAAATGCCGCATTGCTTCAGGGTGTAACAGCTAGACTTGGGCCTGCGTCCCTACAGACAGGCTCTTATGGAGCTCAGCTAGCATTGCTGCTTAATGAAGGTCCATGCAAATCTTTTGAAGAGCTAAAGAAGGCATACAACTTTAGCTATAAGGGCGCACAGATCATACAGGCCGTTATGAGTCCTTTTGTTTCCAACGATTTCTTCCCCTCAGAAGGAGGAGATACCGGACCAAACCAACGTAGTGAAAATCAATCCACAATATAACTTTTTAATTTAATAGGAGAGCAAAATGGCTAATGATGTAATATATCAACCAAAAGGCTCCGGAACTACGCTTAAGAATGGCACCATAGTAGGTCAGCCACCGCTTGCAGCAGGCACCGGATCTTACGGAGCAAATTACACTATCGACACATATGTATCTAATCTTCCTACAACTGGAACGATATATGATAAATATAAAGATAGATTTGACGACTATACTTACTATAGTGCTTAGAGCAAAAGGTGGTTTAATATGGCAGGTGTACCAGAGTTTTCAACGGGGAGCAAGACTGGAATTGGCACAACCGCAGTTCCAATAACTTCACAAAATCTAAATGCTAGCAGAGGAGTTCAGGTTTCTGCTTCTACTGCTAATACTGTTTCTGTCTATATTGGGCCTCAAGGAGTCACGGCTGGAACTTCTTCTGAATTAACAGATGGTTATCCTCTGGCAGCGGGAGAAGCAATCGTTGTTCCCGTTATAGAGCCCAACAAAATATATGCTGTAACAGCTAGTTCAACCGCAACAATAAGTTATATGTTAGTGTAGGATTTTATGGAACTGATAGTAAAAGTAGGTAATGCTGATGGTCCTCAGACCACATATAGAGATGGAGATGTTGTGCAGACATTTTCATCCGATAGGATACTTTTGTCTAATGCCGAAAACATATGTAACGTTAACAACTTTCCTCTAAACCCAATTACTGGACTGAGAGATAATGATTCATTGTTTATGAAATTCCTTGAGTTGAAAAATACATACAAGTTCGAGAGAGTGAATTCAAATGATGTCAGAAGAACTAATATTATAACAGGAGAGGAAGACATATTAAATACCACCCCCAATGACCAAGGGGAGTATATGGATGTGTTTCAGTTTATATCTAGAAGACTAAAAAGCCATAGGCACTGTATTTTTGGGACTTCAGGTGCAGAGATCTGGTATGGAAAGAGCAGACCTTCTGTTGATCTAGACGCTCTATGGAATGATATAGAGACCCACACAAGTCAGCTCAAGCAAAACAATATGTCATGGAACTTCAGCCCTATCGAAAAGAGAATGTTCTTAGTCATGAATTGTTGTGGTCACGGACATCCACACACTCATGAAGATGCCATAGGTCATGCTGCATGTATCAACTGTAGCTGTGGCTGTGATCTTCATGAGCTATCAGAAGACTTTGCAAATGATAGAGTTCAGTCTGTGTATGTTGATGGAGACCCCATTTCCGAACCAGAGATAGGGATTGAGTCCGATGACGTCCCTCTAGAACGAGTGCTTGTCGCTAAAAGGAAGTTTATCGTTCCTTATTGGGATTACGACTCCCTCTTGTCCTTGAATGTTGACGACATTAGAAACCAAAGTAAAACAGTAGATGCTAGAAAAGATCCAGAGTCAAGACCTACCGGAGACCTTTTAACAATTAATAAAATTGACGCTGGCATTATAACTATATAGGAGTTTATTCAAAATGGCGACCGTCATAAAAAGCATAGGCTCTGGGAAAGACTACAGCACCATTGCTGCTTGGATAGTCAGTCTGTCTGACGGAACCTATTCATCTGGAGATGATGTAATAGGAGAGCTCTACGATTCTTCTTACGATGAGACATTCAACATTGGAGATGCTCCATTTAGCACAGGAGGACTTGATAGCCTTACTCTGAGGGCTAATTCAGCGAATAAACATGATGGAACTCCAGACTCCGGCGTAAAAATAGTTTACAGTGGATCAGTGCCTGATAGCTCTGCTCCCTATGCGGTAACTTATGACTCCTCTACTTATGGGGAGTATAAAGTAAAAATAGAAGATATTGAGTTCACAGATTTCAACCATTCTAGCAATGTACATGCTTATGGCTTTTTTCTATCGGAGAAGACTACAATTATGTCTAGGTGTCTGATAGACAACTTTACGTCTAGTGCCACGTCTACTAAGATTTTTAGAATATTTAGACATGGCAAGCCAAGAATACAGAATTGCATGGTTTTTAATTGTGGTAAAACATATGGTGCGGGTGGAGTGTCTGCAAATGTTCAGGCCTTTAACTTAGATAATTCTACAGATGGAAAAGTATATAATTCAACCGTATATAATATTTTTGATTCAAGTACAAACACTGTCTGGGGCGCTTTTTATGGAGAGTATATAAATACCATAATAGCCGATGCTGGTATATGTTTTAGGGTTGTTAATGGTTCAAATAATAGTAATAATATATCCACCGACGCTAGCGCACCCGGACCAAGTTCTAAACATAATAGGCCCGCCACATGGCTGTTCGTATCAACTACACAAGGCTCTGAAGACCTACATCTGAAAAACAATTCTATAGCCGCCCTAAAAGCAGGGACCGATCTAGGAACAACATATGATATCCAGTATGATATTGATGGTCTCGATAGAGACGCCACCGGTGGACTTTGGGATATAGGAGCCGACCAGTGTCAGTCGTGTAGGCAATCATCGTTCCAAGCTAATAAAAGATTATCTCTAGGGTTCTCAGTTAATCAAGCAGTTTCCTCTTTTAATCTATCCGACTTCTAAGGGAGAGCAAAATGTCAGTACCATCATTTTCCAACATCATAACAAGCGATATGAAAAAGTTGTTTGGTAATGCTATTCGTTCCTTATTAGAAGATTCGGCATTAACCGTTGCATGCAAGCTATACTTCGGGATAACAAAATACGAAGCTTGCCCAAACTGTGTTTATGACCCTATTGGTAGAAAATCTTCTAATCGCTTCATCACAGGAGGCCCTGTACCATTTAGAAATGGGGGGATATGTCCCTACTGTGCTGGGGACGGTAAAAAACCTGTAATATCCACAGAAAATATAAATCTTGCAGTAATATACGATTATAAAGACTTCTTAGGTATAAAGACTCCCGTCAATGCCCCTGATGGTATAATACAGGTAATAGGAAGAAAGGAAGTGACTCCCAAGCTATTAAGAGCAAAGGAACTTCAGCCCTCAACAGATATAGCAAACTATGCGGACGCAAGGTTTGAACGAATTAGCGATCCTCAGCCAGCAGGCTTTGGAGACGATGAATTTGTATTCTGTAACTGGAAAAGGATCAAATAATGGTAAACTTTAGCATTGAATTGGGTGCGGGATTTGAATCCTACTTCAAGAAAGAAATTGAAAAAGAAGTTAGTCTTAGACTAAAATCTTCTATCAACGCCATTACAGAATCTATAGAAATAGCCCTACAGACTTTGGTTAAGGCTCGCTTGCATGAGGCGCCCGAAGTGGACTCTTTAGCTAGTGGAGAACTGAGATATCAGTTTGGGCTAGTGGATGGGGCTTCTAGAATATCAAATATTATTGATATGTGGGCAGAATCTGTTGAGGTAAGATATGTTTCGGGATTTGGCAAGCTTGGTGGAATTTCTATAAGTATGGGAGATAATGACTATTCAAAAGCATTGTCTATGCCAGAGGCTGAATTTACTACAGAAGAAGGAACCCCTCTAGAGTGGCTAAGATGGTTACTGCTAGAAGGAGATACTAGAATAGTTAATAACTATCGTTTTCAGTCCGGCAAAAGAGGTAGAGCAGGAGGAGGGATAATGGTTTCTAGACAAAATTCTTCGTGGGGAGTACCATCACAATTTGCCGGTACAGACAGCAATAACTTTGCAACCAGAGCGTTAGAGTCTATGCAAGATGAAATAGATGTTATAGTCAGAAGAGAAATAACAAAGGTGGTGTAATATGGGATTACCTAACGGAGAAGGCTATACAAGCTTTTCAAAAGTATCACATGTCGGAGATACTCTTTTCACTTCAGAGTTAGAAAACAACTTGAAGTGGTATATGGACTGGGGAATGCTTCAGATAGGAGGGTGGAGCGATATAAATATACCTACTTCTGGAGCTTTTGGGGGAGATTTTAGCAATTTAAGGGCAGTTCAAGACCCGTCCTACACAAATGGGCAAATATGGGAGTCCGCAAGAAAAGACTGGGTCTGGGAAACTGGAACTCTATACTCAGATGCAGGATCAGATTACTCAGGAATAGGCATTTCTGGGGTATATGTTAATGGTACACTATACGGCACTGGAGATAGCACCTACGGTCATCATTATGACTACCCTAACGGGAGGGTGGTTTTTGACAGCGCAATTAGTACTACGGCTACGGTGGAGCTTGAACACAGCTACCGCAATATCCAAGTCTATGTTGCAGATCAAGCCCCTTGGTGGGATGAGCTTCAATATGACTCTTTGCGTGTAGATGATTCTAGCTATAATGTAGCAGGTTCTGGAGCTTGGGGCATACTCGCAAATAATAGAGTTCAAATGCCCTCAATAGTAATAGAGGCAGTTCCTAGAAGAAGATTTACTCCATATCAAATGGGCGACACGTCACAATTTGTTAGACAAGATGTTTTGTTCCACATTGTTGCCGAATCAAGATGGTGGAGAAATCAACTAATAGATATTATTTCATTACAAAAAGATAACAGACTCTGGCTTTATAATAGCAACACAGTAGCATCCAGCGGCGCCTTCCCCTTAGACTTTAGGGGAATGTCCGTCGCAAACCCAAATAATTATAATGATATTGTTGACACGCCTCAATACCAATACCTATTCACAAGAATGACAGATATGGCAGTTTCAGAAATGAATAGCTATAACTCCAGACTTCACGAGGGTACAGTAAGGGCGACTTTTGAAGTTGTTATAGACTAAAATGGTGTATACAATATCAGATACGTATCTAATGAATTAATTAATTTTTAGGAGAAGTTAAATGGCAATTAATAATAGAGTCTATTATGCTATTCAGCAGATTTCTATGGCACCTGACAGCACTGCGCCTAATCATCAGGCAAGCATGAAAGTGGCTCATGGTGTTCAATCTGTTGGAATCACAACAACTTTTAACCTAGAACAGGTATTTGAACTCGGTCAGATCTCCATCTACGAAAATGTAGAGGGTACTCCTGACGTTGAAGTTACGATGTCAAAGGTTCTAGACGGGTATATCCCACTTTACTGTTTAGCAACAGCTATGTTTTCGTCGTCGCCCGCATTGGCTAACAGAAACGCAGCTAATGTTAAATCTTTTGTTCAGCTTGGTATCTGGAATGAAGCAGATAACCAGTCAGCAGGACAAACAAACACCTATGCTGATTCAGTAGTCGAGATGTCAGGTCTTGTTGTTTCATCTGTTGGATATAATTTTCCACTCGATGATAACTTTAGCGAAGACGTCACTATGGTCGGTAACTATAAAGTGTGGAAATCCGGAGACGCAACAAACACTGTATCTGAAACTTGTGGAGTGACCTACTACCCAAGTGGAACGGGTACTGAGGGTGGATTTGCCGGTAATGATGACGCTCCTATTGGTGATGGTGGCGTTAACCGTCGTGAAAACATTCAGTTTGCAACGGCTGCCGCTGATCAGTACAAGAGTGGTGACTACACTATTCTTCCTAATGATATTCCGGGTGTTCTTGCCAATGGTGTCAAAGGAACTGATGCTCGTGTATCGTCTATCACTACTTCTGTAGACCTTGGTCGTGAAGACATCTTCGAACTTGGATCTAAACTGCCTTACGCTAAGACAGTTACATTCCCTGTTGAAGTTACTTGTGATTTCGAAGTTACAACTGTTAGTGGTGACTTGGTAAACGCACTCGATGACTGTACTGACGCAGGAGCATGTAATACGAAACAGAACCTCAATGAGAGAGCTATTCGTATTTCTACATGTGAAGGCTTGAGACTATGGCTCGGCAAGAAGAATAAGCTAGCATCCGTCACTTATGGTGGAGGAGACGCTGGTGGTGGTAACGCAACCGTTACTTACTCATATTCTAACTTCAATGACTTTACTGTAATGCACAGTGGAGACGTTGCAGGGAATGGTGGTAATAGTGCTGGTGCTACCTTCTGGACCAATAGAGAACTATATGTCGGAACGGGCGTATATTAATATTGATGTTAATTCAAGGGGTCATGCATTTGCATGGCCCTTTGTTTTTTTAATGACATAAGAAGAGACCTGTGAAATTTATATGGATTTGCTAGAATATTTAGCCAAAATCTCTATCATAACTGCTAATATAGTAGTAGGGGCAGTGGTTATTATATTTTTTACCACAAAGATCCTATTAAGATACACAGATATAGGAATTAAGAAGAAGAAGGAGAAGGACAAGTCGGACAGGATATTTAATACTAAGTCGGACTCAGCCAAAGAAGAAGACCTAGGATTTATTTATAAGAAGCCCACTATAGAGACTTCTTTTGGAGATAGCAGGATAGGCGAAATTGATGGTGACGCCACACAGACCTAATAGGATGTCTGGATACAAGCAGGAGATAGTTGATACTAACTCCATGCCAGAAGTAAAACCTATTCATCATATCTCTAATAAGACGGAAGACTCTCTATCCGTAAGTGATGGTTCTATAATAAAGGCAGAAAGCCTTAGTCCTAGCATATCAGTAGAAGAAAACTGGTCGTATGATGGGAAGCAGATACAATCTTTTAATTCAGAAAGGGGTTATTCTTTAGAGATGGCCGATAACAACGAAGCTAACAAACGAGCAGTAGGGGTCGATATTGGGACTGGTTTTATTTCCTGTGCTGAGCACGAGGAAGGTAAAAAGAAATTCCGCAAAGTCAGAGATGCCTTTTTTAAGTTGAATCCCTCAAAATTTCTAGAAGGTTCTGCAGATCAATTTGGTGAAAGTATGCTCAAAAATGCCGGAGCCCACTACGTAAAGGTAGATGGACAGCTCTATGTTTTGGGCGATGACGCATTTAAGTTCGCAAGCCTATTCCATCAAGAATGCTTAAGACCTATGTCTCAAGGGGTTTTGAATCCAAGAGAGCCAGTTTCAAATCTTATGGTAGCAGAATTGGTAAAGGCTGTTGCAGGTAAGCCCAAAGCAAAAGACGACGCATTATACTACTGCGTTCCAGCAGAGCCTATTGATGCAGACTTTGATGTAGAATACCATAAGCAAATCTTACACGGGGTCTTTGAAGAGGTAGGATATACAGATATTAATGTTATGACAGAAGCCCTAGCTGTTGTGTACTCAGAGCTATCAGAGACGCAGTACACTGGAATTGGAATGAGCTTTGGTGCTGGTATGTGTAATATTGTATATTCATTCATGGGCATCCCTGTTTTTGCGTTCTCTCTAAGTAGAGGTGGAGACTGGATTGATTCTCATGCAGCAAAACATACTGACGAGACGCACAACGTAATTACTTCTATTAAAGAAAAAGGAGACTTTAGTCTCTATGATTCTACTAATGGAATACAAAAAGCAATATGTGTATATTATGATGCTCTCCTTACCTATGTGGTAGAGAAATTTAAGGAATTATATGCAAATACGCCGAAAAAGAAGCTTCCAAATGTAACTATGGAAATGCCTATTGTTATTGCCGGAGGAACATCTTTGATGCAGGGCTTTGTTGAAAGATTAAGAGAACTAACAGCAGAAGGGTTTCCGATACCTATCTCTGAGATTAGGCATGCAGAAGAGCCGTTGTTTGCTGTTTCTAATGGTCTTTACGAAGCTGCTAAATTATCGTTAAAATAAAATGCTCGATCACGAAAAGGCGACTATAGTAGAAAAGATATTATCGGGTGTTGTATTTTTTAGGACACAAGAAGCAATATATAAAATAACTAGTCCAACAAGAGAAACCAGAGGTTTAGCTGATTTTTTAGCAAATGAAGCTTCTCAGGATTTAAACTTTTCACAACTAATAACAAAGGAGGAATTAAAAGAAACGCTTAATTCTAAGGGAATTTGGACTTATGAGGATGATAGGAAGCTCAAAGCAAGCGAGGACACAATAGAAGAGATACAGATTTCTGTTTATAAAAATTTCTTTAATTCAAAGGCCAAGAATTCGCTAAAGAGGAGACTTGACGGATTAAGAAAGGCAATATCACAGGCACATGAAAGAAAAGGGTCTCTTGATAGTGTCACTTTAGAATCATACTTTGATTTCATAAAAGAGAGATTTATTATAGGAATGAGTCTTTATGATATAAACAATACAAAGATATATGATGCCGACACTTTTTTCCAGCAAGATGCATTGATGCTAGATAAGGCCTATGATGCTTGGATTAGTCAGTACGCGATAATTCCTCATCTGAGGGAAGTTGCTAGGACAAACCCTTGGAAAAGTTACTGGGATAGTTGTCAAAATACAAGCGTGTTTGGAGTGGGAACACTAGATCTTAATCTATTTCAAAGGAATGTTATTTTATTTTCTAAGATGTATGAGAATGCAAGACAAAGTCCAGAGTCCCCTCCTGACGAGGTTTTTGAAGACGATGATGCTTTTGATGGATGGATGGCCGTACAAAGAAAGGAGGCTGACAAAAATAGAGCCAAGAACAATGCTGACAAGATTAGCGGACAGAAGGGAGACGAGATATTTATGGTCACGTCAAAAGAAGACAAGGACAAGGTTTTCAACTTGAACGATCACAATGAAAGAATGTCTATAAAAAATAAGCTTTCAGAGGTTAGGTCTGCCGGAGGAGAGGAGATAAGAGAATCCCAACTCTCTGACGTTAAGATGAGACTTCAGAAGGAACTAGCAGAAATGGTAACAAACAGATAATAGGAGTAAAAGGTGGATGAACAAAGCGAATACAGAAACTTTTCTAAAAGTAGGCTTTTAAATAATATATCAAAAAAATTTAATACTACAACCATAGGTTCTCTTGCTATAATAGAGGATAACTTTGGATTTTTATGGGGACATGGACTTCCGTATAATGAACTTTCTGAAAATCAGAAAGACTGGAGAGAATCATGGGGAGAAGTAAGGACTAAAATCTTAGACTTAGGAAACTCAAACTTAAGGGCGTCTCAAAGTGAGATTGGCCAATATACACTAACGTGGAATAAATACGTAACTAATTTTTATGTAAGAGGAGATGAGGAATAATGGCAAAGGCAAAAGAAAAAAAATCGGAAGCAAATGCTAGGAAAGATAAAAGACCTTTTGAGTATGATGGTAAAAAATATGCCGTTCGTAGACCAAAGGTAGAGGATGTCAAGCTAGCTAATGAACTTAGAGCTAAGACTTTTAATCAGGCCTTACAGGAAGGGGATTTGCTGAGGGATCAGTTAGATAATGAGCTCAGAAAGAGAGAGCTTTGGAATGACGAAAGGGAAAATCAGTATCAAGGACTTAGAAAAAAGGTCATTGATGGTGAGTTTACCCTGAAAAAGGGTGGTATTAAATTGGCAGAAGCCAAAGATATTGCTTTAGAGATGTCAAGATCTAGAAACGAGATGGTTTCTATGCTGTCTGGAAGGTCTGACCTAGACTCAATTACATGCGAAGGCAAGGCTGATTCAGCTAGATTCAACTTCTTATTTGCCTCTTGTTTGGTGTATGATGAGAATGATGAGGTATACTTCAAAGGGGGTTTTGACGAGTATATGGCAAATCAAGATGATCCGGTTGCTGTCCTAGGAGCAACGGAATTCTTCTACCTTATGTCGGGTACAGAAGATGTTGATTCTCAATTGCCAGAAAACAAATTCCTTAAGAGTTTTGAGTTTGTTGACAATGATTATCGCCTTATAGATAAGGGAGGAAAACTTGTTGACGCAGAAGGAAACCACATAGATGAGAATGGGAATCTTGTTGAGTGGATCAGCGATGATGAGTGCATCTTTGTTGATATTACTGGTCGTAAAGTGACTAAGACTGGAGAATGGGACGTTGAGTTCTCTCCTTTCTTAGATGATGACGGAAACCCAGTCATCAAAGAAGAGCCTAAAGCAGAAGCAGAAGCGGAGGAAGAGGCTGAAGACAAGCCTAAACCTAAGCCCAAGCCTCGAAAAAAGGCAACTAAGGCAGAAGAGCCTGAACCGGAAAAGCAAGAAGAGCCTGAAGAAGAACCCGAGCCCGAAGAGGACTCAGAAGAAGCTTCAGAATAACAACGGATAAGCGGTCACGATAAGCAAATTACATTTGTCGTGGTCGCTTTCTTTTTTATTGAAAGTTTAAAGTATGGCATTTAATATAAACGCACATGTGATCCTTCAGGGTCCGAAGAACATTGGCGCCGTTGTTAAAAACATTCAGACGCAACTTCAGGGTGTTAATTTAAATGTTGGCGTTAATATTCCGAAAAATGTTCAGAACCAAATAAGCGTCCTAAACAAACAGCTCAATAAACTAACTCAAGCCAATCAAAAGCTTACTTCTGGGGCAAACTCCGCATCTTCGGCTGTGCGTGGAATAGGAACTAACGCGAAACAGGCCTCCAATGCAATGCAGGTACTTGGTAAGGAGACGGCTCTTACCTTCAAGCGATTTGCTGCTGCCGGTCTTGTCACAGCTACTTTCTTCAAGATGACGCAGGCTATAGGGACTGCCATTCCAAAGGCCTTAGAGTTTGAAAGAGGACTTGTAAGACTTCAACAGATAACTGGGTCTACCAAAAGAGGACTAGATAATCTAAAAAATTCTGTCAATAGTCTTGCTAGGGATTTCGGCAAAGATGCAAATGAGCTTTTGGAATTGTCTCAGATATTTGCGCAAACGGGACAGAACCTCAAACAGGTCGAGGCATCTGTCAGAGCTGTTGCTAGGTCTTCTCTTGCTCCTACTTTTGGAGAGATGAAACAAACTGCCGAAGGTCTTGTTGCTGCACTTAACCAGTTTGGGATAGCTGCTTCTGATTCAGAAAAAGTTCTAGGCTCTCTCAATAGAGTTTCAAAGAAATTTGCTGTTGAATCTGATGACTTGATCGCTGCGATTAGGCGTGCTGGTGGTGTTTTTGCTATATCTGCAGGGCAGTTCAAAGAGCCAATTACGGCCCTTAATGAGTTCAACGCTATATTTACAGCAGTTCGATCTACTACTCGCGAAAATGCTGAAACAATTGCTACTGGCTTAAGAACCATCTTCTCCCGTCTTCAGAGAAGAGGCACTATTGATATGCTTAAGGGGTTGGGAATAGAGCTTACCAACACCGAAGGAAAGTTTGTTGGATTATTTGAATCCTTTAAGAAGCTTTCTGCAGGATTAGACCAGCTGGTTCAGACAGGGGATGCCGTTACTCTATCTAGGATCACAGAAGAGCTTGGTGGTATTCGTCAGATAGGTAAGTTGATTCCTGCTATTAAGAACTTTAACAAGGCAGAGGCCGCTTTCAAGGAAGCACAAAAAGGTGCGGTAGAGGGTCTGGGTAAAGACGTTGCACAAGGTTTAACTCCATTAATTGTTCAGTTTGAAAAAGTAAGAGAGAGATTTAGTGCTCTTATTAGAACTATCTCTGACTCTTCAACCTTTCAGGCTCTTGCAAAAACCGCAATAGGAATAGCTAACGCATTTTTAAGCGTTTCAGAATCCCTCACTCCAATAATACCCATATTAACAAAGCTGGCTGCTTTTAAGCTCGCCAAAGGAGCCTCTTCATTTTTTCAAGGATTTTTCGGATCAGTAGGTGCTGGAGGAGGAGTTGGTGGAATAGGAGGCAATCTAGGAAGGGTTGCTACTGGACAAGGGCCTAGAGGAGGGGCAGGAGGAGCAGCTAATAGCTCTTTAGCCACCTCTATGAAGGCTATGAATGTTGCTGTTAAAGCCTTGGGGCAGTCTACTAAAATAAATACTACAGCTCTAAATAATTTAACTACAGCAGTAAAGACCCTACAGAGCAGCATAGGGACTCTCAATAATACTATACGTACTAGAAGCCTTTCCGGAAGAACAAGAGGAGCAGCTAGAGGTTTCGCTTCTGGTGGACTAGTTCCGGGCCAAGGAAATAGAGATACTGTTCCTGCTATGCTCACTCCGGGTGAGTTTGTAATTAAAAAATCCTCTGTTAATTCCATTGGGGCAGGTAATCTTGCTAGTATGAATGGTTACGCAGAGGGTGGGGTCGTTAAGTCTGGTAGAAGATTTTATGGAAAAAAACCTTTACCTAAATTAAAGTCTCGTAATGCCCCTACTGTAGTAGGAGAGATTACTGGACCGTTTGGCTTGGGAGTGTTAAACTCTAAAGGTGCAGTGCGTAAAAACCTAGGGGGTGAAGATGTTCTGCTTAGTAGAATTAGGAAGGAAGGAGGTGCTGTAGCTCAAGGTATAATCAATAGCGCATTAGCCCAACGCGGATTATCTACCGAGGATCTTGGAAGAGCTCCAAGGGTGACAGCTCCACAGGGAAGACTCTCGAAGCTAAGGCCTGCTGGGAAAACAGTCTTCAATAAAGAGGTTTCGGCAGGAATCCCAAAGATGTTCAAGAAAGCCTTGTCTGGAATTGGTCTTCCTTTAGGGTCAAAAGAAGAAGTTCCTTTTGAACAGCTTATATCGAAAGGAAATTTCAATGCTGTAACAGGGAATCTGTTTGAATCCTTTATACGTAGAGCATCAGGTCAAGTGGTTGCAGAGGACGACGGGGTAGACCCTCTTTTTGACTTTAATTCACTTCCTAGAGATGTTACTAAAAAACTATTTGGGTCTGCAAGATTTCCACTTGAAATAAAGGTAAATGACAGTGAAGAACAATTAGCTAGCACCTTTGCTAAAAGGCTAAAGCAGCCGGGAGGAGGAATCTCTCTTTCTCCGAGTCTTCAAAAGAAAAGACAGGGAGGAAGGAAGGTCGCTACAAGAAACAGACAAGGCCAAACTCTGATGCAGCAGGCCGGTTTCAACGCTGGGGGCTCGGTATCAGGAACAGATACAGTTCCAGCCATGCTAACTCCCGGTGAATTTGTTATTAATAGAAAATCCGCCCAAGGAATAGGCTATGGAAATTTAAAGAAAATGAATACTGGTGGAAAGCTTGCAGGATATGCTGCGGGTGGAATAGTTCAACACTTCAAGAAGGGTGGAGGTGTCAAAGAAGGAGGTGGAGGATTAAGTAACGCCGCATTTATTATACCAGACCTTCTGTTCACTCTTCCTATGTTAACAGAGTCTTTTAAACAGTTGAATGATGGAGTTGAAGGAGCAGGAGCTCAATTCACTTCCACCTTACTTTCTTTAGGAACAAGCCTTCTGTTTGTTATTCCTAATTTGAAGGGGTTTGGGAAATCAATAGGATTTGGAGGAAAGTCTAGAACAGCTTTTGGCAAGGGTTTTGGGCGAGGCAGAGAACAAGGGATGGGCTTCTCCGACAGCTTTAAAAGAGGAGTACGTGGCGCTGGAGGAGGAAGCTTTGGGAGAGGGGCACGAAGGCTTAGTGTCACAGGTACAGGACTTACTGCAGCCGCTCTTGGCCCCGCAATAGCAGGAGGGGTTGGAATTGCTCTTGCTGGTCCTATTTCAGAGTTAGCTTCTGGTGTTCAAAATCTTGAAACAGTTGCAGGCTTTAGAGGCAGTAGAACAGAAAGTGCTGCAGGGGCGGCAGAAAGAGGAAAGACTAAAGGAGCTATCGCTGGTGGTTCTGGAGGAGCTGCTCTTGGGTTTATTCTTGGTGGCCCAGTTGGTGCAGCTATAGGAGCTGCTGCTGGTGGGATTGGTGGAGCCATGATAGGAGAAATGGAGGCAGCTGCCAATAAAATCAGGTTTGATGCTGTGGTAGGTCTAAATGATGCTTCTAAAAAGGCCTCAGACGCTTTGATACAGCTTGCTAAAGACACTTTTGTTTCTGGTGAAGATCTTAGAAAAGCCAATCTCCAGACCGCAGAATTCGTAACTAGATTAACTTCAGGAGGAGAATTTGCTCAGGCAGATGCGGCATCTGCATTTGGAGCAGAACAGAGCTCGGCAACCATGAATCTGATTGAGGGCACTATAGGCAAACTTAATCCTTTCGGGTTTATCACTGACTTTTTTGATTCAAGCAATCTGGAAGGGCTATCAGTGGAGGACGAGGCAAATCAAAGGGCAGGAAGCAGGACTGGGTTTGCTGACTTCATAGAGAGATCCACAGGACTTAACGAGCTATTTGGAAAGGGAGAGAAGAGCAAAAGAGAAGTTCAAGGAGACATTGCTGCTGGAAAAATACAACGCAAAGGACTCGATCTTTTTGAGAAGCTAAAGACATTTGATCCTAAAGTTGCTGAACAAAGTTCTGCAGCATTAGCAAACTCGCTAACTTCCGTAACGGACACTTTTATAAAATCTTCGAGTAACTCAACAGAAGCAATAAGAAAACTGCAGGCAAGTCTTGGGTCAATAGATACTACAGACCCTAAAAAAGCGGTTCAAGGACTTGAAACCCTTATAGGAGCACTAGAAGGAGGAGAGCTTGGTGAAGCTGGCAAGCAAGCAGCTGACACCATAAAGAATGACCTTGCCTTACAGCTGGCTGCTGCTTCAAAAGAAGCAATAAAGGGGATGGACCCCAAAGATGCTCAGGCTGTTACTGCTCAAATAGAATCGGTTATGGCCGCTGCTCAATCTGGCGAAGCGGGAGCATTCTCCAAAGCGTTGTTCAATATGAACGCAGAGCTGAACGCAGGCGGAGATAATCTTAAAGGAGCCCAAAGGGCGTTCATGCAGGTAGCAAGATCTGCTGCCCAGAACACTCTTGCGGTATCTCAGCAAGCAACGCAACAGGCTGTAGTAAACAATCTCTTAGAAGCATCAAATAAATTGCTAGACGGCATGGTTTCAGCATTGCAGAAACTTACGGGAGCAATGCAACAGACTAGTAGCACCTTTGATATATTTGTTTCTAATCTAGAAAAGAACATTGCTTCTCTATTATCTGGTCAGGCTGATTTTGGACTTGACAAGATTCCTAATCCTTTCGAAAATCTTGATCTTCAGGGAATCGAATCAGGAGGGATTACTCCCGCAATTGAAAAAGGCTTTGCAGAAATAGAGAGTGTTGGTGGTGCCGGTTCTGCTGGAGTACTAAAAGGTCTTCAAAGTGCTCCCGGTTTCGCACAGGCACTTCCAGACATACTTAAAGATTCTGCCAATGAGATTGAGAAGGCTCAATTAGCGGGTGGTGGAGAGCTCCGCACCAATGCTGAAATGCTGAGTATCATAAAAGATCGGGCTCTTGCGGGAGGAGCAGAAGAAGGTCCTCTACTTGATGCTTTCATGAAGAACATGGAAAAGACACTGACTCAAGCCAGACAGGGAGACGGTGGGATAGAATCTATAAGAGCAGCTCTTGGAGAAACAGGAGAGATAGTAGATAAGTTTGGAGGAGCTGTAAACGAAGTTATTGCAGAGCTCTCTGCCCAATTCAAAGCATCTCAGGAAATTGCCCAAAGAGCTTCTGACATAGCCAAAGTACAGAGAGACATTCAGAAAAAGCTTAGGGAATTTGACACAAAAAGAACAGATATTGATAATCGTGTTGGAGATATTACCGGAGAAAGAAAGGGCGGTCTAGAACAAGCTCAGAGCGACCTAAACACACAAATAGCAAGGCAGACGGGGCAGGCGGTATCTATTGGAGGAAGGGTTGTTGCAGGAGGAGTAGCCACTGGTAATGTTGGGGCGTTGCAGGCTAGACAGACAGCTCTTCAGGCAGAGAAGACAAAAATTGAAGCCGCTCGTTCCGTTGATGGACAGTCAACCAACGAAGTTCTTATTAGTCAGTTAGCAACGGTAAATTCTGCCCTTGAGGACACAACTGGAGCACTCAATACATTAGCTGACGACACAACAAGACTTGCAGCTATAGAGTCAGAAATAGCAGATCTCACGTCCAAGCAACTAGGAGAACAAGATGCCCTAAAGACTACTTTTGAGAGGCTTCAGGGGATACAAGAGAAGCTTAATAGGGGAGACTTCAAGGGGGCAGCAGAGGATAGAAAAGCCATAAGAGCAGACTTCAGAACAGTTGAGAAGCTGGAGACAGGACAACAACTAAGTACAGGAGAGATGCTTAAAGTTCTCAATGGAACGCTTGACCCCATATTGACCGCAGGAGGGAAAACCCAAGAGGACATAGCCAAACTGAAGACTCAGGCTTCTGTAGCGGCTCGGGGCGCAGCTATAGGTGGTCTTGCACAGCTTGGAATCAATTTCCAAGGGTTCCAAGGGGTTGATCAGGGAGCTGCCATAGAGGCAAAGAAAGATGAAGCCAGAAGAGTAGGAGCTCAGCAAAAGGCAGCGCTTGATGCGATGGAACAGAGAGTTAGAGCTCAATCTATTACAGAATTAGACAAGCTTAATACGGCAGTAAATGAGCTTAGAATTCAGATGCAGATGGCAGCATTCTCAGCTGCAGAACTCAGAACAGTAGATGACGTTGAGAAAAAAGACGTAAAGGATTTTCTGAAAGGTGCGGGAAGAGATATACTTACTGAGGGAACAGAGGGGGAGAACAGGAGAACAGTAAGGAGCACAAGATCTCTTGGTACAAGCGGGAGAGGCCCGAACGGAGTTGGTGGCACGCTCGGAGATGCGCTAATTGGAGGGTTCGTGCCAGACGCGGCAAGCGGAAATTTGGCAGACCAAGCAGTTCGTCAGACAGCTACCAGCCAGATAGATGAGGAGATTAAAAGACTGAAGAATATACAGGGAGGACTTGTTGGTCCGAATGCGGAAGATAATAACGACGCCCTAAACAAAGAAATAGATAGACTCACAGAAGCGAAGGCAAATCTTGCGAAAATAGAAGAACGAGCAGGCAAGTTAAGAGATGAACAGTTCAAGAAGGATCAAGAGGCAGCTAGGAAAGCCGCTAAAGAAAGAATTAAAGCCGAAGAAGAAAGGATACGCAGAGAAGGAATCAGTCCTATGCAAGGGGGAGTAGTTGCCCCTGTTGCAGGTGGTCGTCCTATTCCGGGACAACCGTTACCCGGACTTGGAACCCCATTCCAAAATATGGCTGGATTCCAAAATGTCCAAGACTCAATAAAGCTTAGGAATAAACCACTTCCTAACACAGCTCAGGCCTCTGGTAACTTGATTAGTCTGCTTGAGAACCTCCCAACATCTGGCTCGTTGTCTGGAGATCCTGCTGATTTGACAGGTGTATTGGCTATGATAGCTGCTAATACGGGCCTGACTGCTAACATTCTTGCTACTGAACAGGGGACAAACAGTTTTAATGTTTATGACAAGACAGGAGATAAGAATGCAGATGAATCTTCTAAGAAACTTGATGCAATAGAAAAAACAACGGCTGACTCCGGAACAAAGAATTTTGACTCATTAAAGAACTTCAAAAATCTTGACACTAGCGGTTTAAAAAAACCTACTGGTATTCCGGCTCCCCAGCAGAAGAAGGTCGTGCCGATCCCTGAAAGCGAGTTTACCAATAAACAGCTTCGAGACAAGGTTCAAAGTGGAGAGATGAGTCCTTCGACCGCAAACCGATTAAGGGAAGAGAATAATCAGAGAGAAATAGCACGAAGGGATCAGGCCTTAAGTGGGGATCTGGGCATTAGCGCTGCGATGCAAGCGCAAACCAAAAGGACGCCAGATGGCCAAGTGGCCCAAAAAACGATGTCGATGATCAATGGGATTTTGGTTGATCAAGATTCAGTGAGGCAAAAGGCACATCAGGGACCGAGTGGAAGTAGTAGCAGGGGAATTGGCTTTCTAAATGAATTTTCAGAAAGTATGGAAGTAGCTGATGCTCCTCTTCAGGCGGTCTTTCAGGACGCGCGGGGGTTATTTCACAAGCTTATGGGAGATGACGATAAGGCCGACCTTCATTTTCAATCCGCAGGCGACAATATGGATACTTTCTTTGCTGGGTTGACGAAGGGAGCAGCTCCAAAAACCACTGCTATAGAAGAATCAGGTCAAGCTGACTGGATGGATACGTACTTAGCGGATATACTCACGCTTGCTCCGGGTGTCTTGAAGGGGGGCTCAAAATTAGCGACGAGAGGGCTCAAAGCGGGAGGAGAGCAAGCTGCCAAATTGTTAAGGACAATGACCGACACGACGAAGGGAGTCACCAAAGACGGGCTGGAATTCACGGCACAGGGCTTTAGTAAGATTCCACAAAGATCAGGGAATATTATAGACCTAACAAAGAAGCCTGCTGATACTGCCAGAGAGTTGATGAAAAAGGGTAGTAAATCATTAGACGTAAAAGGACTCCCTGCAGATTATGTTGACCAACTTTCAGACATAAATGTCGAGAAAGTTTATAACAACATTATGAAAACAACGAGACAGGGCGGCAAAAGACAAGCTGTCGCACAGAATCAGTGGTTTCAGCTTAGTCGTGATGCTAGAAAAGGAGGTTTCAGACCTAGTCTCTCAGCGGGAGGAGCTAGAGCACCTCTTCCAATTGAACAAGGGAAAGGTATGCTGAAGAGATTTGGCGATGTGGCTAGCGGAGGATTTGAACAAGGGAAAGGCATGCTGAAGAGATTTGGCGATGTGGCTAGCGGAGGACTTGAAAAAGGGAAAGGTATGCTCAGGAGTGCTGAAGAGACGCTTCTAAGCGGCGATACAGCTTTTGGCAAGGGTTTTGGGCGAGGTAGAGCACAAGGGATGGGCTTCTCCGACAGCCTTAAAAGAGGAGTAAGTGGCGCGGCTAGCGGAGGACTTCAAAAAGGGAAAGGTATGTTCAGGAGTGCTGGCGATGCGGCTCTAACTCCCTTTACGGGAGAGGCCGGTTTGATTAACGCTTTTGAAGGGATCGGTCAGATGGTTAACAAGGGTCCTCAGCTAGGTATGAATCTAGGTGGAGGTCTCTTTAGAGGAACCAAGAGTCTCGCTGGAGGAGCCGCAAACCTTGCTGGAGGAGCTGGTAAGAAACTCTTTGGAAAAGGAACGGGAGTATTTAGAAGAACGGCACAGGAGGCTCCATCAAAACTTACACAGAGCATGCAAGCAATGGCTAAGTCTACCCCTAAGCCCAAGGGCTTTACAAGAAGAATGGCCGAGTTGCCGTTTAGCCTAGCTGGTAAAGGTATCAAAGGTGCGTTTGACATAGGTAAAGGTGTTGTCGGAAAAGGAGCAGAACTATTAGGAGGGGCGGGCGGAAAACTAGGAGAGTTGGGTGGAGGGATTGGCAATAAACTTGGAGGTATGCTTGATACTTTCAAGCAAAGCAGGTTTGCTAAACGTATGAATCCTAAGACAGCTTTTGGCAAGTATGTTGATGAGAGTGATGCCATGAGGACGTTCCTTGACCCTACGAATAAGACTGCGAACATCGTCAAAGGCGGTCTCGCATTGCAGGGCTTCGGTAGCGTTGGTTACATGGGGAGTATGATGGCTGGAAACGCCATGTCGGGCGGAGAAGAAGAAGTTCCAGAGCAACTTGACGGACTTGGAGGAGGACTTGGAGAAGGCGGTGGTGCAGGTGGACAAAGACCTCCTACACCAGCTCCTCCTGCTCCTCCTGCTCCTAAGTATGATTCTGGAGAAACTGAAAGAGTATTGCAATCTGCCAGAGATAAAGTCAAAGCGCTGAAGGAATCGACAAGGAAAAGACAAGAAAGCATCGACAAGAGAAGAGCTGAGATCGAAGCTAGTTTTGGGAAACAAGGAGACCTGAAGAGAGACGAGAGCGGGAATCTTAGGCTTGATGACTCCATAGCTAGAGACATGAATAAGGTGCTAGCAGGAGAGGCTGTCCCAAGTCTAGAAGGCACTGATAAATATAATGACCCTAAAGACATAGCAGCAAAACAAAGAGCAGAAGGCATCGCTAAGTACAAGGCCTCCATTCCTAGAGATAAATTTGCAACAGCCACTTCTTTTCAGGGTGATTCGGGGACGGCCTATATGGCAAACCCTGAAGATGATCCGTTCAATCGTGGGAAAGTGACAGGGCCGGGAGACTATTCTCTATTAGCGGATAAGCCGGGCATGATGGCCTCATCACAACAAACGCTAGCTTCTCAAATGGGTGTGAATGTGCAGGATCTTCGAGGAGAAGAGGGCACCTACAGAATGGGAATCGAAGGGGACAGGAAAGCGAAAGCAGCGGTAAGTGCTGCAATAGAGAATAAAAGACAGGGACAGCTAGATCGTGGGGAGATAGACCCTATGACTGGACAGTTGACACAAGCAGGCAAGGATGCATTGAACAAAAAGAGGTTTGCTGGACAAGACGACGCTGAGGCCAAGAGAAAACAATACGAGCTCAATAAAGAAGCTAAAAGCCCAGAAAGAAGAAGAAAGGCTCTGGTTAAGTTTAGAAAGGGAGAGCTTAATAAGGGCAATGTTCAAGATTACTTGTATCAAAGAGGAGAGTTCTCCCAAGAGGCTATAGCCAAGAAAAAGGCTGAACAGGAAGCTGCTGATGCTGCCGGTGCAGCTGGAGCAGGCGGTGCTCCTCCGAAACCGATAGCCGGACTTGGTGGAAAGCCATATCCTGCAGGTGGAGAAATAACTCCAGAAGACAGAGCCTCTTATATGGCGACGGCTGGGAATATGTCGCATTACCTCCCGGACGATTTCTCCGACCCAAGAACAGGCAATATTCCCGGTAGGAACTATCCTCCACAAGGCTCAGGGCCCGGTGGATTTCGTACCATAGAGGAAATGGGTAGTACACCTGCTGGCGCGATTTCCGCTCTTACTGGTGGTGGTGGACCGATGCCCGGACTTGGTGGGGCGCCATATCCTGCAGGTGGAGCTGCTGGAGGCATTATGGGTCCTGACGCTCTTGCTTCAATGAACAGTTTGGCAACCGCCCTTAATGGAATTAAAGATGGAATAAAGATACAAGATATAAATGTAAAGCTTGATCAAGGAAACATAATGGAAACTATTAAAAGTGTTGTTACAGACGCTGTGGTGGCTGAGATTTCCAAGATGCCGGGAGCCGCACCAGCAGCTGATATTACCGCCAGTACATCTAGCCCTAATCCGGCTCCAAACACGCTTGTATAAGGAATATATAAAATGGCAGTAACTGGAGTAAACGTAACATACGGGGATTATGTATTTAAGCCCGCACCAAATGTTTCTTATGAAAGAGAAACCTATGCTATTAAAAACAATGGCAACATAATTGGTGGTGTTTATACAATAAGTCTTGAGGGAACTCTTATACCTGAAGCTACAGGAGAAGGAGGGGCAGTTAATGTCTTTAGGTCTCAAGAAGCGTTACATTCAGCCTTTACTGGTAATTATAGAGAATTCATTGCTGAGTTTTTAGGAGATGCTAGCTGCTCAGGAACTGTTATATCTGGTAGACCCCTTGTAAACTCTATTAGTATTTCCAGTCCTGACTATTATACCAAAAGGGCCGACTATTCAATTTCTTTAGGATTTGCTGCCTCCAGCTTAAGCGGAACAGATGATTACCTAGGTGAAGGACTGAATCTAGAAGACGCCCAAACAAATTACTCATTTTCCTATATTAATAAGCCTAAGAAATATTACGGGGTAGAGTTTCCTCCAGTACTTGAAATCAGTAGAAGTGTTAGTGCTGTTGGGCAGACTATCTCTACGGGAGAGCTCGGAAATGGAACTGCGTTATGTGTCTCTGGACTTACTAATGCAATAAACTATGTGACTGGTGTTGCTACTACAGAATTAAATAGCATGGAAGTAAACGGGCTGCTTAGTCTTGGAACTGCTGTAAATTATGGATATAAAACATATTTAACGGAACGGTCTGTATCTCAAGATGAGACAGCAGCTTCCTTTTCTGCTGATGATACTTTTATTGCTATTGCTACCGGAATGCCCAATGCAGGTATGAAAAATCTTCCTTCTGGTGTTACGAATGGGCCTCAAAGTGGATTTGTTCCTCTTGGAGATTATCCTGTTAATGATACATTCAATTTAAATGTAGAAAAAAGCAATCAGGATGGGATCGCCAAAGTGTCTATGGATGGAGTAGTTAAGGGTTATCCTAGCTATTCCTTAATGGACGGCTCCTTCACTCTTGTAGCCGAGGAAGGTGGTTTTGATACTGCTAGAAACTATACTAAATTTTGTCTTGATAGTGGGATATTTGCCACTAGAGCAGGGATGGCCTATAGTGGAGCTATAGCAGGAACACTTACAGGAGTTGCAGGAACGCCATTTAATAGCAGTCCACTTTCTGAAACCTATGGCTATAATATAGAAGAGGGCACGGTTACATACAATATTGCCTTTGATAATAGATCAGCCCACTGTGTGACTGGAGTAATATCAGAAACAATAAATGTAACTAAGAAAAGACCAACCGATGTATATGCCGAGATTAAAATTTTAGGAAGAGCTGCTGGTCCGTTATTGCAGGATATAGGAACAAAAACGGCCTTCACTCAAGATCTCAGTATTGCTGCAGCGGTTGTTCCCTCAACAGGATGCGCTACAGGAGATAACTATTTTGATGCTGCTCCCACTGCCCAGTACGATGCTATAGTAGACCAGCTGGAACAATCTATAAGTGGGGACGGAAATACTATCTTCAGGACAGCCGATAATGAGACATTCGATGTTAAAACAGGAAGATATACGAGACAGGCAAGTTGGATTTACACCTCTTGTCCTTCTTAGGAGATAATGAATGCCTAACGTTTGTAATTATGGACAGAATATAGTAGGGCCCTTCAAGCAAACCCTATTCTTGGGATGTAGCGTTAAGTCTTTTAGCTGCACCATAGGATGGAATGAGCAAGTTACAACCCTAACTGTCGAGCTAGTTGAAGACCCCTGTGCAGGTCAAAAGGTTTATTATAACAGGCCGGGACATGAGGGAACTTGGACGAAGGCAGATCCGGGTTTTGAAGCATACCAACCTACCGTTGGAGGCCCAGTTTATTTTCGAGTAGCGGATTTTGAATTTGCGGGAGTTGTTCAGAGTTGGAATCGAACAGACTCTACTGCCGGTTTAAAGCAATATTCTATTAGCATATCTGACCCAAGATTTGTATTACAAAACACCCAGCTAATACTGAATGAAAACAACGGAAGTGTTGGAGGATTATATAATGTCATCAATGTCTTTGGATTTCTTGAATCTCATGGCTTTGGCAGTTCTGATGTTAATGATCAAGGGGTTCCTTGGAGTCTAGTAAAATTAGCGACTTCCACTCTTCTTAGTGGACAACAAGACAATATTTTTGGGCCTTATGGGGCGATTGCTTTTAGAACTCACGACTGGAATGGTGCAAATGTGTTGGGGGGCGAGTTTGGACTTATAAAATCAACTGGTTCAGATACTTTTGACACGTCGCTTAAGACCACCTTTGGGGGAAATGGATGGTACACTGGATACTTCCTAGACTTGCATGATATTCCGTTTGCTCCCTCTAACTATAGGCTAGGCGCTGACTCAATGACGGTGATGGATCTTGTTTCTCAGGTTTGTGATGACGCTGGTTGTGATTATTATATTGAAATGTTCCTTACAGGTCTGAATCAAAAAATAATAAAAGTAAGAACACAAGCTAGAAGATCCCAGCCTGTTATGGGCAGAATACAAGAATTTATAGATACAAGAGATAATATCATCTCTAAGAATATAGGTAGAGAACTGAGAAACGAAGCAACCTCTTCTTTTGCCACAGGATCTAATCAACAAACATTCTTTAGTACTGCGAGTTACACCCCTTGGTGGGGACTAGATGAGGACGGAAATGCCATTACATATGGAACCACTACTACAAATATCCCGTCTGAATATGGGGCAATTTGGAATGTTTATATGGACTTTAGAAAGCTGAATACAACTTTAGCTGTTCCTCTTGGGGTAGATAGAGCGTATGTTAATGAGCTAGAAATGAGGGCTGCCCTTAAGGGAGTAGATGACTGGACAGCATATGCACTATCATATAATAATGGAGCAGGAACGGTTACTGGGAAGTGGCTTCTGGATAGGGATCACAATCTATTTTTTGAGGTGGCAGAAGATGGGCAACAAGACATAAATGCTAGAGGAGTTAATCAGGGTGTAGCAAATATGCCCGGAGGTGGAGGGTTTGACTTTAATGTTCCTGCTAATGCGAACTCTATAGAATCAGACAAGGTGAAGCTTCATGCCTTTATACAAGGCTTTGCAAATGAGTATTATGGAAAAAAGATTTTAGTTACTACAGATGCCGAGAGCTATTACAATACAGAAGCACAGAAGAATTACTACTCCAAGGTTCCAGCAGGAGATGCTTGGATAGACGATGGTTCTAGCTGGCTAGGAGTAACAAAACCAAACGCATACTTAGACCCATTCACCAGCGACACAGCAATGCTCTCTGGTGGTTGTAGGTTTTCTGCTGTGACGGGATTCGTAGATGGAGGAGAAGCTGTATCGGATGGAACTTATTTATATGTAAGATCTCAGGCGGCCTCTGAGTTCATAACAGGAGTTAAAACAGTAGTTACTCTAAGTACACCAGTACTGAATAAGGTTCAGGAGAGTGGACATTCAGATGATTATGCAGGAATGATCTTAGTAGGAAGAAATGCGGCTAAACTACTAGCTGATCTCACAGCCAATATGGAGGAGGGTTTTACTTTTGGAGCTGCCAATTGTGCCTTTGGTTTAACTAAGAGGAGACTATATCCTCAGATGGTAGAAGTTCCAATGAGAAGTAACTATACCAAATATGGCCCTTTTGCATATCAAGGGCCTCCGGGACCCGTTAATCTCAAGCCAAACGATGACCTATCTCCGTGGAACTATGGAGACTCTACCACTATGACCCTTGTTGCTAACGCCCAAAGCCAAGAGGGTTTGACTTTTATGCAAGAGGGAGAAAGAGGATCTATTAATTGGCCGGGATATCCTGAGCACAGATTAGGTGCAGAGCTAAGGTCTCCTCACCAAAACTTTATAAATTATAATCTTACTCAGTTTCTCTGGACTGTTGGACTTACTCAGTACTACTATCTATATATACCTACCACCTCTGCGACAGGGTCTTTTGGGCCTAACATAACGAGTGTTGCTGTAAACGTATCAGATGGGGGAGTAAATACCACCTATGAGCTTACCACCTTTACTCCTAACTTCGGCAGATTATCAAAAATCAATACCGAGAGAATTAAGCAGTCTGCTAAAAACAGGGTAGCCCAAGCGAAACAAAGAAGGAAGATGGCCTTTATGGACATGTATGTGCAAAGATCTAGATTTCTTAATAATAGAGGGAGTTAAGTAATATGGGTTATCAAGACAGCTCAAGAAGAAATACTAGCGCACCCAAGCCTATTATAGCTGCTCAAATACATACAGTATCTAGCGGTGGAGGTAAGCCTTTGAAGGCGGGATTTGGAGCTACGCTTACTCCGCAGGAGTTAATGGGCGCTGCTATTGGATTTTTTCCAAATCAGGGCGGAGCCAGCTGGGATGCTCTAATAAGCCCATTTCAAATAAATGGAGGCTCCAGTAAGCTTCCCACAATGCCAACGACTGCCGGTCAGGGATGTGTTAAGTCGCAGTCTAATCAAGTAGACCCGCCTATTAATGAATGGACTCCTCCGGTTATTAATATTTCTTATCTTAATCCTTTTAAGAGGTCTAGCGACCCAGCTCATGGAATAGGGACACATTATGACGGAACGATATTGTTTAATGGTGATCGTAATGACGGACAGAACATCCCTAATGTAAAAGCCGCTGGAGGTGGTTTTCCGGAAGACATAAGACCAATAGCCCTAAGAGGCCCTCTAGTAATCCAAGGCTGGGGATATGACCTTAATGGCAAGCCAATACCAAATAAAGAGGATGATGAAGCAGACGCTAGGGGAGGAGAGTTCGTAAGCGAGGGACTTAAGGATGAATTTTTAGATAGATGGACTGAAAAAAGAGACAGTTGGCCTGTTGCTCCTGTTGACTTGAGGTATGACAGGACTAGGAAAGTATGGACAGTTCCGAGTACATTTAGGATTATTAAGGCTACTGCCAAGGCAGAGATAGCTGTAGGCAACACTGGCTCAGCAGTACCGAACAATATTAATGCAGTTTACGATGAGGATGGTAATGAAGAAACTGAACCAACTATTATTGTCAATAATCCGTCTTTTAGCAAGACTATTACTTCTGGTGAGCAGTTCTTTAGCTTTTATGACACCAAGGATTGCGAGTATTATCCTTTAGTAGCAAAGAGCTCGGGTTCATGTATAAATATAAATAGAGTGTCTGGCTGCTATAGTCAATCTTACTATGACCCAGAAGACACATATATTCCTTATAACTCCTTACAGCTAGGCTCTGGTCTAAGCGGTATTCCTTTTGAGAGAAGTGGAGAATGCTCCGGTTCTGGTCTCAGAATAGAGACTATGCACACGTTTTCAGGAATGCCCTTTACTAACATTATACCGGGACCGGGAATAAACACTACTGACAATGGTTGCGGTTCATTCACGATAAGTACGACAGGAGCTGATGCGTCTTGTCCTACTATCAGCGGAACAGGAACTGTTACAGTCACAAAAGGTGCCGGTTGTGATTTTGTGGTTTCTGGTGCTCCCTCCACAAACTCGATTACTATCGTAGAAGCAACTGGATGTGCAAGCGTCACTGGACCAGCTATAGATGGAAATCAGAGTACGTATACTGTAAGTGGCCACAGAACTACTATCGTTGCAACAGGTTCAATAACAGTTTCTGAAAGTGGAGAGTGCGGCTATATAGTCAGCGGCTGCGATGCTGTAGTTACCGGAAAAGGAAGCAATACGGTCACAGTGTCCGAAGCAGGAGGGTGCAAGACCTATACTGTTAGCGGCTGTCAAGACAGCTTTACTCCAGCCGGGTCAATCAGTATTACCTCAAGCGACGTAGGGGACTGTAAGTCCTACACGATAAGTGGCTGCGAGCCTGTAGTTGTCGGAGACGGAAACAATACGGTCACAGTGTCCGAAGCAGGAGGGTGCAAGACCTATACCGTTAGTGGTTGCGAGACAACTCTTGTTGGTGGTAGCGGCATTCAAGTTACTCCTACTGAAGGATGTGGATACACTATAGACTTTGATGGTTGTCGTAATACTGTCGCTTCAACTGACAGCTGTATAATAGTCAATGAGCAAAGCGTAGGAGATTGTTCGAGATTTGATTTGTCCCTTGATACCGACTGCATAACTAGTGTTGTTGAAGCAGGAGATATTTCTGTTACCAATGTT
>TARA_R110002050_G_scaffold276690_1_pt1 | contig 30492 bp, 23 predicted proteins | sample TARA_R110002050 | Tara Oceans TARA_R110002050 (sample SAMEA4396988) | marine metagenome | biome: Polar Biome; feature: [DCM] deep chlorophyll maximum layer (ENVO:01000326); material: water (ENVO:00002006), including particulate matter (ENVO:01000060) such as... | depth 25 m
CCGACTTTACGGCGAAGAATTACACGCCTTAAAGCGAATAGCAGATTTATATGATTCTAAAATAAGAATAGTCCATATTAATAAAGAAACTGAGCTATCTGAAGCACAAGAATATAATTTAGATCAGTTAAAAATAGCTTTAAAAAATTATGATTACAGTTTTCATTGGATGCCAGATTATGGAAAAAAGCATGAAGCGATTAAAGATTTTATAGACGAACTAAATATTAATATACTGGTTATGATAAACTATAAGCACAGTTTTATACATAGTATTATTAAGGAACCCGTTATTAAAAAGTTAGGATTTCAACCTACCATTCCTTTTTTAGTTATTCCATCTATTAACTGACAGAAGTCATTTTATTAAAAGTTAATATGAACTAATTTTATACTATTAGTTAAATTCAATACATACCATGAAACATCATATTATACTTCCAACAGATTTTTCAGATAATGCTTTTAGTGCAGCTCTCTATGCCTTAAAACTTTACAACAACGAGCAGTGTACATTTTATCTTCTAAATACTTGGATGTTTACTAATTCTGGATCCAGAACCTATATCACTTCAACCTATTTAGATAGACTTCAAGAAGAAACAAGTCAAAAGCTAGAAGAACATAAAGTCTTATTAGAAGAAAAAAGTAATAAGGCCAACCATGAGTTTAGAACCATTTTTAGCAAAGAGCCTTTAGTGAATACAATAAAGAAAGCTATTAAAGACCAAGATATAAATCTAATAATTATGGGTACCAAAGGTGCTACTGGCGCAAAGGAGTTTCTATTTGGTAGTAATACTGTAAACATTATTAACAAAGTAAAAAATTGCCCAATATTAGTTGTACCAGATGGTTATGAATTTATTACACCAAAGAAAATAGCATTTCCTACGGATTACAATAGATTTTATGGCGAAGAATTAGTGTATATAAAACAATTATCAAAATTATATAATTCAAAAATTACTGTTGTTCATATTAACGAAAAGAAGAACCTAACCGACAAACAAAACTACAATTTAGCAATGCTAAAAGCATATTTAGAAAACTACAAACACAGTTTTCATTGGATGACTGGTTTTGACAATAAAGAACACGCCATTAAAGAATTTATTAAGGAGCTTAACATAAACATCCTTACAATGATAAACTACAAACATAGTTTTATTGAAAATATTACTAAAGAGCCTGTAGTTAAGAATATAGGATATCATCCTACAGTTCCATTTTTAGTTATTCCATGTCATGGTGATTAAAAACCACTGAATGTCAAATGGTTAAACTGACGGATATCATTCTTTATGTTTAGTTAAGTGATTATATTTAATTCAACGGATTTAAATTAGTTAGCCATGAGACATAAAGTTTTATTACCAACAGATTTTTCTAAAAACTCAATTAGAGCTATCAATTATGCTCGAGAATTATACAAAAACGACCATTGTGATTTTTATCTTCTAAATGTGTTTTCAGCTACAGGCAATATTCTAGAGAGTCTATTAAATATGGAACCTGGAAGCGAACTCTACGAAAATGCAAAACTACATTCAGAAAATGGATTAGCGACGGTTTTTGATATGATTACTATGAGCGACTCATATAATCCAAAGCATCATTTTGAAATTATATCAGAATTCAATAATGTTATTGATGCCGTAATTCAAATAGTTGACAAAAAAGATATTGAAATGATTGTAATGGGAACCAAAGGAGAAACCCATTCTAGAAAAACAGCTTTTGGTAGTACTGCAATATATATTATGGAAAAAGTACGGAATTGCCCAGTACTAGTTGTACCAGAAAACGCAAAAATTGAATTGCCAAAAGAAATTGTTTTTCCGTCTAGTTATAGAAATCATTTTAAACGGAGAGAACTTATTCACCTATACGATATTGCAAAAAAGAGTAATGCAAATATTGCAGTACTTCATATTAAGGAAGAAGATAAATTAGATGAAGAACAAGAAGAAAACATAAAACTACTAAAAGAAATTTTAACAGGTGTTAGTTATACATTTCACACCTTGCCACACTATTCAATACAAACTGCAGTAAATATTTTTGTAGAAAGTAGATCGAGCGACATGGTTGCTTTTATTAATAAAAAACACACTTTTTTTGGAAGCATTTTAAGTAGCCCAATGGTAAAAGAGATCTCTTTTCATCTAAATGTCCCAATATTGGCTATGCACGATTTAAGAAATTAATTATTAACAAGATTCTTTTTTTAAGAAGAATCATAAATAAATTTTCAATGAAAAATACAGGTGTTTGGCTAGATATTGACAATGCTTATATCGTAAGCATAGAGAATGAAAATGAAACATTTAAAACAATTTCATCTAACATTGAGCATTATAAGGCTCATGGTGGTTCTGGAACAAAATTAAAAGGTGGTCCGCAAGACGTTGTGCAAGACAGTAAATATTTAGAACGCGAAAAACAACAACTAAAACAATATTTTAAAGATATCGCTTCACAAATTAATGACACAAATGCGTTGGTGATTTTTGGACCGGCTGATACTAATGAGAAATTTAGCAAAGAGTTGCACAAAAACTATAAAAGCCTAAGCACAAAAATAAAAGGAATTGAAAAGGCTGATAGTATGACCGACAAGCAAGTAAAAGCTTGGGTAAGAGATTTCTTTAAGTAAATCTAAATTATTAATCGTTCTACTAGTTATAATGATTATGGTTTAAAGTTACTAGAAGACACAGTGATTGTTGCTTTGTCCGTTTTTAAATATGCACAAATGAAAAATCAAAATTTCGATATCATTAAATCCTCTGGCGAAAAAGTAAAATTTTCAATAGATAAATTACGTGCTTCATTGTACAAAACGGGAGCGGACAAAGAAACCATAGCTCAAATTATTGATAAGGTTAGAGATGAATTGTACCAAGGAATTTCTACCAAAGAAATTTATAACAGAGCTTTTGCTTTACTCAAAAAAAAGAAAAGCTATTTGGCTTCTAAATACAAACTAAAAAAAGCCATTTATGAACTAGGACCTACAGGTTTTCCCTTTGAACGTTTTGTAAGTGAACTTTTAAGATACTCAGGATACGAAACAAAAGTTGGGGAAATTTTGCAAGGTAAATGTGTAAAACATGAAATCGATGTAATTGCGCACAAAGAAAATGAAACAACTTTAATAGAATGTAAATTTCATAGTGAACAAGGCCTTAATTGTAATGTGAAAATTCCATTATATATTAATTCGCGCTACCAAGATGTAAAAACACATTGGAATGGAAATACAAAAAACGATTCTAAATTAACAAAAGGTTGGGTCGTTACAAATACAAGGTTTACGGAAGATGCTTTGTTATATGGTAAATGTTGCGGTCTCTATCTATTAAGTTGGGACTATCCTAATAATGATGGGTTACGCGATCGTATTGACCGTTTAAGTCTTTACCCAATCACAGTATCTACATTATTAACCAACAGAGAAAAACAATTTTTATTAAGTAGAGATGTGGTACTCTGCAGACAACTAATGCACGATAAATTTTACCTAGACCATTTAGGTGTTTCAGAAGTAAGAAAGAAAAAAATATTGGATGAAATTGCTCAATTATGTCCAAACAAAAATCAATAAGTCATGGAAAATTTTGCTAAAATAAATTTCTTAGGCGCATCTGGTGTTGTTACTGGTTCTAAGTATTTAATTGAAACTTCAGAAAAAAACATTCTAATAGATTGTGGAATGTTTCAAGGATTAAAGGAATTACGTGAGCTAAACTGGACTAATTTACCTGTTGATGTTTCGTCAATAGATGTTGTTTTACTTACTCATGGACATCTTGACCATGTTGGTTATTTACCACGTTTAATTAAACAAGGTTTCCATGGAAAAATAATAGGTACAGCACCAACACTTGCCATAGCAGAAATAATATTAAAAGATAGCGCCAAAATCCATGAAGAAGAAGCTGAAAAAGCCAACAAAGAAAAATACAGTAAACACCAACCTGCACTACCGTTCTATACCATTAAAGATGCAGAAAAAACTATTGAATTATTTGAAGCACAATTGCAAGACAAATGGATTACTTTATCTGAACATATCTCCTATCGTTTTCAATATAATGGTCATATTATTGGTGCTACCTTTATTGAATTAAACATAAACAATAAACGTTTTGTATTTTCTGGAGACATTGGGAGAAGCCATGATTATTTGCTTTATGAACCAAAAAAGCCTGAATGGGCAGATTATCTATTTATAGAAAGCACTTATGGTAATAAGTTACACCCTAAAGAAGATGTTGAAGATATACTAACTGATATTATACTTAACACCATAGAGAAAAAAGGAAATTTAATCATTCCGAGTTTTGCTGTAGAGCGTTTACAAACCTTGATGTTTATTTTATGGCAACTTTATAAGAAAAATAAAATACCCAACATTCCTATTTTTATTGATAGTCCTATGGGAAACAATGTTCTTAGTGTTTTTAAACGCTTTCCTAAATGGCACAAATTATCTGACGAAGATTACAATGCCATGTGTAACCATGTAAACATTGTTGAATCTTATAGAGAAACTTGGGAAACTATTGATGATAAACGTTCTAAAATTGTTATTGCAGGTAGTGGAATGGTAACAGGAGGACGCGTACTCACCTATTTAAAACAACTTATAGATGAACCCTCTACTACTGTATTATTAGTAGGCTACCAAGCCGAAGGAACACGAGGTAGACAATTACAAGAAGGTACTCACGAAATTCGTTTCTTCGGAAAATATTATCCGGTTAAAGCAACGATAAAAAATATCGATAGTTTATCTGCGCATGCAGACCAAAATGATTTAATTAATTGGATGAGTGCTATTAAGAACATACCAGAAAAGGTGTATTTAGTTCATGGAGAGCCAAATGCTTTAGATGCCTTTAGAGTAAAAATTAAAGACGTTTATAATTGGAATGTCACTATTCCTAAATTATCTGACGTAGAGAAAGTAGTAATTTAAAAACATGTAACCAACTGACTTAAATCATTTTAAAACCTAATTAAACTCTCTACTTTTAGTATAGAAAATATTAAGTATAACATCTAAATTTTAAAATTATGTCACTTATTAAATCTAACAACAGAAGACGTAAGTTCCCAACTTGGAACAATGATGGATTAAAAAGTTTTTTGAGCAACGATGACTTTTTTAACAACGATTTCTTTGAAGAAGATAACTTAATGCCAGCAATGAATGTTAAGGAATCTGAGAATAGTTTTGATGTAGAGTTTGCTGCTCCTGGTTTTTCAAAAAAAGATTTTGAAGTCACTATCAGTAACAACATTCTAAATGTTTGTGGTGAAAAAAAACACGAAAAAGAGGAAAAAGAAGAAGAATTTACGCGTAAGGAATTCAGCTATAATTCTTTTAAAAGATCTTTAAGTCTTCCTAAATCTGTTAATGTTAACCAAAACGTTAATGCTATTTACAAAGATGGTATTTTAAAGCTGAATCTTCAGAAAAAAGCAGAATCAAAAGAACAACCTAAAAAAGTGATAGAAGTTCACTAAGTAAAAGAAAGCAGAAAGTAACACTTCAATTGCTTTCTGCTTTTAAATCATTAAATGTATAAACATGAAAACTACACAAACACAATCAAAATATGTAGAATGGTTAAGTGCAGAGCAAATGCATCAAGATTCTAAAGAATGGTTATCAGAGTTATTATTCATAAAAGATGAACATCTCTTTTTTGAAGATTTAATTAAGTCGTTTACTTTACAGCTTATAGAACCAGAAAAATTTTCAAATAATAAAGAAATTATAGATGCCTTAAACCGTTCTCAAAAAAAGAACAATCTATTAATAGAGGCTATTAAGGTGCATGAAAATGACCTTGAAATTATGTTAGATGGCGTAAACCAAACGAAAGAAGAAGCCGCTTATAGAAAGTCTCATCGTGGTTTAATTTTAGAATTAAGTGAATTTGACAAATATTATAAAAGTTTAAAAGCTCAAATTTTTGAAATTATAAAATCTATAAAAAAAGAAGACAAACGAAACCATTTACTAGACAAAACCTAAAAATCAAAACATCATGAAAAGGTCGCTCATTATTATTTTAACGCTTGTATTATTTAGTTGTAATTCTACCCAGCTTACAGAAAACTGGAAAAACCCAGATATAGATACGTATGAACCTACTAAAGTATTTGTTATAGGTTTAACCTCTAATATTGAGGCTAGACAACAATTTGAAAATAAACTAAAAACCCAATTAGAATTAAGAGGAATTGAAACTGTAATGAGTTTAGATTTTATAGAACCTCAATTTAGAACGGAAAAAATGACCGAAGATGAATTAGAAAGTCTAGAATCTGATTTAATTGATGCGGGCTTTGATACTATTCTTTTTTCTAAAGTAATTGGAGTAGAAGATAAGATAGAATACAAACAAAAATTTGGTAGTGACTTTAATACAAACACTAAATTTAGAGATGATTATTTAAGATACCAAGATGCCTTTTACAATCCTGAATATTATAATGAATACACTGTATATAATGCAGAAACATCCATGTCTTGTATTTGCCCTACAAAAGAAAGAGAGTTGATTTGGAAAGGCTATATAAGTATCACAGACCCAAAATCTATTGAAAAAACAGTTTCTGAATATGTAAATTTAGTCATTGCAGTTTTAGAAGATCAACAACTTATAAATCCAAATTCAGTTTATTCCGAACCACAAGTTATAAAGTAGGTGATTTCAACTATATCAAAATTTGCACTGCTTTTACTTATTAAAATTTATTTCATTAAGAATGAAACACTAACAATGGTACTCTTAATTGATTACTAATTTTAGTGGTAGAAGAACCTGTAAAAAAGCGTTCGAAAAAGCTTTCTTTTTGCACCAATAAAGCCATTAAATCTATTGGATGTGTTTGTGTATAACAACTAACAGCGAATTCCATTGGTACATCTTCAATAGCGTGATAAACATAGTTTAAAGCTTTATCAAAACCATTGATATAATTTGTATCTAAATCTCTTCTCTGAGCTAATTCAGCCTTTGGGTTTATTCTTAATAAATGTATTCTATCACTAAATGGTTTTGTGAAATTTAATAGAGCAGAAAAAGCTTTACTATGTAATGCATCATCCAAATCTAATGGCAGTAATAATTCTGTTGGTTTTTTATAAGGAAATCCTTCAGGGATAACCAATGTTGGACAATCTACATTTCTAATCACATTAATAGTATTGCTACCAAAAACAGTTTCTGAAGCACCTGTTACACCATTACTTCCCATTACAACTAACTCAATAGCTTTAGAAGCTACAACTTGATTAATAGCTTCTGATAAACCATCATAATCTACCAAACTTTGAAATTTAAAATTATCACTCTCAAATTTCTTTTCAATGCCATTAACAAGCTTAATCAGTTTGTTTTTGGATTTTTTTAAAACAGAATCATAAAGACTTTGACCGCCTCCCATTACTAAATCATCACTGATGTAAGCTTTAGAATTTTCTACATGAAGAAAATAGAAATTACACTCATAGGCTTTAAATAAATGTAAAGCATAATGAATAGCATTAATTGAATTTTTAGAAAAATCTGTAAGTAGAAGAATCTGTTTCATGATTTTTGATTTATTTAAATTTACCAAAAGCACACGAAACAAAAAATGATTTAAATCATCAATGTTCGTTTAATAAAATTAGAGCATTAAAGATTTATTAATATAATAAATTAAACAACCTATTTAGTCTTACCAGCTAATTCTTTAATTCTATCAAAGGCTAATTCTGGCTCATCCGTTGTGATATAATCAAAATCTTTTTCTAATAACCAATCGATATCTTCTTGTTTATTGGCTGTCCAAGAATTAAGTTTTAAACCTAAACTTTTAGCTTCAGTCACCCATTCTGGCTTTGATTTAAACTTGTAAATTAAATAATCTAAACCTGTAATACTATCATTCTTTAATACTTCAGGTGTTTTAGAACCATCAAGATATAACACTCTTGCATTGGAATCAATCTTCTTAATATGCTTAATAATCTCATACCCAAAACTTATGTAATAAGCAATGTAAGCATCTGCCTTTAATTCTTTAACTAATGCTACAGTTTTATCTGCCATTAACATATTACGACCTTCAATTTTTGAAGGTTTTATTTCACAGACCAAACCAGTAGTAGTGTTATTGGCCATTCCTGCTAAAATAAAATCTTTTAATGTTGGCAGTGTTTCACCATTTGGTAATTTATGTTTAGCTAATTCTTCATAAGTATTAGATTCTATATCTAAACCTCCAAAATCGCCATCATGAGTTACAATTAAGACTTCATCTGACGTCATTCTCACATCAAATTCAGACCCAGTACATTTTAAGTTTATTGCTTCCTTTAAGGCTGCAATAGAATTTTTTGGTAAGCCTTTAGTTTTCCATGCACCTCTGTGTGCAACAACTTGATTATCTGCAAAAATAATTTCAGACTCATTAGTAGATGTATTACAGGATACAAATCCAATACAAAATATCAAAACAATTAAATAACGCATAAGTAATAATATTATAATTTAAATCATAGAGACAAAATCTCTACATAAAAAGTAAAAAATAGGGCAAGAGAACTTGCCCTATTAACTAACTAAATAATAAACAACTATTCGTAACCTAAATTTTGAGGATAATCTGGTCCTAATAAATCTAAGTCTCTTTGAGCAATTGGCCAGTTAATGAAATGTGATTGCCAGTTTTCTCTAGGATCTTTAGAACCCAAATTAGCTGGGAAATATTCACCATCACCTGCATAACTAGTCATTTGTGTATCTATAACATTTTGACCCATTCTTTTTAGCGTAAACCAACGTTGACCTTCAAAAGATAACTCTCTTGCGCGCTCATCTAAAATTGTTTGTTGATCTACACTTGTAACAGGTGCTGCACCTGCTCTTTCTCTTACAGCATTAATATATGGTAATGGATCACCTGTAGATCTCATTATTGCTTCTGCCGCAATTAAATAAGTCTCTGCTAATCTGTAAACCGTAATATTACTTCTGTTTAAATATGAATCTGGATTATCATCTTCTTGCGCAAATTTTATACAAGAAGGATGCATTCTCTTATAGTAGTTTTGATAAGATGACGAAGGATTGTCTAAATCAGTAATAGGCTCATAATTGTCTAACTCCTCACCAGTTCTATCACCCGACGTATAATAGTATTTTAATCTAAAATAGGTATCATCATCTCTAGTGTCATTAGGATCTTCAGCCAATAAATTTAACAGATATAGATTTGGAAGAATTCTTGAGAATCCTCTACCTCCTTGTTCTATATTAGACTCAATACCTGAAATCTGAAAATACTGTGTTACATAATTTGCATTCATCATAGTTGTAGCTCCACCACCAAGAACATCGTCTAAGGCTTGAACTACAAATAAAGACTCTGAATTATTTCTGTCACCAGCAAATACATCTGCTGTACTACTTACTAAACTATGAGGACTATCAGGACCTTCAATAACATCTAAAGCTTGGTTTTTAGCTTCTGTCCAATCACCTTGCCACATTGCAACTTTTGCTTTTACATGTTTCGCAGTTCCTTTTGTAACACGACCAAATGTGTCTGTCCAATCTAAATTCTCAATAGCGTAATCTAAATCACTGTTAATAAGTGCAAAGATTTCAGCATCAGAAGATCTATCGTTAACCACATCAAAAGCATTATCTACAGTTACTGTCTCTGTAGTCACAAAAATGTTATTATACATTCTGTATAAATAAAAATAAGAATGCGCTCTAAAATACTTAGCCTCAGCTAAAATTTTCTTTCTTGCATCTTCGTCCACACCTTCAACAACGTCAGCTGCATTAATAATAGCTGTTGCTTTATTAGTCATGTTATAAAAATGTTTCCAAAATAATGACGATGCAAAATTAGAGCCTTGATCTACTGCAGAAATACCTCTTTCGTATCTCCCCATTAAACCAGTATATCCTGTTCTTGCAAAAACCAAATCGCTTCGAGATGACATCAATACTGATCCCATAAAATCTTCTGTACTTGCATCGTAACGATCTCTTTCAAATTTATATAAACTTACTACACCTGACTTTAAACCCTCTTCAGTAGTAAACACATAACCAGAATCGATTAATGTACTCGGTTGCTCTTCTAAGTAATCTTCACAAGAAGTTACAACGAAGAATAGCGCCATAGTTAGCATTAAGCTACCTTTTAGTTTTGAATAAAAAAACTTCGTTTTCATAATATTATTCTTTTTTTTAATTAAAATTTAACTCTTACTCCGAAAGTGAATGATCTTGCATCTGGATAACCTGAATCCGCATTAGAAAACGTAGATCTAATATTTACTTCAGGACTATAACCTATGTAATCTGTACTTGTAAACACATTAGTAGCGGTCACATAAAATCTTATTTGATCTAAACTCAACTTAGATGTTACCGTTTCTGGTAATGTATAACCTAAACTTACCGTTCTTAATCTTACATAAGATGCATCTTTAACTGCTAAAGCATTTAAGTATAATGGAGCAGAATCTGCGTTTGGTCTTGGAAATGATGTTGAAGGATTTTCTGGCGTATAATAATCTACCTTAACACCATTTAACTTTCCTTCTAAAGTACCACCATTATTATAAGTGTTTAAAAATGGGTTTACTTTTGTAGCACCTTCAACAACGTAAAAGTCTAAAAATAAATCGAACCCTTTATACTCTATGTTTGTTGAGAATGAACCAAACCAGTCTGGATTTGGATCTATAAATACACGGTCTTCTTGTGTAATTTTACCATCAGGACCAGGAATAATATTTCCGTCGTCGTCTACACCATTAACATCCTTTATTCTTATATCACCAGGTCTAAGATCTGTTTGTGTTAATGCTGAATCTGGATTGGCTTGTGGTGCATTTTCAAAATCATCACCTTCTTGCCATATACCATCAAATGCATATTGATAAATAACACCAACTGGTTGACCTACATAATAATTATAAGTAGTATCCTCTGTAATATCATCTCCATTACCATCCGTATATAATTCTTTAATTTCGTTTCGGTTATTAGACCAGTTGGTAGAAACTGACCATTTAAAATCATCAGTATTGAAGATGTTAGCCGTTAAACCTAATTCGATACCAGTATTCTGCATTTCACCTGCATTAAAGTAAGTAAACTGATAACCTGTTGTTGAAGGAACACCTCTCTTCAATAACAAATCTTTAGTTCTGGCATCGTACCAGTTAATATTACCTGTTAACACTCTTTTAAATATTGAAAAATCTACACCAAGGTTGAGGGTTGTTACTCTTTCGAATTGTAAATCTAAATTCGGTAAAATTACAGAAGGTGAATAACCTGAAGCTGACTGCTCATCAAAAATATAAGGCTGAGGATCAGCAGTAAAAAGTGATGTATAAGCAATACCTAAATCATTTACTAAAGAACCATAACTCGCTCTAAATTTTAATTCTTGTACAGCATCAACATCTTCTAAAAAGCTTTCGTTGTGCAATTTCCATGCAAAAGATGCTGCAGGATTGTAACTCCATTTATTACCAACTGCATTTAAAGACGCACCATCTGCTCTCATTGTTGCAGTGAATAAATACTTATCCTTTAAATTATATCTTGCTCTAGCCATATAACCTAAATACCTTACGGCATCACCATCTCTTTCTACAGTTACATTACCAATTGCACTTGCAATACCATTGTAACCTAAATCTTCATTTGTAAATCCCTGTCCTTCAGTAAATGTTCTAGAATATTCATTTTCTTGAGCTGATTGTACTAAAGTTAAATTGAATTTATGATCCTCACCAAAGGCTTTATCATAAGTCAATATGTTTTCAATTAAATAAGATTCGCTTAACCTATTGTCAAGTCTAGCAATACCTCTCACATCATCACCTGCAGAACTTAAAGAAGATAAATATTGACCTCTGTTAGTTGTTCTGCGTGTTAAGTTAGCTTTTAATTGATATTGTAAATCTTTTGTAATTTGCCACATTGGAGTTACGTTGATTACAAAATCATTTCCTTTTTCATCATGATTTTGATTACGCAAATTCCAAATTGGATTGTATGCAGACAACTCCTCTCCACTAGGAAATTGAGTTAAGCTACCGTCTGCATTATAAGCGCTACCTAAAGGTGACGTTGTAATAACGTTAACGTTTGCTGCTCTATCTGTATCATCATTTAAAATGTTTAAATCAAAATTTACAGAGAATTTATCACTGATTTTTTGATCTACATTTAAACGCAATGTTTTTCTTGTATAACTAGATGTCGGAATTAGACCATCTTCTTTAAAGTAGTTAATACTACCAAAAACTTTAGTCATATCTGTTCCTCCACTTACACTAATAGCTTGGCTATTTACAAAACCATTTCTCATTAATTCATCTTCCCAATTAACAAAACGATTGTTAGCAATATTATCTAATTCAACATCTGAAAAAATAACATCATCTGGAGAATAAGAATCATCAGCATTTGTAGACCTTGCCGCTTCTCTTTTTAATTGTGCAAATTCTTGACCACTATAAACATCAAAATTTCTTTCGATTGATTTAGTAGATAAGAAACCATGATAGCTCACACTTATTTTTCCAGCCTTACCTCTTTTAGTTGTAATTAAAACCACACCATTAGCACCTCTAGATCCATAAATTGCTTGAGCAGAAGCATCTTTAAGAAATTCAATTGAGTCAATATCATCTGCATCAATATCCTCAATGCCACCATCTCTAATAATACCATCTACTACATAAATAGCACTTACATTACCTTCAATAGAACCTTGTCCTCTAAAAATAATCTCTGAAGTACCGCCTGGTCTTAATGTTCCACCTCCGACATCTACTTGTAAACCAGCAATTCTACCACGTAACATTTCATTAACATCTGATGTTGGTGATAACGTCGCTTTTTCTAAATCTGTAGTAGCTACTGCATTTACGATATCACTTTTCTTTTGTGTACCGTAACCAACGACTACAACTTCTGATAAAGAGGTATCATCTTCTAACGTAATTGTTAATTCGCCACCTGTTACTTTTACATCTTGAGTTTTAAAACCTACATAAGAAACTGAAATTACAGATGTTTCACTAGACACTTCTAAAGTAAATCTTCCATCAAAATCAGTTTGAGTTCCGTTAGTTGTTCCTTTCTCTATAACAGACGCACCTGGTAACGGCATATTATCTGAACTAGAAACCACCTTTCCTTTTACTGTAGTTTGAGCCATAAGCGCAAATGAACTACATAATAAAAAGAGAAATAAGAATTTTTCAATTCTTGACCTTTGAAATTTTAATTTCATAAATATTGTTTTGATTAATTAATTAGTTACCAAAATTAGATAATACCCAAATTGACTTAAGCTCCTCTAACTTTATGTTATTGTAAATTTAATCCTAAGAAATTGTTAATATGATAATTAATACCTCGATAAAAAACCAACATCGCAAAAAAATAAGTCAGTTAATCAATAAAAAGAGACTGCAATAGCCGTAAACATTAGATATTTTAAGAATAGTTTATTTTGTTAGAAATCCTTAAAATTCAACCGTTTGCAACACTTGTCGTGGTAAAGTCGTGGTAAATTAGATGATTGTCGAGGTGCTAGAATTTTAAGATATAATTAACTAAGCTATCATCATGATGTAATTGTAATCTTTTGCGTAACCTGTAACGTTTTGTTTCGACACTTTTAATAGAGATGTTCAGTAAAGGAGCCATTTCTTTAGAGGATAAATTGAGTCTTAAATAAGCACAAAACCTCAAATCATTAGGAGTTAACTCCGGATGCGCTGCTTTAATTTTATCCATAAAATCCTTATCGGCATTATTGAAAGCTTGTTTAAAGAATTTCCAATCTTTATTGTTATTAAGGTTGGTATCAATTAAACTTATTGCACTGGTTATATCTTCTTTATTTTTAGTTGCTTTTAACTCTTTCTTAATCTTTCTTAGCAACTCATTTTTCTTAATTATACTCATTGTAGAAATTGCCAACTCCCTATTTTTCCCTTCTATATCTTGATTTAGTTTTTCATTTTTAATTTGAATAAATGCTCTTTCGTTTTTTATTTGCTCATGCTTTAATATTCGCTCATAATAAAACTTGTAAGCTCTATGAATTAAGAATCCAGTAACGATAAATATTAATAAATAAACAAGAATTGCTAGATTAGAAATATACCAAGGTCTATTAATATTAAAATGGTAATTCACAGTGTTCTCTGTAAGTTGATTTCCTACTTTCGCTCTTACTTCCAAAGTGTAATCACCAAAAGGTAGATTTTCAAACTGAATACTCGATTGCTTAGACCAAGCACTCCATTTTTCCATTTTTCCTTTTAACTTGTATTGGTAGTTAACTTCTAAGAATTTATTGTATTCAGGTACAGAATATTCAAAGACCAATAAACCATGTTTATTTTCAAAATCACCTTCATCCGCTATTGGCAACTCTAAAACCTCATCGTTTAAATCACTAATCTTTGCTGAATTTAGGTAGACATGATATTTCGATTCATTTTGAATGTCAGATAAATCCATTGTTAAGTAACCATTAGACGTACCTATTACATATTTCTCTTTTTCAATATGTTGTATATTTTCAAAACCGAGAACGCCTTTTCTTAAACTAGACGGAATTGAAATCGTAGTAATTTCTGGTTTATTTGTTAGATTGTCATTAGCTATAAAACTAATATTATGTTCGGAAAATAGCCATAATTTATCAGCTTGATCTACTACCATTTTCACAGATTTATATGGTGAAACTTTTTCACTTAAATCTATGTTTTTCTTAAACTTCTCTTCATTATTTTCATAATTAAACACACCATCTTCAGATGTGTATAATATTTGACCTTTATACGTAATTAACCCAGAATTCTTACCAAGTTCTAATTCCGATTGACGTTTTATATCAATAACTTTATGCAAAGTACTGTCTAATTGTATTCTAAAAACACCTTTGTACTCGTGGTTAACTAAAATTTGATTATTGTCATTGATTTCAAAAAAACGAGACGAATTTTTAAAACCTTCAACCTTATTTCTTATTACCCAAGTGTTATTCTGTTTTTGCAAAACATATAAGCCATCATAATTTCCTTGAAGCAATAAATTATTATGATTTGGAACTCTTTTAAAATTCCAAGCACCTAAAATATCACTGATACTTTTTGCCTTATTATCTTCAATTAAAAAAGTCCCTAAATGATGACCACAAAACAAACTACCTCTATCATCTTTAAAAAGACTCCATACTTGGCCAGCTGTTCCTTTTACAAATTCAAAATCTTGATTTTTAGAATCTAAAGACCTATAAAACAATCCTTGATTTGTACCAACATACAGATAATTATTAAAAATTAGGGTCGTATAAACCGTACCTATATCACCATTATAATCTATAAATGTTTTTACAGACGAATTAACATTTATACAATTTATGCCATTATCTAAACCTGTCCAGACATTCTCTTTGTTATCTTCAAAAAGAGAAAGAACTGTATTATTAGCTAAACCTTTCTTTTGATTAATTTCGTAATCAATTTCACCGTTTTTGTTTATTTTAACTAAGCCATGAGAAATTGTACCTAAAACAAAACTTCCATCTTTAAGCTGAATACTACTAAAGACATTTAATTCCTTTAGTCTTTCGTTAGAATCCACTTTCCATTCTATCAATTGGTTTTCATCAAACTGAAAGAATCCCGAATTACGTGTAAGAATAATAAGCTTTTCATTATGCTGAAAAACATCTATAACCCTATCCTCTAGTACTACTGAATTCTCTATAATTAATTTAGGCTTTCCTTCTTCTAAAACATAAATACCTTCATTAGCAACATGATAATATATTTTATTATTCACATTGAATACTTTGTAAATAATGTTCTCAGAATTTATGGTTCTAAATTTTTCTGAAGCTTTATCATAGAAGTACAAGGCATGACCAGCTTGAAATAAAACCCATTCATCATAACTTATAATATCCCAAATTTGGTCATCACTTAATATTTTATCACCTAATTTAGGTATCAGAGATGTATACTCTAAGTTACCAAACTCATTACGCTCCCAATAACCAAATTCTTCATAACAACCAGAATAAATTTTATCGTCTATAACAGATACTGCTCGTAAAATTGTATTATTTGGAGACCGATAAGGCACCCAATTAGACCCATTAAATTCTAATAAACCTAAATTATTTGCAACATAGATATAGTTATTTGCATCTTGAGAAATCATCCAGTTTTGATTCTCTCCATTATAATCTGTAGTAGTAAATGTTTCTATAGGTGGCAACTCTTGTCCATGAGACAAAAAACACAAAAACAATAATAAGATGAATTGTAAAGTTTTCATTTGAGCTTTAAAATAAATACCATTCATGTAAATATAGTTTTAGAATATGAACAAACAAAATGCCAACCCAAATCGAGTTGACATTTCTAATCTTAAACAATCTGTAAGTGTTTTACAACAACACAATCATTAATAATGCTGCAAGTGCGCCTCCTACTAAAGGCCCCAAAATAGGAATCCAAGAATAAGACCAATCACTATTAGCTTTATTTTTTATAGGTAAAATAGCATGCATAATTCTAGGTCCTAAATCTCTCGCTGGATTAATAGCATAGCCTGTTGTACCACCTAAAGACAAACCAATTGACCACACCAACAATGCTACTGGCAATGCTCCTAAAGACCCCAATCCTATTACGGTTTCAGTTTCATTAATACCTGCATCGGTAAAAAAGAATATTGTAAATAGCAGCACAAACGTACCAATCATTTCGCTAAAAAAGTTTGAAAATGTATTTCTAATGGCTGGAGCCGTACAGAACACTGCTTTTTTACTATCTGCATCTTCAGTTTCGTCAAAGTGATTTCTATACGTTAACCAAACCGCAGAAGACCCAATCATAGCTCCTATTAACTGAGCCAAAACATACATTGGCACATCTGACCAAGGAAATTTACCGGTAATTGCAACAGCAACCGTAACGGCAGGATTAATATGTGCTCCACTATAAGGACCTGCAATAACAACAGCGACATAAACCGCCAATGCCCAACCTGTTGTAATTACAATCCAACCACTATTATTTCCAATAGTTTTGTTTAAAACAACATTTGCAACAACGCCTCCTCCAAGTAATATTAATATGGCTGTGCCAATAATTTCTGCTATAAATGGTGTCATATTCTAAATTATTATAAGTTATTATAAGTTATTCTTAGTCCAATATTCTAAAGCATCGATTGCTCTATACCAACCTTTTATATTGGCTTCAATATCTATCCTATCTTCTTTTGGACTAAATATTCTTTCGGTCTGCCAAATATCTTGAATTTCTTCTGGACTCTCCCAATAACCAACAGCTAAACCAGCTAAAAACGCAGCTCCCATCGCTGTAGTTTCTACAACTTTCGGTCTTATAGCAACCGTATTTAAAACGTCTGACTGAAACTGCATTAACATATTATTTATGGTAGCACCACCATCTACACGCAATTCTTTAATTGATAAACCAGAATCGGCTTCCATAGCTTTTAATATGTCCATAGTTTGAAAGGCAATAGACTCTAAAGCTGCTCTTGCAATATGAGCATCTGTAGTTCCTCTTGTTAACCCAAACATGGTTCCTTTTGCATGCTGATTCCAATGAGGTGCTCCTAATCCGGCAAAAGCTGGCACAAAATAAACACCATCTGTGCTTTCTACAGAAGCCGCCAAAGCTTCCACATCAGCTGAGTTTCTAATCATTTTCATACCATCTCGCAACCATTGTACCACGGCACCTGCAATAAACACACTGCCTTCTAAAGCATAAGTGGTTTTTCCATTTATTTTCCAAGCTACTGTAGTTAATAAATTGTTTTTTGAAACAATTGGCTTTTCTCCAATATTCATTAACATAAAACAACCTGTTCCGTAAGTATTTTTCACCATTCCTGGCTTTGTGCACATCTGACCAAATAATGCTGCTTGTTGATCACCTGCAATTCCAGAAATAGGAATTTTAGTATCGTAAAACGTAGACGTTGTATGACCATAGATTTCGCTAGATGCTTTTACTTCTGGTAACATACTCTTAGGAATCGTTAACAACTCTAACATGTCATCATCCCATCCCATAGTATTGATATTAAACATTAAAGTTCTAGATGCATTAGTAACATCTGTAACATGCTGCTTTCCTTTGGTAAAATTCCAAACTAACCAACTATCTATGGTTCCTAAAATTAAATCGCCAGCTTCAGCCTTAGCTCTGGCTCCTTCTACATTGTCTAAAATCCATTTTACTTTTGTACCAGAAAAATACGAATCAATAACTAAACCTGTTTTTTGCTTAATCATATCGGCTTTGCCTTCTTTTTTAAGCTGATCACAGTAGTCTGATGTTCTTTTATCTTGCCAAACAATAGCATTGTATATTGGTTTCCCAGTGTTTCTATCCCAAACAACAACTGTTTCTCTTTGATTTGTAATACCAATAGCCGCGATATGCACCACATCTAAACCTTTTTTGGCAATAGCTTCTGTGGCAACACCAGCTTGTGACGACCATATTTCTTGAGGATCATGTTCAACCCATCCAGATTTAGGAAAGTATTGTGTAAACTCTTTCTGAGCCATTGAAACTACATTTCCTTTTTTGTCAAAAACAATAGCTCTAGAACTTGTTGTGCCTTGATCTAAAGACAAGATATATTCCCCCATAATTTGTTGTTTATATGTTACTAATCCGAAGTAGAGATTCGGGATAAATTAGTTTTATTTTAAAATATATTGATTCGCAATTTTAATAAAATTTGAAATTTGTTCTACTTTCCAATCGTCAGTTTCATTTAATTCTACTCTTAGCAATTCTCCAACCATAGGCGCAATTTCAACAGCTGCCTTAGCATCTAAAAACAACACACGAACACGTCTCGCCAAAACATCTTCAATGCTTCTTGCCATTTCATGTCTTACAGCCCAAACGACTTCTGCCTTTATAAATTCTAATCTTGGATGTAACTTTTCTCCTAATTCAGGATCCTGATTAACTAGTTCTTTAATACCTTCTTGATCAGTACCATAAATATATAAATGATTCGTATAATCAGAAGTTTCTTTTGCGCCATGAATTAATAAATTTCGAGTTTTACAATCTACTTTTGGTAGCTTTTTCATCTCAATAATTTTATTCACGGTATCTTGAGCCATTCTTCTGTAAGTTGTCCATTTTCCTCCAGTGATAGTAATCAATTCAGAACCTGAAACTATAATTTTATGACTTCTAGAAATCTCTTTAGTTTTTTCGGATTTATCCTTTGGAGCAGCTAAAGGTCTTAGTCCTGCATAAATGCTTAACACATCATTTTTATCAGCTCTTTTATTTAAATACCTATTGGCTGTCTCTAATACAAAATCAATCTCTTTATCTAATGCTTTAGGCTCTAAACTATGACTATCTAACAAAGTATCTGTTGTACCAACAACCACTCTATTATGCCATGGCACTAAGAATAACACACGACCATCGTCTGTTTTAGGAATCATTATAGCATCGTTTCCTGGTAAAAATGATTTATCAAAAACTAAATGGATACCTTGACTTGGACGAATGCTATTTTCTGCTGCAACATTATCCATTTGCAATACTTCATCAGAAAATACACCTGTAGCATTAATCACCACTTTAGAATTTAGCGCATATTCTTTATTTGACTCAGTATCTATAGCTACAACACCATTTACTATACCTTCTTTATTTTTCTGAAGATTCTTCACTTTAAAATGGTTTAAAACTGTTGCTCCATTCTCAATACAACTCTGCGCAATATTCACTGCCAATCTTGAATCATCAAATTGACCATCATGATAAACAACACCTCCTTTTAATTTATCAATTTTTAAAGTTGATAATCTCGAAATAGTTTCGTTTTTCTTTATTCTAACGGATTTCCCGAAACTCAATTTTCCTGACAAAAAATCATAAACCTTTAAACCAACTGCATAGAAAAAATTGTCCCACCAGCTATAATTAGGAATAATAAAGGATTGATTTCTCACCAAATGAGATGCATTGCTTAACATTAAACCTCTTTCATATAAAGCCTCTCTCACCAAATCAATATTTCCTTGTGCCAAATAACGCACACCTCCATGAACCAGCTTTGTACTTCTACTCGATGTTCCTTTAGCAAAATCAACTTGCTCTAAAAGTAACGTCCTATAACCTCTTGTAATACAATCTAGCGCAACACCAAGGCCTGTTGCACCACCTCCAATAATAATAACATCCCAATTTATGGTTGTATCTAATTGATCTACTAAGGTCTCTCTTTTAAACAAAATGTTTCGTATTTTTTCTATTAATAATCAAATATATAAAAAAATAACCAAAATGAAACAAAACGAAACTTAAATCTCACAAATATTAAAAATTAGCAATACAAAGCAACTTCATTTACTTTCGTTTTATTATATTTGCCTTATATCCTAATAATAAGGAATAGCATTTCGAAAAAAATAATTCTACAGTTATACTAGTATATGAAACGACATCAAGACATTTTAGACCGACTCTCTAAAGAAAAACACCTCGAGGTTTTAGATTTATGTGAAATTCTAAATGTTTCTGCCGTTACTATTAGAAAAGATTTAAAACTTCTAGAACAAAAAGGCTTATTACATAGAACTCATGGAGGCGCATCTTTAGACAATCCTTATATAAATGAACGTACGGTTTTAGATAAAGAGAAAATTTCTGTTGAAGAAAAAAATGGCATCGCTCAAATGGCAGCAAGTCGTATTGTAGAAAACGATTCTATTTTAATAGCTTCCGGAACAACAGTACAAGCCTTATCTAAGTTCATACATGCTAAAAACAAATTAACCGTCATCACTTCTTCTTTACATGTTGTTTTACACCTTATACATGATAAGAATATTGAAATACTTCAACTCGGTGGCTACATAAGACATAGTTCTGCTTCTGTAATTGGCAACTACGCAGAGTACATATTAAAAAACGTTTCTTGTAGTAAACTGTTCTTAGGAGTCGATGGCATTGATTTAGAATACGGACTTTCTACTACAAATTTAGAAGAAGCTGAATTGAATAAAAAAATGCTGAAAGCTGCGCAGAAAGTTATAGTGCTTGCCGACTCTTCAAAATTCGGAAAAAAGAGCTTTGCTAGAATATGCGACCTTTCTGAAGTTGATGAAATTATAACAGACAAAGGAATTTCAGACATTAAACGAAAGAAACTAGAAGAAAAAGAAATAAAAGTTACTATCGTTAACTAAAAAGAATTAATTAAAACATAAACCACTTTTCAAAATGAAAAACTTACTTTTTTTACTATTATTCTCTGCATTACTTTCCTGTAATTCAGAAAATAAGAAAAGTGAAACGCCACAAGAAGAAACAACGCCAAAAAACGAAAAACCTAACATCTTATTAATTGTAGTAGATGACCAAGGTTATGCAGATTTTACACCTTTTGATAATCATGACACCACTGTTGCAACACCAAATATTTCACGATTGGGAAAATCAGGTACAGTTTATTCTCAAGCTTATGTTACAGCTCCAGTTTGCAGTCCATCGAGAGCAGGAATTATTACTGGAAAAAATCAATTTCGTTGGGATAAACCTGCAAGTTGGGGACCAGGATTACCAGATGATGTAAAAACACTTCCTGAATATTTAAAAGAAGCTGGCTACCATACAGCACGCATTGGTAAAAATGATTTAGGTAGAAACTTTCACAAAAATGACGTTAGAGAATACCCTTTAAATCATGGTTACGATGAATTTTTAGGGTTTTCAGCACATGCGCATGATTATTGGGCAAATTCTAAAAGCATACAAGAAAGAACTCCAGACCCTTATAGCACAAGTGCTGCATTAGGACCTTTAATGCATAACATGGGAGAAAAAAGTTACGAAGAAGGCTATCTTACAGACATCCTTACCGATGAATCTATTGATTATTTAAAACGAAAGCATGATAAGCCTTTCTTTTTAACCTTGTCTTACAATTCAGTTCACCATTTAATACATGAAGTACCTAAAAAATACTTAGATAAATTTAATGTAAAAGAAATCCCTAATTACGACCCAGACAATAAGCTTGCTTACAGCCATCACCAACCTGGAAGTTATTCTGCTTACTATGACAAATACTCTAGAGTTGGTGCTATAAACACTAAAGACTTAAGAAATTACTATTTGGCAAATCTTAATTGTTTAGATGATAATATTGGTCGTGTTTTAGACGCACTTAAAGAAGCTGAATTAGATAAAAATACTCTAATTGTATTTGTTTCAGATAATGGTGGTTCTCCACTTACAGGCGCAAATAATGCACCACTAACTGGTGGGAAATACTCTCTTTGGGAAGGCGGAATTAGAGTTCCAATGGCTGTGAGTTGGACAGGAAACGTTGATGCCGGAAAAGTTGAAAACCGTTACGTTTCTGCTGCAGATATATTACCTACACTTACTAATGCTGCAGGCATCACATTAACGGACACCTCTATTGATGGTATTAATTTATTTGAACCAAAAGATGAACGTTTATTGGTCTGGAAATGGCAAAAAACTTGGGCTGCAAGACAAGGAAAATGGAAAATAACAAACGCGAAAGAAAACCACTGGAAAAGCGAACCATCTAATCAATACATTGCTCCTGTAAGAGATGATTTAACTATTAAGCTATTTGATATTGAAGCAGATCCAGGAGAACGTAATGATGTTTCTGCTCAACATCCTGAAATTGTAAAACAACTAGAAAAAGCTTACAACGATTGGTGTGAAGCCAATATCACCAAATAAAATAATTGATCCTTATTTGATTAATAGCAAATTTTCAAATAAAAAAGCCTGTGAATTTTATTTCACAGGCTTTTGTTTTTTTTATGGCTATAAGAATTTATTTTATCTCAACTAACTCAAGATCAAATACTAATTCTTGTCCTGCTAAAGGATGGTTTCCATCTACAATAACATGGTCCTCATTTACCTCAACGATTCTAAATTGGTGCTCATTACCTTGCTCATCTCTTGATGCCAAACCTAAACCTACGGCAGGCTCCATTTCTGGTGGTAATTGTGCTTTTGCTACTTTGTGAAATAATTCTTTTATGATATCTCCATAAGCTTCTGCCACAGGAATATCAACCGTTTTTTTATCGTTCACTTTCATATCGATAACCGCTTTTTCAAAACCAGGAATCAACATACCTTGTCCTAAAGTAAATTCTAAAGGCTCGCGCTCTAAAGAACTATCAAAGATTTGTCCGCTTTTTAATTTCCCTGTGTAATGAACTTTTACCGTATCATTCTCTTTTACTTGACTCATAAATTTGTGATTTCATTTTAAATAAGTTGCAAAACTATTATTAATAACAGAGAATAAAGAATGATACTCAAGATAATCTATGTAATTATGAAAAAGTTAACGAAAACTAGTTTACTACACCTCTATAATAATCTAAAACTCTCACTCTCAACAAATATTCATATTTAGCATTAGCCAAATTTACTTTAGCATTATCTAAATTGTTTTTACTCGAAATATAATTTAAGAAATTAGAAACACCATTTTTAAATCTAATATCATTTATACGATAAGATTCTTGGTATGCTTCAACTTGTTTTTCTAAACTTTGATGACGCTTATAAACCGCTTCCATATCAAAATGAACTTGTGCTATTGTGTTTTTTATATCTAAGTGTGTACGTTCTAGTTCTAACATTGATTCTTCTACTTGAATTTTTTCTAATGCCACATTATTTTTAGCTCTAAAACCATTAAATAATGGTACACTAACCGCAACACCTACAACGGTATTTAAGTTATTATCTAATTGATCTTTGTAATCAATTCCTTGAGACGAAAATGAATTTTGTTCGGTCATAATCGGTAAATCTTGCCCATCTACAGTTACAAAATCCCCAGTTTCCAAAATACTAGAACCAACAGACGAAAACGATTCTGCAGCGCTAGAATAATTTGTATTTACACCTCCAAAAAGCGATATTTCTGGCGTAAATTGAGACTTAGCGACATGCACACCTTTCTTTGCTGCATCAATACGTAACTCTTTAGCTTTAAAGGTTGCTAAATTTTGTAAAGCTTCCGAATAAACGTCCTCTGCTGATAAATTATATTTTTCAAAATCTAGAATAATTTGATTTGAATCAATCATAATATCCGACTCTAAATTGAGTAACTGCATTAGATTTAATTTGGCATTATTCAAACTACTTTCAGAAACCAGAAGACTAGTTTCATCACTTGCGACTTGCCCCAAAATATCTGCATAATCTGCTGGGTTCCCAGATTCACTTTCGAAGAATTCTTTTTGAATTTTTAGCTGTTGTTTCGTAGTTTCTAATCGTGCTTTGGATAAATCTAAAACGTCTGTAGCATTTAAAACTTGGAGATAAGCCAAGGTGACATTCAATATTAAATCTTGTTGTGCCGCTTCAGTTTCTAATTCTGATGCTTTTTTATTTAATCGATTTTGTTTGGCAGAATTTAATAATCTAAAACCATTAAAAATAGTCATATCTAAGCTTAATCCTAAGTTAGAAAATGTTAATTCTTGATTTATAAAATCATTTGTAAAAGGATCTATACTCCTACCATCGTTTACACCTAAATTAAAACTTCCGTTAACGCTTGGCAACATGTCAGCTTTTGATTGTTGATAATTAACCTTAGCTGTATTTGCTAATAAATTTGTCGATTTTAAATTAATATTATTTTCAAGAGCTATTGATATACAGTCTTCTAACGAGTATATTTTATTCGCTTCATTTTGAGCAAAACTCATAAAACTCATCAAAAATGTGATGGTTAATATTATGTATCTGTTTTTCATGATTACATGTTAATAAAACACCCTAAAGTCCCCTCAAGAGGACAATTGAAGCATTTAAATTTGTTTTATTCTGAAACTATTTTTCCGTCTAGTAGATTAATAACTCTAGAGCCATATGAGGCATTCTTTTCAGAATGTGTAGCTTGTATAATGGTTACGCCTTCTTTATTTAATTCAGCAAATAACTCCATAATTTCTTCACTTTGCTTAGAGTTTAAGTTTCCTGTTGGCTCATCTGCTAGAATTAATTTTGGCTTACCAATTAATGCTCTGGCAACACCAACCAATTGTTGTTGTCCTCCACTTAACTGAACCGGAAATAAATCTTTCTTTCCAACAATATTAAATCGGTCTAACATGTCTGCCACCATGGCTTTACGCTCAGACGATTTTACATTTTTATATAGTAAAGGCGTTTCAATGTTTTCATACACATTTAATTCATCAATAAGATGATAAGCCTGAAACACAAAACCGATATACTCCTTATAGAGTTTAGACCTGTTTTTTTCTTTCATGCTATGCACTGGCTCTCCTAAGAACGTGTAACCTCCATCTGTAAAACTATCTAACATTCCAATACAATTCAATAACGTAGATTTACCAGAACCAGATGGTCCCATAAGTGAAATGAATTCACCTTCTTTTACATCTAGATTAATATTATCTAGAAGTGTAACTTTATTACTCCCAGAATTAACTGTTCTTGTTGCTTCGTTAAGACTTAATAATGTGTTTATCATTTTAATTGGTATTTAAAATTAGTCTACTCTGGTGATTTCTGAATCTCCAAAACTTAATCCTTTATTTACTGCAGCATCGCCTTTATATCTTAAAGTCGCTTCTCCATAAGCCGTAAATTTTATACTTTTTGAAGCCTGAATTTTAAAAACAGCCTCTCCATAAGCTTTTAGCTTTGAGGTCTTATTATCAACTTCAATAAGATTTATACTACCAGCTCCATATGCTGTTATATTTTGTGCATTTATAGTCCCTTTATTTATTATTAAATGACTTTCTCCATAAATATCAACATTAAACGTATCAAAATTTACGTCATTAAACGTTATTTGCGATTCGCCATAAATGTAAAGTTTAAACTTTTTTGCATCCATTAAACTCTCACAATACGTGCGTTGTTCTCCTCTTAACGACATAGTTTCAATGCTTTTATAAGTTACAAGAATCGTTAACACCTTGCCTTTATAAATTGGCACTTTCATTTTTACACCATCTTTTTCAATAGTCTCTTGCTTTGTTGTTTCTTTCGCATCTTCTAAATAAACTCGAAGTGTATTTTTATTAACTTCAATATTTACTTTATCATCGGATTCTGTATTATTTAAAATGGTCACAGATTCTTCATCGCCTTGCACAAACGTAGTTTCTATGTGCGGGCTGATAATAACTTTTGTAAATGAAGCAACAGAATGCTTAGTTTGTGCTTGTGTTAATTGACCTACACAAAGCATGATAATAATTATTAGGTATTTTGAATTTTTCATGATATTATTTTTTTAATGTTTTATTCTGTTTTTAAACTATCTACCGGATTTGCAATCGCTGCTTTTACAGCCTGAAAACTAACAGTTAACATAGCTATTAATATTGCTGAGAGACCTGCAATTACAAAAATCCACCAATTAATTTCAATGCGATAAGCATAATTCTGAAGCCAATTATCCATGGTATACCAAGCAATAGGAATAGCAATTAATATTGAAACACCAACTAACTTTAAAAAATCCTTAGACAATAATTTCACAATCCCAGAAACACTTGCACCTAACACTTTCCTCACTCCTATTTCTTTACTACGTTGTTCTGCTGTGTAAGCTGCTAATCCAAAAAGCCCTAAACATGAAATAAGAATAGCGAGCAACGCAAAAAACTGAGACAATTTACCTACAAGTTGTTCACTTTTAAATTTGGCATTAAAAGCTTCATCTACAAAATTGTATTCAAAAGGAAATGCAGGATTATGTTTCTTCATCACAGCCTCAACTTTAGCCAACATAACATCTGTTGCTACTTGTGGATTGGTTTTTAAATACATATAACTAGCTTCGCCATGATAGTTAAAAAACATTACTGGATCACTTTGTCCATACATATCACCAAATAGATAATCTTTTACGACACCAACCACAGTATAAGTAGCATCTCTATCTATTTTTTTACCAATAGCACTACCTTCTCCCATTAATTTGGCAAACGACTCTGTAATTAAAACATTAGTACTATCTTTTGCTATATTTTCGCTAAAACCCCTTCCTTCTGCAAGTTCCATTCCTGCGGTTTCAATAAAATCTGAACTTACATACCTAAAAAATATTAACACATCTTCAGTATTTGTTCCACCTGTCCATTCTAAACCAGAACCATTATTTCCGCCATTTAAAACACCCGAATTATTTAAACCTACACTTGTTACTGCTCCCGAATTAATTAAATCTTGTTTTATAACTGAAAATTTTTCAATCATTGTACCATTGACATTTAGAGACAGCAATTGATCTTTATCAAACCCTAAATCCCTATTTTTTATATGCTGAATTTGTTGATATACTATAATGGTACTGATAATAAAAACTATAGAAATTGTAAATTGACTCACCACTAATCCCTTTCTAATAAAATTAGCTGAACCTTGTGTTACTTTTAAACCTTTTAAAACCTCAACAGGCTTAAATGAGGATAGATAAAATGCTGGATAAAGGCCTGCTAAAATGCCGCAAACAATTGTAATTCCAAACAAAAATAAAATATGCGAAGGCTGAGCAAGTCCTAAAACTAAGTCCTTCTCGATAAGAACATTAAATTGAGGCAAAAGAATAAAAAGAAGCAAAATACTTACTAAAGTTGCTATAAAAGCAAGAATTAATGCTTCGGATATAAATTGAATAATTAATCGAGAACGACCAGAACCCATTGCTTTTCTTACACCAACTTCGTTAGCACGTTTTTCACTTCGCGCAGTAGATAAATTCATGAAATTAATACACGCAATAAGTAGAATAATTAAAGCGATGATGGTAAATAAACGTACAGATTCAATACGACCACCTATTTGTTTTGCGTTTTCAAAATTATCTCTTAAATGCCAATCTTTTATAGAATGTAAAAATGCTTTAGAATCTGCATCATCTGTTTTCTTCTCTAAGAAATTTCTAACCTGAGCATCTACTGCAGCAAAATCAGCTTCTGGTAATAATTCAACAAATGTATCTGCAAAAAAACTACCATAACCCTTAGTCCATTCCTTTCCATCCGTAAAACGCTCAAAAGGCGCGACCCAATTAAAAGGAAATGTAACATTGCTCGGTAAATTTTCAATAACACCAGAGATAATATAATTTTCAGTATTATCAACCTTTAACGTTTTTCCGAATGCCTTAACGTTTTCGCCATAGAGTAATTCTGCTGTTTCTTTGGTAATAACAATTGCTGCAGGATTTTTAAATGCCTCGTTTGCATTACCTTCTATAAATTCTAAACTTAAAATCTTAATAAAATCTTCATCTACAAAACGACCAGAACTATTAATCGCATTTTCTCCTACAGAAAATAAAAAGTCCCTATGTTTGGTACGCGCTGCTCTTACAACTCCAGGAATTTCCGTTTTCATAGCTTCCGCCAAAGGTCCTGGAGTAGAATTAAAAGTTCGCCATTCACCTTCATATTCTTGATGCGTTGGCACATAATAAACTTGATCTTGTTTCGCAAAACCAGAATCAAAACTAACCTCATCTTCTACCCAAAGAAAAATTAAACTAGCACATGTTATTCCTATAGCTAATCCAAAAATATTAAGGAAACTATAGCCTTTATTTTTACGTAAAGTTCTAAATGCTATTTTTATATAATTTAAAATCATAATCGTTTATTTAACTGAATTAATAACCTATACTAATCATATAGACAAGATGATGCCAAAACACTAAATACCTAAAAAACAATACACTACATTCTTAATGCAAAATAAAATTGTCCGATTTTGATACACTTCTTGTTCATAATCGAACAGTTTAAAATACAAGTGATGCTTATTTATTCTGACCGTAATGACTCCACAGGGTTTGCATTAGCAGCCTGAAGTGTTTTTATACTTATTATTAGAAATGCAAAAAACAGCATTGCCAATCCACTCACTAAAAACACCCAAAAACTAATATTGGTTTTATAAGCAAAATCTTGAAGCCAATGACTAATACCATACCAAGCAATTGGAGAAGCAATTACAAATGCAACAGCCACCAAGATTAAAAACTCTTTACACAATAGCGTATTAATTTGCAGCAGCGAAGCACCCAGTACTTTACGTACTCCTATTTCTTTTACTCGTCTATTTGTGGTATAAATGACTAAACCTAAAAGACCTAAACAACTAATTAGAATAGACAAACCTGTTGCCCAATTTAAGAGTCTCGATATCTTCTGTTCTCTGTTATAAAAGTTCTGTATTGTTTCATCTAAAAACTCAATTCTATAATCATCTGATTCTGAATAAACAGATTTATAAGCATCTTCTATCTTTACAAGTGTGGATTGAAGTCCTTCTGAAGATTCACTTTGTAATGCTACATGGATAGCTTGAAACTGACTCCAATCTGGTCGATGCCAATCGCCACGAAGTGCCATTGGTTTTACATCACTCTTTAAAGAACGCTGAAAAAAATCTGCCATAACACCAACGATAGGAATACTTTGATCACTTAACATAACTGTTTTACCAATAGCATCCTCAGGATTTTTAAAACCAAGTTTTCGCATGCAAGTTTCATTAATAACTAATTCTTTTACGGTATCATTTCTTATAGTTCTTCCTGCAAGAATATCTAACTCAAATACTTTTGAATAATTAATATCTCCAAAAATAAATTGTAAGTCTGAATTAATCTCGTTTACCCCATCATTGTAAGTTACCGTTGTACTATTTGTTGAAATAGATGCAGGAGGTGTGCCACCAACACTAATTTCTTTAATTTCAGGAATTGCACGCAGCTTCTCCGCATAAATCTCTTTTTTAGAAATTTCGCGTTCAGCTCTAGGACTAAAAACTGAAACAATAGCATCCGTTTTAAATCCCATATCTGTTTCTAAAAGAAAGGTAATTTGTCTGCCAACTAGTAATGTTGCGATTATGAATACCTGAGCAATAGAGAACTGAAATACAGTTAAGTATTTTCTAAGCTTCACCTTATTTTCTCCAATAGCAGTATGATTTTTTAATACAGATACTGTATTATATCTAGTTAGAATTAATGCAGGATAAAAGCCTGATAAGAATGTAACCAACAAGAGTAAAACGATAATTCCAAAAATAATTACAGGTGTTTTAAACAGCTCGAAACTTAAACCTTCTGGGACAAAATCTGAAAACACATTGATTAACGATTTAGAAAGTAAAATTGACAATAATGCAGAAACAATTACCAACAAAAACGTTTCTCCCATAAACTGAATAATAAGCTGCTTTCTAGTACTTCCTAACGTTTTTCGAATACCAATTTCTTTAGCACGTTGAGATGCTTGTGCTGTATTAAG
>TARA_R110002050_G_scaffold32061_1_pt1 | contig 30309 bp, 29 predicted proteins | sample TARA_R110002050 | Tara Oceans TARA_R110002050 (sample SAMEA4396988) | marine metagenome | biome: Polar Biome; feature: [DCM] deep chlorophyll maximum layer (ENVO:01000326); material: water (ENVO:00002006), including particulate matter (ENVO:01000060) such as... | depth 25 m
CGACAGCGCCAGGCACTGCACTTCGCATGCTCTTTCCAAGTAATACAGATCGTCCCAGGCTTCGGCGATTGAGCCGCCAAGAACCATCACCCCGTGATGTTTCATGAAGACGATATCGGCATCGCCGACGGCAGCGGCGATCCGGTCGCCCTCGCGCTCATCAAGCGCCAAGCCATTGTAATTCTTGTCCACCACCGTTCGGCCATAGAATTTGAGCGCGGTTTGTCCGGCAAACACAAGCGGCTCGCCCTCCGTCATCGTCAGTGCCGTGGCGTAGGGCATGTGAGTGTGAAAGGCGACGCGTGCGCGCGGCACATTTTTGTGAAGGCGCGCATGAATGTAGAAGGCCGTCGCTTCGGGTTCGCCGTCGCCGGCAACAACATTGCCGTGATAGTCGCAGACCAAGAGGCTCGAAGCGGTAATCTCGCTGAAGGCATAGCCATAGGGATTGACCAGAAACAGGTCATCGTGGCCTGGAAGCAGCGCCGAGAAATGGTTGCAGATGCCCTCATGCATTCCCAGACGCGCCGCGGACCGGAAGCAGGCCGCCAGATCCCGCCGCGCCTGCATTACCTCATCGCTGTCGATCGCGGGGCGGTTGTGGCGCAGTTTGCTGTCTGCGGACTGCAGGGCGGTGCCTCTATTGCTGAGCGAATGGGCCATGATGGTTGTCTCCGATAGTTCAGTAAGGCTACGTGGTGGAAGCTGTGTCGGGCGTCGTCTCCCCGTCAGGAAAACGGGTGAGATAACTCAGGATGACATCGACGATATGCGCCTTGCGCTTTTCGATATTGTCCGGTGAAACCAGCGCACGGTTGAACAGCATCGACAGGGTGTGCTGGTTCGACAGGTAGAAGTAGCCCAGCCCCGACATCGAGATATAAAGTTCGACCGGGTCGACATCGCGCCGGAAAACACCTTTTTCCTCGCCATCCTTGAGAATGTCCCTGAGAACCTCCGAAAGCCGATCATACAGCGACCGGATGATTGGCGATTTGGCGATGTGCTTGCCGCGATGCAGGTTCTCGGTGTTGAGCATGACGATGATATCCGGCTCGTCCACAAATGTCTGAAACGTGGTCTCGCACAGCTTTGTCATCGCCTGGATCGGGTCGAGTCCGGCGAGTGAAACGTCGCCCTGGCGCCGCCGCAATGTCTCATAAGTGCGTTCCAGCACGCGGATATAGAGCTCTTCCTTGCTGCGGAAGTGGTGGTAGAGCAGGTTTTTGCTGATCTTCGCCCGCGCGACGATCGCATCGACGCGGGCGCCGTCATAGCCCTTTCGTGCGAACTCGCTTTGCGCCGCAGCAAGTATCTTTTCCTGGGTTCGGATTCCGTCCCTCTTCCCGGTTGTGGCTTTCACGATTTCCAGTCCTCCTCGCGCCTTGCCCATTCACACCTCCGGTTAAGCCGAGACAGAAGCCAACATCAAGCATTCTCTTGCAACCGACGGCCGACCAGCGGCGCGCAACGTTCGACCGAAACCCGGACCGTTTCCTGGTTGTCACGCTGCCACCAGTCCAGTTTCGAGAAGATTTCGATCTCGAACGGGCCATCATAACCGATCTCGTCCAGCACCCGCCGGTACTGGGCAAGATCAATCACGCCATCGCCGACCATGCCACGATCCTGATAGACGTCGCGGGTGGGAACCAGCCAGTCACAGAGGTGAAAGCTCAGAATTCGCTCCGGACCGGCCTTGCGCAACCCCTCGGCGAACTGTGGGTCCCACCAGCAATGATAGACATCGGCAACCATGCCGGTCCCTTCGCCAAGGCGGTCGCACAGATCGAGGCACTGGGCAAAAGTGTTCAGGCAGGAGCGGTCGCCAGCATACATCGGGTGCAGCGGCTCGAGCCCCAGCGCCACGCCTGCCGAACGCGCATCAGGCAAAAGGGCCGCCAAAGCGTCCTCGACCCGGTTGCGGGCTGCCACCAGATCCTTTTCACCTGCCGCCAAACCACCCGGCACCACCACCAGGCATTTCGCGCCGATTGCTGCGGCGGCATCAAGACGCCGCCGGTTTTCATCAAGCGCCTTGTCAAAGGCTGCGACGTCGTTGGTGTTGACCCAGGCGCTGGTGCAAAGGCTTGGGACGAAAAGGCCGGCGTCGCGAATCTGCCGCGCAGCCTCTGTCACCCCGGCCGCATCAAGGTAGTCGATCCAGACGCCGATGCCGCCGACACCTTGGCGGGCATAGCCGTCGATTGCCTCAGGCAGCGTCCAGTTGCGGGTGGTGATCTGGTTGATGGCAAACCGGCTCAGATCGCTCATCACACCGACCCGCCTGCAGATGCCTTTGTCATCGACGCCCGCAACGCTTCGGTTGCCGCCTGGTTGAGACCCTTCCCTTCGATCACGACACCATAGAACTGGCGCGCATGTTCGGTGGTGATCTTGCCATCGAGAACATCTTCAAGAATGGCGTTGAGATTACGTTCCAGCGGCAAGCCGTAGCCACCACCGCCAGCCTGCTCATGGCGTATCACATCGCCGGTGCGAACCGTGCGCGTGACCTTGCTGTCGAGGAGGTCGAATGCGCCATCATCCGAACTTAGCAGATTGCGTGATGCTGCCCCCGGCTCTCCGCCAAACAGACCATAAGGCCGGGTCTCGTAGCGGTCGGCACGCAGTTGTAGCACCGCTTCATCAGCCATCAGCCGGTATTGGCGCACCACGCCAAGTCCGCCACGGGTAGCCCCAGCCCCTGCAGAATCCGGACGCAGACCGTATTCCTCGATGCGCACAGGATAGGTGGATTCCATCACCTCCACCGGCATGTTGGACATGTTTTGCGAGGGATTGGTAATGGCGTCGATGCCATCCTTGGTGGCGCGGGCGCCGAGCGCGCCATTGATCATGTCGACCATGATGAAGGGTTCGTGCGTGGTCTTGTCGTAACCGCCAAGACAGACAACCGAGTTGCCGCCCTCGCCGGCCGCAACCACCTTGCCGGGCACGATTTTCGAGAGCGCGCCAAGCACCGTGTCTGCCACCCGGTAGCCGGTCAGCGCGCGCGCTGCCACCGGCGCAGGGAAATCGGGATTGAGCAGACTGCCTTTCGGAGCGCTGACATCGATGCAGCGGTATACCCCCGAATTGTTGGGCACCTCGCCATCGAGCACGCAGCGGATGGCAAGATAGGTTGCCGATTTGACGAAGGACAGCGTCGAGTTGATGGCGCCTTTCACCTGCGGGGAACTGCCGGTGAAATCAACATTGAGCTGGCTGCCCTTGACGGTGATCGTCACCTTGATCGGGATCGCCGCCTTGGAAAAACCGTCACCGTCGATGTAGTCGGTGAAGCTGTAGTCGCCGTCGGGCCACTCGGTAATCTCGTTGCGGGTCAGGCGTTCGCCATAATCGAGGAATTCGCCCAGGAACGAGCGAAACTGGTCCACACCATATTTGTCCACCAGCCGCAGCAATTCACGCTCGCCCAGCGCGCAGGTTGCCAGCTGTGCCTCCAGATCGCCGATGACGAGGTCGGGCAGCCGGACATTCTTGCGGATGATATCGAACAGCGCCTTGTTCGGCACGCCGCGGTCAAACAGCTTGAGCGGCGGAATGCGCAGGCCTTCCTGGAATATCTCGGTAGAATCGCTGGCGTTGGAACCGGGGACCCGGCCGCCAACATCGCAATGGTGGCAGATCACCACCGAGAACCCGATATGCTCGTCACTGCGAAAGATCGGCTTGAACATGAAAATGTCGGGCAAATGCATGCCGCCATCATAGGGATCGTTGAAGATGATCACATCTTCCGGTGCGAGATCATCGCCATAATGGCGCAGCAATGCCTCCATGGCGTCGGGCACGGCACCCAGATGCAAGGCAACGGTCTTGGCCTGCGCCAGGATCCGCCCTTCCGCATCGCACATGGTGGTGGAATAATCGAGAACATCGCGCACGATCGGCGAGCGCGCCGTGCGCATCACCGTATAGGCCATGTCGTCAACAATCGACTCCACGGCGCTTTTGAGAACGGCGAAGGTGATGGGATCCAGAGTGGAAGTCATGAAAGTGTCCCTCCTCGCTCAGGCGAGCTCGATGTGGAGATTAAGTTGCGGGTCGATGGTCGCCGTAGCGTTTGGCGGGATCACCACCGTGCTGTCGGAGGCCTCCAGAATGGCCGGCCCCTGCAGCGTCGGCGGGCAGCGACGACGCTCATAGACCGGGGTCGAAACCCACCCTTGCTGCTTGCCGAAAAAGACCTCGCGCCATGAGACCGGGTCGGTTGCATCCGGCCGGTCGGGGCTGACTTTCTTGAAGTCCAGCTTGCCGGGCAGATAGCCGCGTCCTGTCAGCCGGATGCTCACCGCCTCGATGCTGTCGGAGGAGGAATAGCTGTAGATCGATTTGTACATCTCCAGAAACCTGTCGCGCACTGCAGCCGTATCAAACGGCTCGCTGAACGGCACCGCCAGCGACATTTCCTGGCCCCGGAAACGCAGATTGATTTCCGAAATCAGTTCGATCCCGCTTTCGGCAATTCCTTCTTCCAGGAGCGATTTGCGGGCCTGCTGCCGCAGATTTTCGGCAACACGCGAAAGCTCATCAAGGTCGAGCCCGTCGAGAGCCCCGGCAATCGGCGCAATGTAGTAGCGTTCGACATCGCCGGCGAGCATGCCCATGGCGGTGAACACGCCGGGCGAAGCAGGGATCAGCAAGCGCTTGATCGATAACAATTCGGCAATGCTTGCCGCGTGAACCGGGCCGGAGCCGCCAATGGCAACAAGTGTGAAATCCCGCGGATCAACACCACGTTCGACGGTGACAGCACGGATGGCGCGCGCCATGTTGGCGTTGGTGACTTCGCGAACGCCGTAGGCGGCTTCCACCGCGTCCAGCCCCAGTCGGGCACCGAGTTCGGCGCTCAGGGCATCACGCGCCAGATCGCTCGAAAGCGCCCGCGAGCCACCGGCAATCGAGCCCGGCAGGTAGCCCAGAACCAGATTGGCGTCGGTCACCGTGGGGCGTTTTCCGCCCATGTCATAACACACCGGTCCCGGATCGGCGCCGGCCGAAATCGGCCCGACCTTGATAAGTCCGGCGCTGTCGAGATGGGCGATCGAACCGGCGCCACTACCAACCTCGGCCACATCAACCGTTGGCACACTCATCATGTATCCACCGGCCTTGATGAAGCGGCTCGGCGTGGAAATGCCGGCCCTGAATTCATACTCGCTGACCCGGCTCAACTCGCCATCGCGCACCAGCGAGGCAGAGGCAGTGGTGCCGCCCATGTCGAAAACCACCAGATCCTTCACGCCCAGCGCAGCGCCCAGCCGGCCGCCACCGACAACGCCGGCGGCCCGCCCCGAGGAGATGAAGAACACCGGCTTTTCACGCGCCGTTGCCGAAGACGCCAGCGCCCCGTTGGAGTTGCCAACCAGAAGCGGCGCATTGATGCCGAGGCTGGCGATGCCTTCCTCAAGCTGGGTCAGGTATTTTTCCAGAACCGGAGCCACATAGGCATTTACCACCGTCGTGCTGGTACGCTCGTATTCCTTGGCTTCGGGCAGCACAGAAACCGAGGTGGTAACCGGCAGATTTGGAAATTCTCGCGCCAGCAGCGCCTCTGCCCGCAACTCATGCGCCGGGTTGCGGTAGCTGTTGAGAAAACACAATGCCACCGATTCAATCCCTTCGGCGATCAGTTCGCTGGCCACCCTCAGCAATTCGTCCTCATCCATCGGCGTGATGATGCTGCCATCAAAGGCGATCCGCTCGTTAACCTCCAGCCGGTGCCGGCGCCGCACCAGCGGCTCCGGCTTTTCCCACTGCAGATCGAACATACCCGGCGTGCGCAGGCGACCGATCTCGAGAACGTCGCGGAACCCCTTGGTGGTGATCAGCCCGGTACGGGCGCCGACCTTCTGCAACAGTGTGTTGGAGCCGACTGTCGTGCCGTGCACGATCTCGTCGATATCAGCAAAACCGACGCCTGATTCAGCGACGATCGCGCGAATCCCCTCGAGCACCGCCATTTCCGGCGCCCGCGGCGTCGAAGCGGTCTTGTTGTGAAACAGACGCCCCTCTGAATCGATCAGCACTAGATCGGTAAACGTGCCGCCGATATCGACGCCGATACGGTTTGATCGACTTTTTTTCATCATGCGTCCTTCACGATTTGAGTTGTACCAATTGGTTAGTATAATCAAATTCAAACGTCAAGAAGCCATGCAACACAGGGGTCGAAGGTAAGGATCGTCTTTTTCTGTTGCGGACGGCTATTGTACTATGTAGTCTGAATTTCGTGTTCAATCAAAAATGGGGAACTTGAAATGAAAATGCTTACACGATTTATCTCCGCCGCTTCGGCACTGGCGCTTTTCGGCGCCGTTGGCTCCGCCACCGCCGAACCGCTTACCGTCAGGCTGGACTTTTCCCCATGGGGCGTTCACGCCGGAATGCATCTCGCCGAGCAGAACGGCTGGTTCGATGAAGCCGGTCTGGATGTTGATGTTCAGGATGGCCGTGGATCAGGCAACACGCTTCAACTGGTCAATTCCGATCAGGTCGATGTCGGCCAGATCCAGCTCGGCCTATTGGGCTCCGCCCGCAAGCAAGGCGCCGAGGTCAAATCCTTCGCAGGCTTTCTCAGAAAGACGGATTTGTGCGTCCTCGTCGACAAGGATTCACCGATGTCCACCGTGGCCGACCTGAAGGACAAAAGCGTTGTCGTGTTTGCCGCAAGTCCCTGGGCGCCCTTCATCGACGCCTTTCTCGCCGGTGGCGGGCTGACCCAAAGCGATGTCGAAATTCTGTTTGTCGACCCGTCTGCCTTGTGGGGCACCTACACGGCCAAGCGCGTGGATGGCCTGATGTCGACCGTCAGTTCGGCCCTGCCCGTGGCCGAAGCCAACCGTCCCTCCAAATGCATCACGCTTGACCAGGCCAACCTGTTCTTTCCCAGCTATGGCCTGATCGCCACGGAAAAGACTATCAATGAGCGCGGCGAAGAACTGGCCAAGCTGGTTGCGGTCGAACAGCGCGCATGGCAGGCAATCAAGGAAGATCTCGAACTCGGTGTCGATGCCATGGTCGCAGCCCGGCCCGATGCGAACCTCAACCGTGATGTGCTGCGCGAGCAGATCCGGTTGTCGATCGAATATTTCAACACCCCGGCAACCGAAGACTCGCCGATCGGCTTCCAGGCCAAACAGGACTGGGAAGACGCGCTCAAGGGCATGGAACAGGCCGGAATTATCGATTCAGGCTGGAAGGCGGAAGATTATTACACCAATGATTTCGTCAAGTAATGGCTGAGCCAGAAAGGTACACACTTGTGGCATCAGCAGTACCCAATTTGGCGATCGAACGTGTGGGGAAGGTTTATCCTTCCTCACACGGCGCGGTGACGGCTCTCAAGGACATTGACCTTGCCATCGCCCCCGGCGAATTCGTCAGCATTGTCGGCCCCAGCGGGTGCGGCAAGAGCACCCTCCTGAAATGCGTCGCCGGGTTGGAGCCCATCAGTTCGGGCTCAATTGCAGTTCATGGCAAGCCGCTCGACGGCCCACCCGATGCGCTCGGTGTGGTGTTCCAGCGCGATGTGCTGCTCGACTGGCGAACCATTCTCGACAATGTGCTGTTGCAGGCTGAATTCCTCGGCCATTCAAAGGCCGAATACCGCCCCAAGGCGCAACAATTGCTTTCCCGCTTCGGCCTCAGCGGGTTCGAGGACCGGCACCCGTGGGAGCTTTCCGGCGGCATGCGGCAGCGCGCCTCGATCTGCCGGGCGCTGTTGTGCGAGCCGGAACTTCTGTTGATGGATGAGCCTTTCGGCGCGCTCGACGCCATGACCCGGGACGACCTCAATGTCGAACTGGCGCGGATCTGGCAAGGCACCAACAAGACGGTGCTATTCATCACCCACTCCATTCCGGAGGCGGTTTTCCTCTCCGACCGGGTGGTCTTGATGTCCCGCAGCCCGGGCGAGATCGTTGACATCATCGATATCGACCTGCCGCGCCCGCGCCCGCTGTCGATCCGCGAATCCGCCGCCTTTGGCGACTACACACACCGTATCCGGCATCACTTTGCCGAACTGGGGATTGTTCAGGAATGATCGACTGGATCTACAACAAGCTCGTCTTCGATACCCGCGCCCGCGACGTCATCCTTGTGCTGGCTGTCACCGTTCTGGTCTGGGAATTTGCGGTCTACATCTTCCAACCACCAGCGATCCTGCTGCCGGCACCGTCTGCGATCTGGGCCGATTTCATCTCCACTCCCGGCACTTTCCTGCGGCACATGCTCTACACGCTCTCCACCACCGCCATGGCCTTCGTGCTATCGGTGGTGCTTGGTGTGGTGCTGTCCATCGGCATTGTCCAGTCGCGTCTGCTCGAACGCACAATCTACACCCTGCTTGTGGCGCTCAACTCGGTACCGAAAGTGGCGCTTGCGCCGCTGTTCGTGATCTGGCTCGGCACCGGCCTCGAGCCGAAACTGGCGGTAGCGGTGATGCTGGCGATCTTTCCCATCGTCATCGACACGGTTCTCGGCCTGCGCTCGGTCGATCCCGACATGCTTAACCTGGCCCGCGCCACCCGCGCATCCAATTTCCAGGTGCTCTACAAGATCAGATTGCCCAACGCGCTGCCGAGCCTGTTCGCCGGCATGAAGGTGGCGATCTCGTTTGCACTGATCGGCGCCATTGTCGGCGAGTTTGTCGCAGGCGGCAACGGTTTGGGCTTTCTCGTGCTCGTGGCCCAGGGCCAGTTCGACACCACCCGCGTCTTCGTCTCGCTGGTGTTGCTGGGCTTGATGGGAACCGTGTTGTTCTACCTCGTCGACTTCGCTGAACGGCTGATGCTGCCCTGGCACGTGTCGCAACGCTGACGCGACTGACAGTTCGACAACCAGAACGCTCGCGTCCTTGCCGGCGGGATCGCAGATCTGTGAATGCGCGCAAGCGGCGAAGGTTCCAAGCTAAGCTACGTTTCCCAACTTCCGCCATCACGCCGGTCGACAACCAAATCGCGTCTTAGCCGTTTTCTTCTCATTGACGAAACCTGAAAAGAGGATCTGGAGCCAGGACCGACTACCCCTCCCAGCCACTCGTCGACACACTCGGTGCCTCTTTTGCCCGAGAGCGGCATAACCAAAATGGTGGGGCTAACATCGCCAGCGGCTTCCAGGTTCTGGCTCTCCGGCTCAGCGTGCTGTGATCGGGCACAGGCCGATCCAATCCCATCAGATCAAGCACTGAACTCACAAGCCCTTGGCTCTGGCGCAGCCGCAGCCCAAACAGCATGCCCAGCATCAGCGTCGTTTCGTTCGCCAGGTCAGAGCGGCGAAGGCCAGCCCCGTACTCCGCCCAATCGTCACCTTGAACTTCATCTTGCCGATGTGATGGTGGCGAGCGGCGTTATGTTTGTCCGGCATGCTGGACCAATCAAGCCATTTTCAGATTCTGGTCGCATAGATGCAGAATGTTGAAATTTAAGCCGTGTACCAATTCCGGGCGCCGGGGATGCAGGGCGACGAGGTTCTGGCAGAGGAGCATGACCATCCATGATGCGACCTATGTTTGGCCGAGTTCGTCTCAACCGTTCGAATGGCTCTGCAAGGTTTGGCCGCCGTCAATCAACCAGAGTGCGCCGCTCACATGCCGGGCAGCATCCGAGGCCAGAAACAACACGACTTCGGCAACATCCTCGGGTTGACCTATGCGGCGCAACGGGATGCGTGCGGCAAAGCGGTCGACGGCTGAGGCACCCCCGCCGCTCTCAAGTCCTGGAACGCCCAAAGTTGTTTCTATAACGCCCGGGCACACCGCATTGACGCGAATTCCATGCGGACCCAGATCGAGAGCGGCACTCTTCGTAAGCCCGGCGACAGCGTGTTTCGTCGAGACATAACCGCTTCCGCCTGAAAGCACATCCCAGTCCGACATCGACGAAGCCATCGTCACCACTGCCCCACCGCGGCCATCCTTGACCATTTGGGCGGTTGCGGCACGGACCATCAGAAACATGCTGCGCAGGTTCGCCGCGACAATTCTGTCGAAATCCGCGACAGCCAATTCGTGGATAGGCGCCACGGCTCCCGAAATCCCGGCATTGGAAAAGAGAACATCAATCCCGCCATAGGCGTCGCATGTTGCGACGACTGCACGGGCAGCCGCGGCTTCATCGGAAAGATCTCCCGCCACCGTCAGAACCGGACCATCCAGGGTTGCGGCCACGGCGGCAAGCCGGTCTGCATCGAGGTCCGCCAGCATCACGCGTGCCCCCGCCGCCAGAAAAAGACGTGCGGTAACAGATCCGATTACGCCGGCACCGCCGGTGACGAGGACAGATTTACCCTGCAGATCCTTGCTCATGATTCGCCTCCTGCGATGCTATGTGGATAATCAGACCAGCCGTAAGCCGGTACAAAACCGATCGTCTGCCGCGCCCTGGAAGCATCAATCAGGCTCTTTCTGCCACTCAGATTACCGACCACGAAAACCTCGGGCCAGCTTTCGGCGACAAGTTCTGCGCTTGGCCGCGTCGCAAAGCTGTCGTCCGCGGAGACGAAAAGGCGGAGATGGCCTTCGATGTCGGCTTCCGCCGCGGCGACGAACGCCCGGCCTGCGTCACGGGCATCGATCCATGACCACAGATGAATATGGGAATCGGGATCGTCGCGGATCGGAACGACCTGTTCGGCAAAGCTTTCAGGCGTATGGATCCAGGGCAGGCGCAGGCTGACGGCCGCGTTGCCGGTGCGGCGCACATAGGCATCGAGCATCTCTTCGCCGAGCCATTTCGTGGTAGCGTAGACGTCTTGCGGTGCAGCTTTCTCGTCTTCCGTGATCGGTAACGCGGTCAATTTTGGACGATTCGGCGCAAAAGGCAGGCCGATAATGCTGTAGGATGAGGCATAGATAATCCGGGTCGCGCAGCCATCCTCCGCACCGGCGATCGCGGCATACATCAGCGCCATGTTGGTGCTAAAGACGTCGCTCGCCTCATAGCCAACAGGACGCGGCAACGCGGCACAATGGGCGACGAACGATGCCGTTGCAAGATGGCGGCGAGCAACCGCAAAATCACGCAAATCAACGGCTTCCACCCCTAAATCAGCGTCGCCAACGATGTCCAAACCCCGCGCATTCCAGCCAACGTCCCTGAATGCCGCCAGGACGTTTCGGCCCAGGTGGCCGGCGGCACCGGTTACGACGACACTTCGCTGGTCTTTGGTGATCTCGGATTCTGACACAGGCGGCCTCCTTTCGGAACAGAAATCACGGGCCGATGCGCAAGTGGCTTGACAGAACGGAACGGCCTCGGCCTAATTAGTTCGTACACGAACGTTACCGTCAGTCAAGAAGACGGTCCAATCCGACGGTTCACGAGAAAGAGTCACAAAGAGCTCCCACGCGAAGCACCAACATCACAGGGGTACCAGAAATGAAACTCAGCACAGCACGTTCCCTTTCACTCGCGGCCCTCTTGGCCGCGCTCCCGGCAACAACTGCCCTTTCACAGGACAAGGAGCCGCTGAAGGTCGCGGCGATCTCTGGCTATTTCAGCCAGGGATTCGGCATATCGATTGTAGAGGGCCTCAATCGGGCCGTCGATGAACTTGGTGTCGAACTCAAGATCGTCGACACAGGAAACCGCGCGCTCGACTACGAAGAACAGTTCAACAACCTTGCCGAAGACGGTGACTATGACCTGATTTTCGTAATGGGTTGGGAGCTCGTCGATGCACTGACCAAGACTTCCGACAGCCATCCTGACCAGCGCTTCATCTTCATCGACGGAGTGCTGGAGAGCGAGAACATGACTTATATCGATTTCCTTGAAGAAGAGGGGTCGTTCCTTGTCGGTGCGCTCGCGGCTGAACTTGCCGGTGGCAAGGTCGACGGTTTTGACAGCTCGACGGAAGTCGGCTTCATTGGCGGCCGAGATATTCCCGTGATCCAGAATTTCAGGATGGGGATGCAGCAAGGCATCGATTACGTCGACAATGGCACAGAGCTGGCGGCGGTATTTGCCGGCACGTTCGACGACCCGGCCAAGGGCGCCGAATTGGCCATGACGCTGTTTGATCAGGGAATGCCGATTGTCTATCAGGCTGCAGGCCCGACCGGCGAAGGTGTGCTTCAGGCCGCAGCCCAGTCCGACGGCTTTGCTGTCGGTGTCGATATCGACCAGTGCCCGTCCGCACCTGGACACATGCTGGCCTCCATGCTCAAGCGGGCCGACATCGCGGTCTATGATTTGATCGAAGGCCAGCTCGCTGGAAATCCGGTTGTTCCAGGTACGGTCCGGGTCGGTGTCGCCACCGGCGGCGTTGAACTGAAGATCTGTGAAGATATCGCGGACAAGATTCCGGCCAGCGTCATTGATGCGATGGAAAAGGTCCGGTCCGGCATTGCCGACGGATCGATCAAGGTCGAACTGGGTCAGTAACCCTTTGCCGGTGCGGACCTGTGTCCGCACCGGCGTTTCCGCCACACTTCCTACAGAAGCGATGACGTGATGACCCTTGCGATCGAGTTGCGCAACATTTCCAAACGGTTTGGCTCCATTCGTGCCAATCGGCGAATTTCCTTTGGTGTCGAATCCGGGTCCATCCACGCGCTGGTTGGCGAAAACGGAGCCGGCAAGACGACGCTGATGAATGTTCTTTTCGGGTTGTATCAACCGGACGAGGGCGAAATATTGATCAACGGAGAGCCTGTGGTGATGGCGACCCCGCGCACAGCAATTTCCTGCGGAATTGGCATGGTGCATCAGCATTTCAAGCTGGTCCCGTCGCTGACGGTGGCAGAAAACATTTTCCTCGGCATGGAAAAGATTCGCAACGGCCTGATTGATACCCGAGCCCAGGAAGCTGAGGTCGCAGAGTTGTCGCAACGCTTCGGTCTGGCTGTCGATCCGGCCAAGAAAGTGGCTGACCTGTCGGTTGGCGCCGAACAAAGGGTCGAAATTCTCAAGGTGCTGGCGCGCGGCGCCAAGACAGTCATCCTGGACGAACCCACGGCAGTTCTGACACCACAAGAGTCACGGGAACTGTTCACCATCCTGCGCGGCTTCACAGCGCAAGGCATGACAATCATCTTCATTTCTCACCATCTCGACGAGGTGATGGAAGTGTCCGACACCGTCACTGTCATCCGGGATGGCGCGGTTGTCGATACTGTTTCACGCGATGGCCTGACCGAGGACGATCTGGTCCGCATGATGGTCGGTCGCGAAGTCAATTTCTCCCGTCGCCCGCGAACACCTAATGAAGGGAAATCAGCCCTTCGCGTGTCGCGGGTCTGTGCCCGAGATGGACGCGGAGTACCGACCCTGCGCGACGTCAGTCTCGAGGTGGGGGCCGGCGAAATCGTCGGCGTGATCGGTGTTGACGGCAACGGGCAGACCGAACTGGCCGAGATCGTCGCCGGCCTGCGCGAACCCAGCCACGGCATGGTTGAGATCGCTGGCATGGCTGCACCTGCGGGCGATCCGCGTGCCGCCCGTGATCTGGGGCTGGTGCACGTCCCGGCAGACCGGGTCCGCCGTGGTGTCGATGGCAGCGGCACAATAGCCTCCAATATTCTGATGGGGCGGCAGTATGATCCAGAGTACACCTCGGCTGGAATCGTCTTGTGGTCCCGGGTGCGCGCCGCCGCAACCGCGCTGATCGAACGTTTCGATATCCGTTCCTCCGGCCCGGATCAGGTGGTTGGCAAACTGTCTGGCGGCAACATGCAGAAAGTGGTGCTGGCCCGCGAATTCTCCCATGGCGCTCCGGTTCTGCTTGTCGATCAGCCCACACGCGGTGTTGATATCGGAGCGATGGAGCGTATCCACGATGAAATCATGGAACAGCGTGACAGAGGTGCCGCGATACTGCTGATATCGGCCCAGATCGACGAAGTCATAACTCTTGCCGACCGGATTCTCGTGCTCTTTGCGGGGCGTATCGCCGGTGAGGTTTCCGGTGACACCACGAATGAAGACGAAATCGGCCGACTTATGGCCGGCAGCAGCTTGGCCGCGGAGGTGGCAGCATGACTAACCGCTCCCCCGAGCTTTCCGAGCAGCGCCCGCTATATGAGCGGTACGAACATCTGATCGGTCAGGCCTTGGCAATTCTGATCGCTCTGATCGGCGGCACCATCCTTGTGCTGCTGATCGGCGAGAACCCGCTGCTGGTTTTTGCAACACTGGTTGACGGCGCATTGGGCAGTCCCGAGCGGATTGCATCATCTCTGCTTCAATCAACACCGATTATCCTGTCGGGCGTCGCGGCCTGCATCGCATTTCGTGGCGGGCTGTTCAATATTGGTGTCGAGGGGCAGCTCTACATTGGCGGCTTTGCGGCGGCCTGGATCGGGTTTGCCTTTCAAATGCCGCCGGTCATCCATGTCATCGCCGGTTTGATTGCCGCTGTGGCTGCGGGTGGGCTGTGGATCGCCATTCCCGCCTTTTTCCGGGCGCGCTACGGCACCAATGAGGTCGTCTCGACCATCCTGTCAAACTATGTGGCGATACTGCTCACATCCTATTTGACCATCGTGGTGTTCAAGCGGCCGGGCGGTTGGTCCGAAACCCCGGGCATCGCCGAAACGGCCTACCTGCCGCAGCTCATGTCCTATTCGCGGCTGAATCTCGGAATTGTCATTGCGATCGTAGCCGCCATTATGCTGCATCTGTTCCTGACCCGAACTCCGGCGGGCTATGGCATGAACGCCATGGGCCGAAACCGCAGTTTTGCGGAATATGGCGGTGTTCCGATCCGGCGCAATACGTTCTTCATTCTGTTGGCCTCCGGCGCCGTTGGCGGCCTTGCCGGCGGAGTCGAGACACTGGGTGTGCACCACAGGTTCATGGAGGGTTTTGCTCCAGGCTTCGGGTTTGACGGTGTGATTGCGGCACTCCTGGCCAACGGCAATCCCATCGGCACCATCGGCACCGCGCTATTCTTCGGCGCCTTGCGTTCCGGCAGCCTGCTGATCGAAGTCGACACCAATGCAAGCCGCGAAATCATCACTGTGTTTCAGGCGATAATCATCCTGTGCGTTTCCGCCCAAATCCTGATCCGCAATCGCCGCGATTCAACCCAAGGAGAGCGTCGTTGGAAGATCTAGACCGCATCTTCAATATTGCGCTGCTGGCAGCAACACTGCGCACCACCGCCCCGATTCTGCTGGTGGCGCTGGGCGGCACCTTCACCACGAAAGCCGGTATTTTCAACATCGGCCTTGAAGGGCAGATGCTGATGGGTGCCTTCTTCGGCGTACTCGGATCGATCTGGACCGGCTCCGCCTGGGGCGGCCTGATCTGCGGGGTTGCGGCCGCTATGACTTTCGCAGCAACATTTTCGCTGTTTGTCGTCACCTTTCGCGCCAATGAAGTGGTGGTCGGTCTTGCCCTCAACATCCTTGCAGGCGGACTGACGATATCATTGACCAAGGCAATCTTCGGGGTGCGCGGATCCATCGTCAACAACGGCATCGTCGGATTGCCGCGGATCGACTTGCCGGGAGAGGATCTGCTCGGACCACTCGAGCGGGTGCTGTCGAATCACACACCGTTGATCTATGTGTCCTTCATTCTGGTCTTCGTGGTCTGGCTGATCCTTTTTCGCACGAAGTTCGGTCTGCATGTCCGCGTCACCGGGGAAAAGCCAGAAGCCGCGGAGGCTCTCGGCATTTCCACCGCCAGGATGCAGCATCTGGCATCGCTGTGCTGCGGCCTGCTTGCCGGACTTGCAGGTGTGCACCTGTCCCTCGGATACATCACCATGTTTGCCGAAAACATGTCGGCAGGTCGTGGTTTCATGGCGGTTGCCGTGCTTATCTTCTCGGCCGGAGACCCTGGCAAGGTCCTGGCCGGATGCTTGCTGTTTGGCCTGTCCGATGCAATTTCGTTGCGACTTCAGAGCTTCGGCCTGTCCTCGTATCTTGTGCTGATGGTTCCCTATCTCATCACGCTTGGCGCCTTGTTCGTACTGACCGTCCACCAGCGTCCTCGTATCTTCCGCGAAACACTGCAAAGCCTCAACGTGATGAAAGAAGGCGCCTTCGCTTCCACAAAGAGAAAGACCAGCAAATGACCCTCTCACATTTTACCGCGGGCCTGCGTCATGACTGAAAAGATCATCCTCGACATCGATGGCGCCGGTGACGATATCCTCGCCGTGCTTTACGCCGCCGGCAACCCCGCCATCGACCTGCTGGGCGTGACCTCCGTCACCGGTGCAGCTGGCGCTGTCGAGCAGGTGACCAGAGTGGCACTCAACGCACTGTCCCTGGCCAAGCGTGAGGACATTCCGGTCGCGGCCGGAGCATGGCGGCCCATTGTCGGCAATTCCAAGGCCGACACCGATGCACCCGTAAATGTCGAAAAGAAGTTGCAGACGCTGCTTGGAGACCGGCTCAAAGGGTTCAATCCGCCCGCTCCGCAGCCTACCCACCAGGCCATTGACCAGCATGCTGTGGACTTCATCATCGCTCAGGTGCGGAAGTATCCGGGCCAAGTGTCAGTTGTCGCAACCGGCCCGCAGACCAATGTGGCACTGGCTCTGCGCATGGCCCCCGACATCGCGCAACTGGCCAAACGCTTCGTGGTTCTGGGCGGGTGTTTCACAACGCCGGGCAACATCACACCGGTGTCGGAATACAACATCTGGGCCGACCCGGAAGCCGCACGGGTGGTCTTGCGTTGCGGCGCACCGGTGACACTGGTGCCACTTGATGTATGCGAAGACAACCGGGTAGCCGCATCGATGCTGACGCGCGATGATCTGGCCGATCTCACCTTTACCGCACCTGACAACCGGGTCACCACCTGGGTATGCGAAACCTTCCCGGTCTATGTGGATATCTGGCGCAACTTCTTTGAACTGGTAGGCTTTCCGCTCGACGACGCCATTGCCGTGGCAACCGTCGTTCATCCCGAACTCTTCGATTTCGCGCCGCCCTGTTTCGTTGATGTTGCCCTGTACGAACGGCTTGTCCGTGGACAGACGGTTGCGCATCGCGGCGTGCAGATCCTTGACTTCGACGGACCAAAGACGACGTCTGTGGCCCGCAACATTGACGGCCGGTCGTTTATGGCCGGCTTCAAATCCGCTCTCGTTGCACTGGGATAATTGATATGACAACACCGATCCTTATGGACTGCGATCCCGGCCACGACGATGCCATTGCGCTTGTCATGGCACACAGGTCCCCAGCCATCGACCTGCGTGCAGTAACCACTGTCTGCGGCAATGCGACAATCGAGCGGACAACCGCCAATACCCTGCGTATTCTCAAGTTGATCGGCTGCGATGCGCCGGTTTATCAGGGTTGCGCAAACCCGCTTGTCCGCGATCTCGTGCTGGGCACGGCTGACGGCCCGTCAGGGCTTGACGGGTCACCCTACCTGCCTGAACCCGGCACTCTGCCAACAGACATTCATGCCGTCGATTTTTTGGCGCAAACGCTGATGAGCGCTCCGGAACCCATGGTAATCGTTGCAACCGGCCCGCTGACAAACCTGGGAATGCTGTTTCTGAAACATCCGGAAACAATTCCGAAGATTGCCAGGATCATCTCCATGGGCGGGGCTTTCTGGCGCCGTGACGAAACCATCACGCCGACCGAGTTCAATATTTTCTGCGATCCGGAGGCCGCCCAGATCGTATTTGACAGCGGTGTTGACGTGTTGATGGTAGGCCTCGATGTAACGATGAAGGTGCTTGTCGAAGCACCGCAGTTTGAGGCTCTGGCCAAAATCGACACCGATCTCGGGCGTGTGGTGCATGACTGGCTGCGCTACTATGAGAAACTCCATCGCGGGCAGATGGGAATCGGCGGTGCGCTGCACGACCCCCTGGCGTTGGCTCTTGTCATTGATCCGACGCTGGTCCGTTCACGGGCGGCTCATGTCGCCGTCGACTTGACAGGAACGCACATGTTCGGTGCCACGGTCGCTGACTTCTGGAACGAACGCGGCATTCCCGCCAATGTGCAGGTGGCCTCAGAAGTCGACGCTGACCGGTTTTTCGAATTGCTCTGGTCGCTGATACGCGATTGACAGGAGGTTTTATGGACGACGTATTTTCGGCACACCGGCACGAGGCCGGCACCACATTACGGCCCGCCTCCGCGGCACTGGTCATTGTCGACATGATCAACGAGTTCTGCAAGCCGGGGGGCAAAATGGTGCTGCCAGGCTATGAGGCACTCATTCCCCAACAGCAGGAATTGATCACTGCTGCCAAGGCTGCCGGAATGCCGGTGATCTTCGTGATCGACAGCCACCGCAAGGGTATGCGCCGCGACCGGGAGTTTTTGAAGCGGACAGCGCATGGCGAAGAAAACACCTGGGCCACTCAGGTTGTGGATGAAATCGCGCCCGGTCCCGACGATATCATCGTGATCAAGCATCGCTACTCGGCGTTCTTCCAGACCGATCTCGATCTCGTACTGAAAGACATGCTGATCGATCAGATCCTCGTCTGCGGAGTGGTTACCAATATCTGCGTGCGCTCGACCGTCCATGACGGATTCTTTCTTGGCTACGACGTCGTAGTGCCATTCGATGCCTGTGCGGCGACCGGCCCGCGCGAACAGGATTCGACCCTGTACGACATTGCGACACATTTCGGAACCGTTGCCACAACGCGCGAGGTGACAACAGCCATTGCCGGCAAGAGCGAACTGATCAACCGGTTGTTTGAACTGTGACGGATGACACCGGAACCACCGCGCCGCTCCCAACTGTCGATTTTGAGCTGGAGATTCACAACGCCCACTTGATCCGGCGCGCGCATCAGCGCGCAACGGTCATGTTCCAGCAGATGCTTGGCCAGTACAAACTGACCCCGACGCAGCTTGCAGTGTTGGGCACACTCGACCGTTCTCCGGACTTGCCGCAGAACGAACTCAGCCGGCGAACCGCCATAGATACAGCCACTCTGAGTTCGATGCTTCGCCGGCTGGAGGCAGCGGGACTGATCGAAAGAGTGTCTTCGTCCCTGGACCAGCGGGTTCAACTCGTTCGGCTCAGCGATCAAGGCAGAGAGTTGACGAGACCGATGGTGCCGATATCGATGCAGCTCAGTGCCGCACTGCTGGACCCTATTCCCGCTGCCGAGCGTGCCCGTTTTGTTGAACTTCTGACTCTCGTCGGTGCCGATCTCGACAGCCCACTTCACACGAAAGGCAAAACCAAATGACCATTACCCCTGACGATTTTCCGATCCGCAAGATCGCCACCATCGTCGAAGAAATTCGCCACGATGGAGGCCCGCCGGCCGCCGTGCCGCGCCGTCGGGCAGCCGCTCTGGTTCTTGTCAAGAATCCGTTTGCCGGCGCCTATCATGCGGACCTGCAGCCGGCGATGGATGCGCTCAAACCTCTGGGTCTCGAAATGACCAAACGGCTCATTGCCGCTCTGGGCGGGATTGACGGTGTGGACGGATACGGCAAAGGTTCGCTTGTTGGTTCGGCCGGAGAGCTGGAGCACGGCGCGCTGTGGCATGTGCCTGGCGGTTATGCCATGCGCGATGCCCTAGGAGAGGCGCTGGCCATCGTCCCATCATCGAAAAAAGTTGGTGGTATGGGCGCCAGTCTCGACATCCCAATCGGCCACAAGGATGCAGCCTATGTGCGCAGCCACTTCGATTCGATGGAAGTCCACTTTCCTGATGGCCCCAAGCCCGACGAGATCCTGTTCGCCCTGGTGATGACCTGTGGCCCCCGGGTACAGAACCGGATGGGTGGGCTCGAGGCAGACAAGATCTCGCTGCGGGACGGCCAGCGCTAGAGCCGGTCGCTTGTGAACTGGTTTATCCACATCAGTCAGGACAACATTCTCGCGCGATGCAAGGTATCGCGCGGGAATGTTTTCTGACATCACAGCTTAATAGCCATCGTTCGGGCATGAGCGTTCATGTCCCACAGGACCCCGGACGGCGCTGCAGACTCCTGTTTAGATCATGGAATTCCGGAGGTCGGCTGTAGCCGGGAGATCGACCGTATTATCCGGACCGACCACGACACAAAACAGCTTTGAGGCCTCTGCGGCTGAATAATAGCCTAACGCCACGTCGCCGGCGACTTTCGCCGGGTCGCGCTTGAACGGGTTACCATAACCACCGCCTCCCGGGGTGGTGATCTCGACAAAATCGCCGGTTTTCATCGCCAATCCCTGCTCCTTGGACAGATGTGGCGGGATGTGAACTGCACGCCCCTGTCTGTGCACCCGGATGGTACCCGGCACCCCGTCGTTACCACCACGCACGCCGGGTGGACCAAAACGGTTATGGTCCATCACGAACGAGGCGGTGCTGTCGCCGCGAAGGATCTCGACCGTGTAACGCAGACCAAAACCGCCGCGATGTTCGCCGGCGCCTCCCGACCCTTCCGCCAATGCATATTCTCGAAACAGCACCGGAAAGGTTTGTTCGGTAATTTCAACCGGCGGTGACTTGGAGATTCCGATGGTGGAACAGCCATTGCTGATCCCGTCCCCATCTTCATAGCCGCCGTAACCGCCACCGGTTATCTGGTACATGACGAAATCGCGCCCCCGGTCGGGGTCGCTGCCGCCCAGAACAAAGTTTCCACTGGTGCCCGCCGGCGCTGCCGTCACACGGTGCGGCACCGCCTCGACGAGAGCCAGAAACACCGCCTCTGCAATTCGCTGGGATACCTCTGCGGCGCAACCCGATACGGGCCGCGGATATCGGGCATCCAGAAATGTTCCGTCCGTGCCGATGATATCCACCGGTTCAAACGCGCCTGCATTCAGCGGCACATCGGGAAAAATGTGGCGCAAAGCGAGATAGACAGAACTGTGTGTTGTTGCCAGAACACAGTTCATCGGTCCCCTGCAGGGGGGGCTGGAGCCCGCGAAGTCGAAGACCAGACGATTATCCGCAGTTCGTGTCACGCTCAGTTTGATGTCAAGCGGGTCGGGATCAATTCCGTCGCTGTCGATATGCGCAATCGCTGAATAACAGCCCTCAGGCATGGTGCCGACCATAACCGTCATTTGCCGTGCGGCGCGGCTTCGGACTTCTGCGATTGCCCCGGCGACAGTCCCGTCACCGTAGCGGTCGAGAAGTTCAGCCAGTCGTTCCGCCCCGACCCGCAGCGCTGCTGCCTGAGCGGTGATATCGCCGATCCGTTGTTCAGCAACCCGGATGTTGGACTTGATGATCGACAATATCTCGCGATCCAGCACGCCCTTCTTGAACAGCTTAACCGGCGGCAGGCGCAGACCCTCCTGCTCGATCTCCGTTGCTGAAGCAGAAAATCCGCCTGGCACAGCACCGCCCACATCGGGCCAGTGGCCGACATTGGAGAGCCAGCAGAATATCCTTCCGTCGCGCCAGAAAGGTGTGGCAAAGCGGACGTCCATCAGATGGGTCCCGCCCAGATACGGGTCGTTGACTGCGTAGACGTCGCCCGGTTCGGGCGCCGCCACCATGCCTTCGCCGATCAGGCGGATAATATGCGCAGTCGATGCCTGCATGGTGCCGGTAAACACAGGCAAACCGCGCGCGCCCTGAGCGATCAATGCACCGTCAACCGCTGAATAGATCCCGTCCGAGCGGTCATCGGCCTCAGATATGATCGGCGAAAAGGCAGCCCTGCTGAACACCAGATCCATCTCGTCGCAGACCTGCTCCAGCCCTGCCTGTATGACTGTCAGTGTGATTGGATCGATGGTGGTATCAGATATCACTGCGGTCTCCCTGCTTGGAAATGACGAGGGTGTCGGTGTCATCGGTCACGGCAATATCCCCGGGCTCCAGAACGGTCGTGGTGTCCAGCTGCGTCAGGATCGCGGGGCCGGCGATCCGTGAACCTTTCGGCAATCGGGCCCGGTCGATGACCGGTGTATCGTGGGTCTGGCCGTCAAAGCGGACAGGTCGCCGTCCGGTTGTCGCATCCGCCACCGATGCCGCCCGCCCTTCCAGAGGCAACAGCCCATCGAGGTCAACCCGTTGACGGACGCCGATGACCGAGGTCCTGACGGTAAAGAGTGTTGCCCGGACTTCGGGCAAGCGGACACGGAAGCGGACAAAATAGGCTTCGGCAAAATCATGGTTTAGTCGCTTGAGGTCGACAGGGCCCTGCGGAAGCGGGACCCGGATAAGATGGGTCTGTCCGGTAAATTTCATGTCGACGCTGCGCTCGACCTCGATGCGCTGAGAAACGACGGCTTCACGTTCCAACGCCGCGCGTCCCGCGTTCAACTGGTCCGCAAGAAGCCGGTCAATCGCTCCGGCGTCACAGGTCTCGAGTGGCGCATTGACGGTCTTCACCGCTTCGTGCCGCAGATCAGCTATGAGGCAGCCGATCGCGTTGGTGATCCCCGGTCGTGGCGGGACCACAATCCGGGGCACCCGCAATTCGCCAGCCACCGCTGAGGCGTGCAGCGGTCCGCCGCCGCCAAAGGCAAACAATACGAAGTCCCGCGGATCGTGACCCCGGTCGATCGAGATCAGGCGGATGGCACCAGCCATACGCAAGTTGGCAACCTTCAACGCGGCTTCCGCCGCCGCGTAGGCATCGAGACCAAGAGGGCCGCAGAGATCGCGCTCGAACGCTGCAGCGATCTCGTCCCGCGACGCAGGCTTATCCACCCCCAGGAGGTCGGAGAGCTCAAGCCGGCCCAGCAGCACATTCGCATCGGTGATTGTTGGCCGCGTACCGCCTCGCCCGAAGGCGATAGGACCCGGCACCGAACCCGCACTGTCGGGGCCGACCCGCAACAGCCCGGCCGGGTCGATCCACAGAATTGATCCGCCACCGGCGCCGATGGTTCGTACATCCACCATCGGCACATGAATTGGCAGAGCATAATCAATCTCGATTTCGGAAGAAACCAGCGGGCGCCCGTCAGCGATAAGGGCGACGTCAGTCGATGTGCCACCCATATCATAGGTCATCAAACGCCCCAGACTCGCATCCACCGCCGCACGCGCGGCAGCGATCACCCCCGAGGCTGGCCCCGACATCACAGTCAGCGCCGCCTCTTCCGGCGCCCGGTTGGCGGAAACCGTGCCTCCGTTTCCGTTCATCAGCAAGAATTCCCGGTTATAGCCTGACTGGGACAGTCCCTGGCTCAGCCGCCGGACATAGCGTTCGAGGATCGGCCGAACCGAGGCATTGATCGCTGCCGTTACACCGCGTTCATACTCGCGCACCTCGGGAACCAGCCGGTGCCCGAGCGTAATGTTGTCGTTTGGCCACAGCTCGCGCAAGACGCGTTCGGCCAATAATTCCTGATCGGGATTGGTGCTGGCATGGAGGAAATGCACCACGACCGATTCGCATCCCTTGGCCAGCAGGCTCCGGGCAGCTTGCCTGACTTCGTCCAGGTCGAGCGGAATACGGATCGTTCCCTTGGCATCGATTCGCTCGGTGACTTCAAGGCGCAGATCACGAGGAATGACCGGGGTGAACTTGCCCATCAGTCCGTAGGCATTAGGCCGTGTCCGGCGCCCCAACTCGATCACATCCCGGAAGCCGCGGGTCGTGATCATTCCCGTCCGCGCCATGCGGCGCTGCAACAGTGCGTTTGTGGTGATTGTCGTCCCATGAATGATCAGCGAGACCGCCGAGAGCGGCCAGTCAAGCGCGTTCAAGGCGTTGATCACCCCGATTGACGGGTCGTCCGTCGTGGTGGGATGCTTGGCGACGCTGATTTCGCCGGTCTTCCGGTTCAATGTGACGACGTCGGTGAATGTGCCACCAACATCGACTCCGATAATAATTCCGGTTTCGAGTTTGCTCTTTTCCTGCACGCGGATGTCCTGCCTGATTTGCCCCTGGCCAGACTAAGGTAAAAGTTAGTTCGTACACAAACGAATTTTTGAATTGCACTTCAACCTTCTGATTTCCATTGCGAACTGGAGCTTGCCCAAGGCTTTAGCCAGCGTCGAAGTTCGTTTCAGGCATTGGAGGTGCCTTGATCAGGGCTTTGTTGCACGGAGCATGAAGAGGACGGAAGACGCTCTACCCGCGACGAAACTCCGGCGGTGCGTTCGAAATCAGGGCGGCCAAGTTCGGTCATCCGGTTAAGGATCCGGACGCCGATTTTTGCTTCCATTTTCTGGCTTTCGAACGACCGCGCCTTGAGCTTGGGCCCGATGACGGTCTTCCAACAACGCCCCATCAAGGTTTCGGCGCGGCTGCGCTGATTGAAGCACCATGACTTTTGCTGTGCCATACGGCCATGGGCAGCTATGTCGGCAATATGGCGGTCACGAATGCTCGGGTTTTGGCCGGCGTCGAGGCTCAAGATCGCGTTCTTGGGTTGTGGGATCGTGATTTTGACCGCTGAACTGAAGCGTTCGGCAAGAGCCTTAACCGTTGGCTCTCCCATCCTAAGCACCGTGCGCAATTGGCAATAGAGCGCATCAAGCCTTGGGACTGCCGAAACGCCTGCTTGAACACCATGCGCAGCGTCAGACACATCTCACCGAATAGACAGGCTGGCCACCAGGGGTCGTGCGCGGTGGAGCCGACTACGCCGCAAGCGCGTCGTCGCAGATCCAAATCCTCAGATCACCGCGCCGCCGCAGGCTTCCGTCGTACACTGCCCAGTTGGTTACGCGCTGCTTATGCTTCGGGAAACTTGTCCCGATGATCGCTGTGGAATTTGTGCGGCATCAACAGCATCCTCAAGAGAACAGGCCGCAACCGATATCAGCCGAATTAGTCTCCGCGCAACAACGTCATCTCCAATGGTGGTTCAAACAATCTCGCTCTGCCACACACTGGGGCCGTCGGGGGCGTCTACATCATCAATGTTCAGTGAAAGCGGAGTGCTTGAAATCGAAAACTGTTGACAGATTACAGAATGTGTTGATAGCTTGCCGAAATGTCATCGTTGGAGGGGAAAATTATGAATAAGAAACTTAGATTCTTGATCCTGGGAACTTCGTCCGCATTGTTGATGCTTGGCGCAGTTGCCGGCGCCACGGCGCAAGAGGTGACGTTGCGCCTCGGACATATTTTTGCAGATACTCATCCGATCGGAATCGGAGCGACTGCTCTCAGCGACTATGTTGCAAAAGAAAGCGGTGGTCGTATCCGGATCGCTGTTTTTCCGGCTTCTCAGCTCGGCGGCCTGCGCGCACTGGAGGACGCGGCAGCGTCGGGGCTTCTTGACATCACCCAGTCGTCTGCGCCTTCATTGCAAGCGATTTACGAGCCCGCTGCAGTCCTGACAATTCCCTACGCTTTCCGCGATGCGGCCCATCTGCAGGCGGCCTGGTCGGGGTCGATTGGCCAGAAGATGCGGGACGATCTCGTCACGCAAAACGAGTTGCGCGTGCTTTCGACATTTCCGCAGCCCCCGCGTCACATATCTGCCAATGATCCGATCGCCAATGTTGACGACTTGAAAGGTACGCGTATCCGCGTACCGCAGGTGCCGTCTTGGGTGGCATTCTTCGAGAAGATCGGAGCGGTACCGACGCCGATTGAGCTCGGTGAACTCGTTACAAGTCTGCAGCTTGGCATTGTCACTGCGCAGGAAAATCCCTACGCGACGATCGAATCGATGAAGCTGTCTGACGTTCAGACATACCTTGTGCCGACCGGCCATGTCAGGACTTTGGACTTCTTTCTCCTGAGCAATGCGACCTACCAAAAGCTTCCGGAAGATCTGCGCAAGATTGTCATGGACGGGGGTGTCGTGGCCGAAAAAGCAGTGATCGAAGAATGGGAAAAGGCCAGTGAGAGTGCACTCGCCAGGCTTCAGGATGCCGGGATGAAACTTGTCGATGTCGACGTGCAGTCGATCATGGATGCATCCGGTGACCTCTACAAGGAGTTCCTGACGTCGGAAAATCAAAAGGTCTTTGAAGAAATCCAGAAAATTCAGTAGCAAAAGAGGGCGGCGAGGCCATGCGCATTCTTGAATCCATCCCCGCAGTCATTATGGCGGCATTGCTTTTCTTTGGGTTCGTAAACATTGTGATGCGCCTGGTCTTCGGCGGCGGTTTGATCTGGTTCAGCGATGTGGGTCGCTATGCATTGGTCTGGATGGTGTTAATCGGCGCCGCCGCTGTCTCATTTCGGAATGCCCACATTGCGGTTGATGTGGGGCTCAATGAGCGGGTTTCACCGCTCTTGGTCAAGATTTTTGCCACAATACGGTTCCTGGCCATTGGGGCGTTCCTCGCTGTGTTGCTTGTCGAAAGCGTTAAGCTTACGCTTTCGACCTTGCCGCAGACCTTTATCACCGTACGGTGGCTGTCGCTTGGCTGGGCCTATGCAGCCCTGCCGGTGGGTGCGCTCTTGATGCTTCTGGCTCTGGTGGTTGGCACACTCCGGACGCGTCCGGCGGCGTCACAGAATGGCAATCCGAAATGATACTGCTTCTCGCTCTCTTCGCGCTGGCTTTGATTGCGACACCTATTGCTTTCGCAATGGGGGCTGCCTCAGTGCTGCAACTCGCAGTGATCGGTGACTATTTGCAGCTCCAATGGATCCCGCGCCGGATGATGGATGGTCTGGCTTCCTATCCGCTGCTCGCCGTCCCGTTCTTTATCCTCGCAGCCGAACTGATGAATACGGCTGGAATCACTGCTCGGATCTTCACATTCTCAACAGCAATGGTCGGACATATCCGTGGCGGGCTTGGTCACGTCAACGTGCTGTCCAGTGTGCTTTTTTCGGGGATGTCCGGGTCTGCGATTGCCGACGCGGCAGGCCTTGGAAAGATCCAGATCCCGGAGATGACCCGTAACGGATATCCGGCGCCTTTCTCCGCCGCGATCACGGCGGCCTCTGCGACCATCGGACCAATCGTGCCGCCGAGCATTCCGTTGGTGATTTATGGGGTGGTGGCGGAAGAGTCAGTCGTACGATTGCTGATCGCCGGATTTGTTCCCGGCGTGTTGATCGCGCTGCTTCTGTCGTTTGCTGTCTACGTGCAGGCGGTGCGCCACGATTATCCAATAGCACCGCGCACGACGCGAGACGAACGCGTTTCCGCGTCGCGCAAGGCAATCTTGCCGATTGCCATGCCGGTAATTCTCATTGGCGGGATCCTCTCCGGATTTTTCACACCCACCGAGGCCGCACTCGTCGCGGTCGTCTATGCACTGGTCTTGATCACGCTGATATACCGGGAGGCGGGCGCGGGGGATGTCTGGTCGGCTTTTCGAACATCGTCACTGGAAGCCAGCAAAGTGCTGCTCATTGTGGGCCTCGCCTATCCAGTGAGTTTGGTTCTGACGACCATGGAACTGCCGCAACAACTTGTTAAGTTGTTTTTGTCGATAAGCGACAGTTCCATGGTGTTCATGCTTGCGACTTGCGTGCTGCTTCTGATCATTGGCTGCTTCCTCGAATCCGTATCGGCGATGATCATCGTGGTGCCACTGCTGTTGGCTCCAGCGCAGGCTTTCGGAGTTGATCCTATTCATTTCGGCGTTGTTGTCGTGCTCAACCTGATGATCGGGCTGGTCACACCGCCCTTCGGTTTGTCGATGTTCATCGCATGCGAAATATCGGGCGTACGCCAGGGTGCATTCATCAAGGCGATGGCTCCATACTATCTGGCACTGTTGAGTGGGCTCCTACTTGTGGCATTCGTGCCGGAACTTTCCACCGGGCTTCCTGACCTCGTTTTCGGCGCACGCTGAGTGTGCCGCACCGCACAATTCTTGGAGATCAAAATGGGCTACATAGTGAACTGGAATGACCTTCCGGAGGTTGAAATCCTACCGAACAATTTTCGCAAGTCCGCAGCCGGCCTCAAGACCGGTGTCAACCGGCTTCGCATCGTGCATCCCATGCAAACGCCACGCCACCAGCATGATAGTGAAGAGCAGACAGTGCTGATGCTGAGCGGCCGCATGTACATCCATATCGAGAACGAACGCCACGAGGCTGGTCCGGGAGACGTTTGTGTGATCCCGACGGGCACCGACCATTCCTTCGAGACGATCGAGGGCGAGGTGGAACTGCTGGAAATCTTTGCCCCCATGCGGGTGCAGAACCTTGTCGGTTTTGTCGGAAAGGTGTTCTGATGGCCCTGCAGGAAATCGCGCCCGGCGTCTTCGTCGAGACCGAGCATCTGGGCTCCAACAATTCCATCATTTCGACGCGCGATGGTCTCGTGTTGATCGATTCGCCGCACCGGCCGACCGATGCAATGCGCTGGCGCCGAACTGCCGCGTCGATGGGCGACGTCGTTTTTCTAATCAATACCGACCATCATATCGACCATACAATGGGAAACTATTTCCTGCCCGGCACGGTGGTCTCGCACGAAATCACGCGCCGGCAACTCGTCGACAACGCGCCAAGCCGCGAGTATGTCGAGGAACTGATTGCCGTCATTGATCCCGAAGGCGCGCCGTTGTTGCGTGACTACCAGGTCCGTCCGCCCACCGTCACTTTTGTCGACAGGATGGCGCTTGATGTCGGCGGCCTGCGCTTCGATCTCACCCATCGGCCGGGCCACACCCCAAACAGCGCCTATATCGAACTCAAGGCTCTCGGTGTCGTCTTTTCTGGTGATCTGTTCTGTGAGCTCGGGCTACCGGCTTTTGTGGAAGCGCATGTTTTTGAATGGCTGGAGGCCGCCCGTTTTTTTGAGACGATCGATGCTGAATGGATTGTGCCCGGGCATGGTGCCGTGTCGCGCCCTGGCGAGGTCACGCCGTTCCGCCAGCAGATGGAAGAACTGATCGGGCAAGTGAGCGACGGCATAGACAAGGGCGATCCGCGCGATGCAATCGCCAATCGGCTGCGCTTTGAAGACCGTATTCATATTTCAACCGGAGGCAGCCCATCTTATCCAGATCATCTGATCGAGCTGTTCCAGCGGAAGAGCATTGAGGCAATTTACGATCAAATCGTCCAGCGACAGAGCGCCGCCTAGAAATATGCGCTATAGAAAGCTGACACTATTTGACAGCTTTTCCGCAAGCAGGAGTTGGTATGAGCTTTCTCGAACCCATAGCGGTCTCATCGATCGCGAAAGAGGCCTTTCACAAGCTGACCCAGGCAATTGTTTCGGGCGAATTCAAGCCTGGAGAGCGACTGTCCGAGGCAGAACTCGCCAGGCGATTTGGCATCAGCCGCGGCCCGATCCGGGAGGCGCTCGGACGGCTCGAAGGCAAGCTGGTCATCCGCACACCGCGGCTGGGCGTCAGTGTCATTGATCTGTCGACCGAAAAGCTTGTCGAGCTGTTCGCTGTGCGCGAAGCGCTTGAGGGCATGGCGGCGCGGCTTGCAGCCGAACGCATCACCGCCCCGGAAATCGAAGAGCTCAATGCGCTGCTCGAGCAGCATGGCGGCAACAAGGACGTTGCCTCGGATTCGGGTTACTACCAGGAAGGCCAGGACGACGATTTCCATTTCAGGATCGTGCGGTCGGCCCGCAACGAGCAACTGGAACTGATGTTGCTGGAGGAGTTGTATTTCAAGCTGAAGCTTTATCGCTACCGCATCAGCAGCACGCCGGGCCGGGCCCAAAAGGCGCTTGAAGAGCATCGCGAAATCGTCAAGGCGATTGCCAGCCACAATCCGGACAACGCTGAATCCGCCATGCGACGGCATATCCGCAACGCAATTACCGCCGCGGCCAGTCAAATGGAGCGCGGCGAAAAGGAAAGAAACAGGAGCCAGAAATGAAGCCTTGGGACGGTATAATCTCGGAAGAAGAACAACGCGCCTACAATGCCGCAGGTTTTGGCAAGCCAACCGGGCTCGGCAAGCGTCCGGCGCTGATCATCATTGATGTCCAGTATCGCACGGTCGGCACCACACCTCTGCCTTTCTGGGAGTCGATCAAGGAATTTCCGACCTCCTGCGGCCAGGTTGGCTGGGACGCCGTCGGGAATATACAAAAACTGCTGAAAACGTTTCGCGCCAATGACTGGCCGGTGCTGTTTCCGCATGTCGCGCCAAAGGAAAATTTCGATACCGGACGGCTTGCCGACAAGGTGCCGGCGCTGATGACCGTGAAGCGAAGCGGCTATGATTTCGTGGCCGAAGTGGCGCCGCAAGGCAAGGATATCCTGCTGCCCAAGAAGCATCCGAGCGCGTTTTTCGGCACTCCGCTGGCAAGCTATTTGATTGACCTCGGCGTCGATACGCTGGTTGTGACCGGATGCACCACTTCGGGATGTGTGCGCGGCAGCGTGGTCGACGGATTTGCCTATAACTGGCGCATTACCGTGCCGCATGATGCGGTCTACGATCGCAGCAAGGTGTCTCACGCTGTCAATCTGTTCGACATGAGCTCGAAATATGCCGATGTGATGAGCACGGACGAAACCATCGCTGCTCTGGCGCAGATCGATCAAAACAAGGCCGACTGAGCGAGAGGCGGCGGG
>TARA_R110002050_G_scaffold215737_2_pt1 | contig 30285 bp, 29 predicted proteins | sample TARA_R110002050 | Tara Oceans TARA_R110002050 (sample SAMEA4396988) | marine metagenome | biome: Polar Biome; feature: [DCM] deep chlorophyll maximum layer (ENVO:01000326); material: water (ENVO:00002006), including particulate matter (ENVO:01000060) such as... | depth 25 m
TGCTATTCGCTCGCTACAAGGCGAGTTTTCAAGCCGTATACACGAGCTAGTAGAGTCCTTAATCCTGCTACGGATCTATGTGGAAGCAGCGATCGACTTCCCTGAAGAGGAGATCGACTTTCTGGCCGATGGCAAAGTACTCAAAGACCTTAATACCATCCTAGGGAAGATTACCGACGTTCAAGTCGAGGCAAAGCAGGGGAGTTTACTGCGTGAAGGGATGAACGTGGTTATCGCCGGTAGACCTAATGCCGGTAAGTCCAGCCTACTTAATGCACTGGCAGGGCGTGAAACTGCGATAGTAACGGACATTGCAGGTACAACACGGGATGTATTAAGGGAGCATATTCATATTGATGGTATGCCGCTTCATATCATCGATACCGCCGGTTTACGTGATGCACCCGATGAGGTTGAGCGGATCGGTATAGATCGCGCGTGGCAAGAGATAAAAAAAGCCGATCTTGTTTTGTTAATGGTAGATAGCCAATCAACTGAAACTGATAACCCAGAAAAAATCTGGCCTGAATTTGTACACCAACTGCCCGATTCTAGCAAAATTACAGTGATCAGAAATAAAGCTGATTTGAGCGGTGAAGCCATTGGTATTCGCGAAGCCCATGACCATACAACCCTCACATTATCGGCCAAATCTCAAACCGGTATAGACCTATTACGTGACCACCTAAAACAGTGCATGGGCTTTAGCTCAACAACAGAGGGGGGCTTTATGGCAAGACGACGCCACCTTGATGCATTGGAACGTGCTCACGCATTGTTACGTATAGGACAAACACAGTTAGAGGTAAACGGCGCAGGGGAACTACTGGCTGAAGATCTACGCCAAGCGCAACACACCTTGAACGAAATCACCGGTGCCTTTTCATCGGATGACTTACTGGGTCGGATATTTAGCTCGTTCTGTATCGGTAAGTAATTAATCACTTACCTCTGATATTAGGCAAGTAGTAGCGTTCTACAAACGCTAAAACGATAACCTACCTCAATAAAAAAGGCCGCTTAATGCGGCCTTTTTACTGAATGATCAACATTAAGCCACGTTTTTAGAGGTCTTAAAGCTGGCCACAACCGATTCTAATTGCTCCATATCTGTATGCATATTGCCCGCATATACTTCCAGTTCAGAGCTAAGCGATTGAGCATTACTCGCTTCCGAGTGAATGCTGTTTAAACGTCCCTTTAGCTGTTCAGAAGATTCCACCTGCTGTTCCGCGACCGTCGCGATCTGCTGGTTCATATCGTTAATCTGCAAAATGGATTGAGTAATTGAGCGCAGTGAATCAGCCGCCACCAGCGAACGATTAACACTCTCCTCAGCCGTTTGTTTACCATAATTCATCGTGTTGGAAAGGTGACCGATCTCACCTTGTAAACTCGATATTTTGCCTTGGATATCTTTGGTTGCCTGCTCAGTACGCACCGACAAGTTTCTCACCTCATCCGCAACAACCGAAAAGCCTCGGCCTTGATCACCGGCCCGCGCCGCTTCAATCGCAGCATTGAGTGCAAGCAGGTTGGTTTGCTCGGCAATGGTCTGAATCAATTGGATGATTTCACCAATGGATTCACTTTCATCCTTTAGACGATCAGTCAGTTGAGTCGCTTCATCTATATTATTCGCTAGCTCATCAATTTTCTGCTTCACCATCTCAACTTCAGCCTCACCATTGGCAACCATTTGAGATACACGACCCACCTCATTGGCTCCCTGATGGGTGCTAACTGCGGTCTGCTGAGAGGTCACTGTAAACTCATGCATCAACCCGGTAGCGGCTTCTGTTTCCGCCGTTTGGCTGCTCATACCTAATGAGGTGTGTTCGGAGGCATGTTTAACTTTTTTGGCTGCAATTAACCCCCGTTTTGACACTTGAGACATGGTATTAACCGCCGTTTCAAGCTGATCAAGCAATGAGTTAAAGGCTTGGGCCGTTTCACCCGCCTCAGTCCCATGCTCCACATCAGCACGTAAACTGAGGTCCTTATTCGTAATAATGGTTTGTACGGTATTCATGGTTTCAAGCCATGCCGTACGTGCATTATGTTCTGAAACATTTAACCCAAGTACCTCTTCTTCCGGCGTAATACGCAACTGACCAAACAAGCTTAATAACCAGAAAAACACGAGTCCTGTACCAAACGCCCAGAAAAACACCGTGATAATACCGGTTAACTGAACGATTACTTGATCCATTCGGCTATCCAGTGGCAGGTTCTCCATCGGCGCAAATAACGCTAAAGCTAATGTACCCCAGACACCACACATACCGTGAACAGCTACCGCACCAATAGGGTCATCCACTTTCATCCAGTGCAGTAGAATATATTCAGACATATACAACACCATGCCTGAAATCACACCCGTGATAATCGCACCCCAAGGCCCCAATACTTGGCAACCGGCCGTAATACCGACCAAACCAGCCAACACACCGTTAAGCACTTTAGGAATATTCACTTTACCCTGATCGATCACTAGCGAGATCAATAGGGCGGTTAATCCCCCCGCCACAGCGGATAGGTTTGTGTTTACCAAAATAAGCGGTACATCTTCATTTACCGCAAGGGTACTACCGCCATTAAAGCCAAACCAACCAAACCAAATAAGGAAAACACCCAAAGTTGAAAGAACGAGGTTGTGGCCTGGTATCTCCTGAACCTCACCATTCTTTTTAAACCGTCCAAGACGTGGGCCCAGCATTAATGCGCCAGCAAGTGCAATCCACCCGCCGACGGAGTGAACAACCGTTGAGCCTGCAAAATCAACAAAGCCCTTTTGTTCTAACCACCCCCCATCACCACCAACCAATGCGCTACCCCAGATCCAATGACCAGAAATAGGGTAGATAACACAGGATATAAAGGCTGATATGTAAAGGTAGTCCTGAAACCTCATCCGCTCAGCGACAGCACCCGCTACAATCGTCGCAGCGGTGCCCACAAACATCGCTTGGAAGAGAAAGAAAGCGTAATCTTGCGGCCCATTAATATGGGTATCCGCCGTGGTAAAGTCACCCAGCAGACTGTAATTGTCGACGCCGAACATCAATCCAAAACCGAGCAACCAAAAACCTAAAAAGGCGATCACAAAATCGGCAATGTTTTTAATAGCCACGTTATAGCTATTCTTTGCGCGTATAGAGCCCGCTTCTAATGCGGTAAAACCCGCTTGCATCAAAAAAACCATCGCCGCAGCAATGATGACCCATAAACTATCAAGCCATACTTTTACATCAATTAATTCTTCAGACGCATAAGCAGGCGATCCTACCAACCACAACACCACCAACCCCCATTGGTAATGTTTAGTTATGCTACTAGCCTTCATTGCATACCCCCTAAGAAAGCAAAATAGTGTTAACAGCCTATAAGCAACTATTAAGCCACTTATAAGTAGGGAGATAGGGGACGCTAGTAGGGTAATCTGAACGAATTGCACGATAAAAGTGCATCGAAAAAATAGCAATGACTGAGCGCACTGAATGAGTGCGTAACTTTGTTTTTTTATTGAGGGAGTCTTCACTATCTAGCCGTTTAGATGGATAAAAAAAGGCTAATAGGAAAACCCAGAATATGAGTTCTCACCCTTTTCTCCTTATTGATAGCTCAAAGAACAGCGCGGTATTCTCAAAGAGAAATCACTAGGGTGAGCTATTAACGTGAGGTAAATTGATATTAAATAAATTTTATTGAATATAATTAATATAAGAGTCGTGTATTCCCCCTAAAACCTAAGTTAACCCCTCTCTACCCAGTTAATTTATAAATTTTTAGCCAATAAAGTTGTACATAGAAACCCCCATTCGTTACACAATTAAATAAAATTTTATTACCAGCTTATCCACAAATCTATTTTTGTGGAAAACTTATACATTTATAAAAACTGTTGATTATTTAGCTTTTTTATCGATAAATATCATTATATATCAATAACTTAATACAAAAACGGCATTGATCTATATTTAATCAAAAATATAATGACAATTTGTTGGTAAATCTTATCTACAAAAGCTGTGTGTAAACTGTATTAAGCTCGGTCAGTAACATAGGGATAAGGATGTGGGTAATTCCCCCTGTGGGTAAGTAGGCTATATATCCACAACTTACACGGAGGCTTTGCAGACAATGTATCCACCTTTAGATACCGGTTATCATTCTTGTAATCTATTGAAATACAAAGAAAATATTCAGTTACCACCAGAAAAGTGGCTCCCTAATAACAATCATTAAAATAAGAAAACATATATATATTCTTTAAATAATATAATTCTTTATATAAAAAAGAAGAATCTAAGAGCTGTATAAAAAATGAACATTCCTAATAGGCGGAAGTGCAGGTATAATCAGCCTCCATTTCAAAAACCGTATTCAACACAAGTGCTCGAAACGTCTTAACCAGATCTAACAGCATTCTTTTTTAGAGGTAATACAACAGTGGATTTTCCAACCCACTTTGATGTCATTGTTATCGGTGGTGGCCATGCAGGTACTGAAGCTGCATTAGCATCAGCTCGCACAGGTGCAAAAACATTATTGTTAACCCATAACATTGAAACCTTAGGCCAAATGTCCTGTAACCCTGCCATTGGTGGTATCGGTAAAAGTCATTTGGTTAAGGAAATTGATGCGTTAGATGGCGCAATGGCACGTGCTACGGACAAAGGTGGTATTCAGTTTCGTACATTGAATTCACGTAAAGGCCCAGCCGTTCGTGCGACACGAGCACAAGCTGACCGAATTCTTTACAAAGCAGCGGTAAGAGAGATTCTTGAAAGCCAACCCAATTTAGATATTTTTCAACAATCTGCTGATGACCTGATTATTGAAGGTGAATCGGTAAGAGGGGTTGTGACCCAAACAGGGATTCGCTTTAAAGCAAAATCGGTTGTGCTAACCGCCGGTACCTTCCTTGGGGGTGTTATTCATATCGGTTTGGAACATCACTCAGGTGGGCGAGCAGGTGATCCACCTTCCATCGCCTTAGCTAATCGCTTACGTGAACTTCCTTTTCGTGTAGATCGACTAAAAACAGGGACGCCGCCAAGAATCGATGCGCGAAGCGTTGATTTCTCTGTTATGCAGGAACAGCCGGGAGATACGCCAACACCGGTTATGTCATACATGGGTAAGTTAAGTGATCATCCTGATCAGATCAGTTGTTATATCACTTACACCAATGAGCGCACCCACGATATTTTACGTAGTGGTTTAGATCGATCGCCCATGTATACGGGTGTTATTGAAGGGGTTGGTCCACGTTATTGCCCTTCAATTGAAGACAAAATTATGCGCTTTGCTGATAAAAATCAGCATCAAGTTTTTGTTGAACCTGAAGGTTTAACAACAAACGAGCTTTATCCCAATGGGATTTCAACCAGTTTGCCATTTGATATTCAGTTAGCGGCGGTTCAATCAATCAAAGGGTTTGAAAATGCCCATATTGTTCGCCCTGGTTACGCAATTGAATATGATTTTTTCAATCCGCAAGATTTAAAGCATACTCTTGAAACCAAATATATGGATGGTTTGTACTTTGCGGGCCAAATCAATGGTACGACCGGTTATGAAGAGGCGGGTGCTCAAGGCTTATTAGCGGGTGCAAATGCAGCACTTAGGGCATTAGATAAAGACCAGTGGTATCCCCGTAGGGATGAAGCTTACATCGGTGTATTGGTCGATGATCTGATTACTTTAGGTACATCAGAACCTTACCGAATGTTTACTAGCCGTGCTGAATACCGTCTTATTTTAAGAGAAGATAATGCGGACCTTCGCTTAACTGAAAAGGGTCGAGAGTTAGGCCTTGTGGGTGATGAACGTTGGCAGGCATTTTGTGAAAAACGTGAATCTATAGAGCGTGAACAGCAGCGTCTTAAAGAAACATGGATTCAACCAGGGTCTGCTGAAGCGGCTGAATTAGCACCTAAGCTGAAGTCTCCGTTATCCCGTGAGTATAATCTGTCTGACCTATTAAAACGTCCAGAACTAAGCTATTCCGATATCGCCAACTTAAAAGGTGAGGGTGTCGAAAGCAGTCAAGTATCTGAACAGGTCGAAATTCATAACAAATATGCAGGTTATATCGATCGTCAAAAAGATGAGATCGAGCAGATGCGCCGTCAGGAAAATACGGGATTGCCTGAAGGGTTTGATTACGACCAAGTGGGTGGGTTATCAAACGAACTTAAAGCCAAACTGAAAGATGTGCGCCCTGAGACCCTATCACAAGCGTCACGTATTCAAGGTATGACACCCGCAGCGATCTCTTTGTTGCTTGTTTATTTGAAAAAACATCAATTAAGTAGCAAGCAAACGGCAGGTAAGTCAGAGCAGGTTGCGAGTTAATGAATCAATTTACACATGATGGTTTAGAATCGGCGCTGAAAAACGGTATTAAAACGCTAGGTTTAACGATTAGCGATCAGCAGGTTGATCTTTTGATTCGTTATCTAAACCTACTTATTAAATGGAATAAAGCGTATAACCTAACAGCGGTTAGAAATCCGCTAGAGATGGTTAATCGTCATTTGCTGGATAGTTTAAGTATTGTGCCTTATATCGAAGGTGATCGAATCATCGATGTTGGCAGCGGGCCTGGACTACCGGGTATACCGCTTGCTATATGTTACCCCGAGCGTGCGGTAACTACGTTGGATAGTAATGGCAAAAAAACGCGGTTTCAGCAGCAAGTTAAAACAGAGTTATCACTTGAAAATTTGACGATTGTTAATGATCGTGTAGAAAATTGTCAATTTGAGCCTTTCGATCAGGTTATATCTAGAGCTTTTGCCTCAATAGAGGATATGATCAAGTGGACCCATCAGCTTTGTAAAAAAGAGGGTGTTTTTCTTGCAATGAAAGGCTTGTATCCTGAAGGTGAACTATCGGCACTGCCCGATGGTTTTGAATTAAAAACCTGTCACCGCTTGCAAGTTCCGGAGACAGAAGGGGAAAGGCATTTGCTAGTTTTAGGGAGACGCTAGGCGTGGCGAAGATCTTAACGATCACAAACCAGAAAGGAGGCGTAGGTAAAACAACGACCTGCGTAAATCTGGCTGCTTCATTGGCCGCTACCAAAAAGCGAGTACTCTTGGTGGATCTCGATCCCCAAGGCAATGCGAGTATGGGGAGTGGTGTCGATAAACATACACTTGAAAATACAGTGTATGAAGTTTTAACGGATAAAGTGCATATTCGTGAAGCGATTGTTAAGGATACGGTTGGAGGTTATGACCTTATTGGCTCCAATGGTGATCTAACTGCTGCGGAAGTTGAGCTGCTTCAAATTCCCCGTCGTGAATTTCGTCTTAAAATGGCGCTAATAGACGTTGCCGATGAGTATGACTTTGTCTTGATAGATAATCCGCCCTCACTCAATTTACTGACAGTCAATGCGTTAGCCTCGTCGTCAGGGGTTATTATTCCAATGCAATGTGAATATTATGCATTGGAAGGTATATCCGCACTGATTGGTACAATCGACAAAATTAATAAACGTTTAAATCCCGTACTTAGAATAGAAGGGATTTTGCGTACCATGTTTGATCCACGTATGAGCCTTACAAAAGATGTATCGACTCATCTGGTTGAATATTTTGGTGATAAAGTTTATCGCACCGTTATTCCAAGAAATATCAGACTCGCTGAGGCGCCAAGCCACGGTTTACCTGCGCTTTTATATGATAAAAATTCTCGCGGTGCTGTAGCATACTTAGCATTAGCGGGTGAGCTTATCCGTCGCACAAAGTTGGAAGAAAAAGAACAATCACAGGAAGCATAATTGATGGCTAAAAAACGTGGTCTAGGAAAGGGTCTGGATGCTCTATTATCGAGCGTTAGAGATGTTGAAGACAATGTTTCAACTCAAGGTACGGAATCACTAGACGGCTATCGTTTACTGCCTGTTGATGTGATTCAGCGTGGACGCTATCAGCCTAGACGCGATATAGAGCCTCAAGCACTTGAAGAGCTCGCTAACTCGATCAAAGCACAAGGGGTTATGCAACCTATAGTGGTGCGTCCTATCGACTCTGATCGGTATGAGATCATCGCGGGTGAGCGACGCTGGCGAGCAACTCAGATGGCAGAATTAACCGAAATTCCTGCCATTGTAAGAGATGTGCCTGATGAAGCGGCCATTGCGATGGCGCTGATAGAAAATATTCAACGTGAAAACCTCAATCCGATCGAAGAAGCGATCTCTCTACAACGTTTGCAGGATGAGTTTGAACTTACCCAGCAAGAAGTTGCTGATGCCGTAGGTAAATCCCGTTCAGCGGTCACGAACCTTTTACGCTTAATGAATTTAAGTGAAGAGGTGAAGAAAATGCTTGAATACGGTGATCTAGAGATGGGTCATGCCCGGGCATTACTTGCGTTAGATGATGACGCTCAACTACAGATTGCTAAAGAGGTTTCAGGCCAAGGTTTATCTGTTCGTCAAACTGAAGCCTTAGTGAAAAAAATACAACAAGGTGGCAAACCTACACCTGAAAAAGTTAAGCCTGAGCTCGATCCTCGTTTGAGCGAGTTAGCAGGTGAACTATCAATACGCTTTGCAACAAATGTTGCCATCAGTGAAAACGCTAAAGGCAAAGGAAAAATCACTATCAACTATGAAGATACTGAAACCTTAGATGCAATACTGTCTTTACTGAAATAAGCGGTCTTAATACTACTTTCGCACTTAAAAAATGGACTTAGCGCATTATCTGATACGACATTAGTGCAAATGCTTAAACTGACTGTTGTCTCTGAAGCGTTAAGCCCATATAATCGGCACGCATTTTGGCTATGTATGCTCCAAAATAAAGCGCATTAAGAAGCGCGATGAAAATCGTTTGAAAGGTTTTACTAATGACAACGGACAAGGCTACTCCAAAGCAAGGTGTCCATAGTCGTAGAACACGAGCAAAGATTTTTAGAGTTTTCTTAATACAAGCAGTGTTGTGTGTGATCGTCGCAGCGGTATTGTTACTCGATAATTTAGTGACTGCGTGGTCGGCCCTGCTAGGGGGAGGGTTATACCTCATACCTAATCTTTATTTTGCGCATCGTGCATTAGCTTTTCGCGATAAACAGAGCGCGGGAAGGGCATTGGCTGAAATGTACGTGAGCCAAATATGGAAAATGGGAATAAGCATACTCGGTTTTTCAGCTGTGTTTATTTTGATTCAACCACTGAATCCATTTTCCCTATTTGGCACATTCATCTTGATGCAGATATCAGCATGGTTTGCTCAGATGAAACTAAATAACAAATTCCTAAAACTTTGAACGAGAGAAACTGAGAATGGCTAGCGGAACTGTCACATCCTCAGAGTATATATCCCATCACTTGACAAACCTTACGTTTGGCAACCACCCTGATCATGGCTGGAGTTTAGCTCACAGTGCTCAGGAAGCTGCTGAAATGGGTTTTTGGGCAATCAACGTAGATACTATGGGCTGGTCTATAGCCTTAGGTGTTCTATTCACTTGGTTGTTCCGTAAAGTAGCAAAAACAGCTACTTCAGGTGTACCGGGTAGTACTCAAAACTTTGTTGAAACGATCATCGAATTTGTTGATGAAAACGTTAAAGGTATTTTCCACCACAAAAATGATCTGATAGCACCGCTGTCATTGACAATTTTTGTCTGGATCTTCCTCATGAATACAATGGATTTGATCCCAGTCGATTGGATTCCATTTATCGCTGGTGAAATGGGCGTCCATTTCATGAAAGTGGTACCTACTACAGATGTAAATGCGACTGCCGGTATGGCATTGAGCGTGTTTGCACTTATCTTGTTCTACAGCATCAAGCAGAAAGGGCTAGGTGGTTTCTTAGCAGAACTATCATTCCAGCCTTTAGGCAAGTGGATGCTACCGTTCAACCTTTTCCTAGAACTTGTCGGATTGTTAGCTAAGCCTATATCACTGGCGTTGCGACTGTTCGGTAACATGTACGCTGGTGAAATGATCTTCATCCTGATCGCTTTACTACCGTTCTGGGCGCAGTGGGTACTCTCTGTACCTTGGGCAATTTTCCATATCCTGGTAATTACCCTGCAGGCGTTCATCTTCATGGTCCTAACAATTGTTTATATGGCTATGGCGTATGATCACCACTAAGGGTGGTTGTAGATAAAGAAAAGTAGTAACAAACAGAATTTTTAGAAATTTTTTTTAAATTTAAAACTTAAAGTGGAGATAAAACTGATGGAAATGGCATTGCTGTACATCGCTGGTGCGCTGATGTTGGGTCTAGGCAGCGTGGGTGCTGCGGTTGGTATCGGTATCCTAGGTGGTAAATTCCTAGAGGGTGCTGCTCGTCAGCCTGAACTGATTCCTCTTCTACGTACGCAGTTCTTCATCGTAATGGGTCTAGTAGATGCTGTACCTATGATCGGTGTTGGTCTTGGTCTGTACGTACTGTTCGCTGTTGCGTAAGTAACTACAAGTCGTAAGACTGACTTGTCGATTAACTTAATCAACCGCGAGAGGTAATGGCGTGAATATCAATCTAACCATCATTGGTCAGGCCATCGCTTTCTTTATTTTTGTTGTTTTCTGCATGAAATTTGTATGGCCACCAATTACGGCCGCACTAGCAGAGCGCAAAAAGAAGATTGCAGAAGGTCTGGACGCTGCTGATCGTGCTGAGCGTGATTTACAGTTGGCTCAAGAAAAAGCAACTGAAAATATGCGTAAAGGCAAAGAAGAAGCAGCCGCCATCATTGAACAGGCCAACAAGCGGGCTAACCAGATCATTGAAGAAGCTAAAGAGAAAGCTGTTGAAGAAGCAGGTCGTGTTAAAGCGGCAGCAACAGCAGAACTAGAACAAGAAGTTAACCAAGCACGTGAAGCATTACGTGGTCAGGTAGCTGCTCTAGCCCTAGCGGGTGCAGAGAAGATTCTAGAAGCGTCTATCGATGAAACGGCACATGCACAGCTTGTTGAAAAACTGGCCGCTGAGCTTTAAAGCGAGGTTTAACGATGGCTGAAGTCAACACTGTCGCTCGGCCTTATACCAAAGCTGCTTTTGAGTATGCAATGGATAAGGGTAACCTTGATCAGTGGTCCGCTACACTTTCTCTGGCTGCAGCTGCAGCGAGTGATGAAAAGGTAGCGAGTGTACTGAGTAACCCTGCTCTTACAAACGCACAGAAAGCTGACCTTATGGTTGGTATTTGTGAAGATGCAGATGAGGCGGGCAAGAATTTCCTTAAGCTTTTAGCTGGGAACAAACGTTTGGCATTACTGCCTGAGATATGCGAACAGTTTAATAGACTGAAAGCAGATCAAGAAATGTCACTAGATATTGAAGTGACAACGGCGTTTGAACTGCTAGATTCACAGCAGGAAAAACTTGCACAGGCACTGAAAACCAAACTAGGTCGTGATGTAACACTGACCTCTCATATAGATAAGTCTATTTTGGGTGGTGTAGTGGTTCGTACAGACGATTTAGTGATCGACGGCTCCGTTCGTGCTCGACTTGCGAAATTGGCCGAAGCGATGAATTCCTGAGGGGAATAAAGCATGCAGCAACTGAATCCTTCTGAGATCAGTGAGATTCTCAAGAAGCGCATTGAAAACATCGATGTGACTTCAGAAGCCCGTAATGAGGGCACTGTAGTTAGCGTTTCCGATGGTATCATTACGATCCACGGACTTGCTGACGTAATGTACGGGGAAATGATCGAATTTCCTGGCGGTATCTATGGTATGGCTCTTAACTTAGAGCGTGATTCCGTAGGTGCTGTTGTATTGGGCGACTACCAAAACCTAGTAGAAGGTGCGACTGCACGTTGTACTGGTCGTATTTTGGAAGTGCCAATTGGTCCGGAACTGCAGGGTCGCGTAGTCGACGCTCTGGGTAACCCGATCGATGGTAAAGGTCCAATCGAAACAAAATTAACTGACGCTGTAGAAAAGGTTGCACCTGGTGTAATCGAACGTCAGGGTGTTGATCAGCCAGTTCAGACTGGTTTGAAAGCAATCGATTCCATGGTGCCAGTTGGCCGTGGTCAGCGTGAGCTGATCATCGGTGACCGTCAGATTGGTAAATCTGCGATTGCTATCGACGCTATCATCAACCAGAAAAATACAGGCGTTAAATGTATTTACGTAGCCGTAGGCCAGAAACAGTCTACTATCGCTAACGTTGTACGTAAGCTTGAAGAGCACGGCGCAATGGATCACACCATTGTTGTTGCTGCTGGTGCCGCTGACCCTGCAGCAATGCAGTTCTTGGCGCCTTATGCTGGTTGTACAATGGGTGAATACTACCGTGACCGTGGTGAAGACGCTCTGATCGTATACGATGACCTGACTAAACAGGCATGGGCTTACCGTCAGATCTCCCTATTGTTACGTCGTCCACCAGGACGTGAAGCATACCCAGGTGACGTATTCTACTTGCATTCTCGTCTACTCGAGCGTGCTTCGCGTGTTAACGCTGACTACGTTGAGAAATTCACCAATGGTGAAGTTAAAGGCCAGACTGGTTCTTTAACATCTCTACCTGTAATCGAAACACAGGGCGGTGACGTTTCTGCGTTCGTACCAACAAACGTAATCTCCATCACTGATGGTCAGATCTTCCTAGAATCTGATCTATTCAACTCAGGTGTACGTCCTGCGATCAACGCGGGTCTATCGGTATCTCGAGTAGGTGGTGCAGCTCAGACTAAAATCATCAAGAAGCTAGGTGGCGGTGTTCGTCTAGCATTGGCTCAGTACCGTGAGCTAGCAGCGTTCGCACAGTTCGCTTCTGACCTTGATGATGCGACTCGTGCTCAACTTGAGCATGGTCAGGCTGTAACTGAGCTTATGAAGCAGAAACAGTACTCACCAATGTCAATTGCTGACATGGGTTTGAGCTTGTTCGCTGCTAACGAAGGTTACCTATCTGGTGTGGAATTGAACAAGATTCTAGACTTTGAAGCTGCATTGATCTCTTTCTTCAACAGCGAATATGCTGATCTGATGACTGATATCAATAAGTCTGGCGCATACTCTGATGAGATCGCTGCACAGTTCAAAGCTGGTATTGAAAAGTTCAAGTCTACCCAAACTTGGTAAGAGCTCGTTACGAGTGAGTGATCTGCATGATGTTATTCATGCAGATCTAACACTAAGTCAAGGTTAATAGGCGGAACTATGGCAGTCGGAAAAGAGATTAAGACAAAGATTGCGAGTGTGCAGAGTACGAGGAAGATTACCAGTGCCATGGAAATGGTTGCTGCTTCTAAGATGCGTAAAGCACAGGATCGCATGGAGTCATCTCGGCCGTACGCCCGGAGTATCCGTGGTGTAATTCAGCACCTAGCCGGGTCTAATCCTGAGTACAAACATCTGTACATGCAGGAGAGAGAGACTAAACGCGTTGGTTTCATTGTTGTTGCAACCGACCGTGGCTTGTGTGGTGGTTTGAACGTGAATGCGTTCAAAGCAGCTGTTAAAAGCATGAAAGAGTTTCATGACCAAAATATCGAAATTGATATTTGTTCACTAGGTAGCAAATCTGCAACGTTCTTTAAGAACTATGGCGGAAACGTAGTTGCTGCTAAAACCCATTTAGGTGATGCGCCAGAAGTCGCTGACCTAATTGGTGCTGTGAAGGTCGTGCTTGATGCTTACGATGAAGGAAAACTGGATAAAGTGTTCATTGTATCTAACGAATTCGTTAATACGATGACCCAGTCACCTAACATCGAACAGGTGCTTCCACTTAAGGCAGAAGATGACGATGAACGTCTCAATCATCATTGGGATTACTTGTACGAACCAGATGCTAGAGAGCTTTTGAATGGCTTACTGGTACGTTACGTTGAGTCCTTGGTCTATCAGGCCGTGGTTGAGAACAATGCCTGTGAGCAGGCAGCACGAATGCTAGCAATGAAGAATGCAACTGATAATGCTGGCGATATGATTAACGAGCTTGAAATGATTTATAACAAAGCTCGTCAAGCGGCGATTACTCAGGAAATATCTGAGATCGTTAGTGGTGCTGCGGCTGTTTAATGCAGTAAACAGGTTCAATTTTAAGAGGATCCGAACATGAGTAGCGGAACTATTGTTCAGATTATCGGCGCTGTAGTAGACGTGGAATTCCCACGTGACTCAGTACCGAAGATTTATGACGCGTTGACAGTCGGCAAAACCGGCTTGACACTAGAAGTTCAGCAGCAGCTGGGTGATGGTGTAGTACGTGCGATTGCAATGGGACAAACCGAAGGCGTAAGCCGCGGCTGGGAAGTATCGAACACTAATGCACCAATTTCTGTACCTGTAGGTACAGCGACGCTTGGTCGTATTATGGACGTACTAGGTAACCCAATTGATGAATGTGGCGCTATTGGTGAAGAGACGCGTATGCCGATCCACCGTAAAGCCCCTTCATACGAAGAGCAGTCAGCTTCTAACGATCTTTTGGAAACAGGTATCAAGGTTATTGACTTGGTTTGCCCGTTTGCGAAAGGTGGTAAAGTTGGTTTGTTTGGTGGTGCCGGTGTAGGTAAAACAGTAAACATGATGGAGCTGATCCGTAACATCGCGATCGAGCACTCAGGTTTCTCTGTATTTGCGGGCGTAGGTGAGCGTACTCGTGAGGGTAACGACTTCTACTATGAGATGAAAGAATCCAACGTATTGGATAAAGTATCTCTAGTATACGGCCAGATGAATGAGCCTCCAGGTAACCGTCTACGCGTAGCGTTGACTGGTCTTACTATGGCGGAAGCGTTCCGTGACGAAGGTCGTGACGTACTGTTGTTCGTAGACAACATCTACCGTTACACCCTTGCGGGAACCGAGGTATCTGCACTGCTAGGCCGTATGCCTTCAGCGGTAGGTTACCAGCCAACACTAGCGGAAGAGATGGGTGTTCTTCAGGAACGTATCACTTCTACTAAGACTGGTTCTATCACATCTATCCAGGCTGTATATGTACCTGCGGATGACTTGACTGACCCATCTCCAGCGACAACCTTCTCACATCTTGATGCGACTGTTGTATTGTCTCGTCAGATTGCAGAATTGGGTATCTACCCAGCGGTTGACCCACTGGATTCAACGTCACGTCAGCTTGATCCATTGGTTATCGGCCAGGAGCATTACGATATTGCTCGTCAGGTACAGGGTGTTCTTCAGCGTTATAAAGAGCTGAAAGATATCATTGCTATCTTGGGTATGGATGAGTTGTCTGAAGAAGACAAACAGGTTGTAACGCGTGCTCGTAAGATCCAGCGTTTCCTATCTCAGCCATTCTTCGTTGCTGAAGTATTCACTGGTTCTCCAGGTAAGTACGTATCTCTTAAAGATACAATCAGTGGCTTTAAAGGCATCCTTGAAGGACAGTACGACGACCTACCAGAACAAGCGTTCTACATGGTTGGCGGTATGGACGAAGCGATCGAAAAAGCTAAAAGCATGTAAATGCGTTTAGCTAACCTTTACGAGGTATAAATATGGCTATGACTGTTCATTGCGACATCGTTAGTGCTGAGAATGAAATTTTCTCAGGCCTGATCGAATTCGTATCCGTAACAGGTAGCCTGGGTGACTTGGGTGTTTACCCAGGTCACGCTCCGCTTCTGACGGAACTGAAACCAGGACCTGTCGAATTACGTAAACAGGGTGGCGAACAGGATATTTTTTATATATCCGGTGGCTTTTTTGAGGTTCAACCTCATAAGGTAATCATTCTTGCAGATACAGCTCTGCATGCTGGTGACCTGAACGAAGCCGCAGCGCAAGAAGCTCAGAAACATGCTGAACAGGCAATGGCTAATAGAACTTCCGAGTTCGAATACTCGAAAGCCGCTACACAGCTTGCCGAAGCAGCAGCTCAGCTTCGTACTCTACAAGAGATTCGTAAAAAGTTGGGTCGTTAAGACCTCTTTTTATAATCAACGATTCAAAAGGCAACCTTCGGGTTGCCTTTTTCGTTTCTAAGGGAAAATTTCCAAGAAAAAGTGCTGATCATGAGGCTATCGTCTACAAAAGCCGCCATAAGGTATTAAAGATAATCTTTTGTGCTGCGGCCACCTCGGCTGAATTAATCACAACGGCGGTAGGGTAGTTATCTGACGCGAGGGAGATGATTGCACATTTGGGAGGGTAGATCGCGATGTATGCCGCATCAACTTTACCTTCAGTCTTAATCCATTTACGTTCTGATAACTCCGCATCCTCCCCACCATCCCCTATGGCTATCACTTGTACGCTAATACCACGCTGTATGCGTTGATTTGTGAAGTTTGGGAAGGGTCGATAGAGGTGCTTCCTAATCGGCTTGGAGGAGAAGACTGAGTAGCTGTCCTGATCGGAATTAGTCACCGAGCTGAGAATGTCTTTTAGCACATGCTCAATGCCCGCGTCCCCCTCATAAAATTGCACATTGGCTGTATTAAAATCAGGTTTGAGGTGTTGTAGCTCAGGAATGATGCTCTGTTTAAGTGTATCTATCGCACGTTCAATGCCTAAACGACGCTCCTCTGCCAGCTGAAGTAGGTAGTCAGGATCAACAGGGGAGAATAAGCGACGCCTTCCTTTGGGAAGGTAAGTCACGATCCCTTTTCGTTGCATCTCTTTTAAGCTTTCATAAGTGCTGCCACGATTTATGTCAGATTTATCAGCAATTGATCTTATGGAGCTCGCACCCAGTGATAAAAGTGCTTTATAAATCACTATTTCACGTGGGGTTAGGCCAAGTAATTCAAATATTTCATTATTCATAATTGTCATAAAATTTGTGACAAAAGGGATTGTGTGAAACTATTATTACTTTAAAGTTAGGCGATAATAAAGCGATAATTATCACTAGAGCACTCCCACAAGGAAAGTTAGACACTATGTCAGTTGACGTTGTCATTTTAGCTGCAGGTCAGGGCAGCCGTATGAAATCAAACCTGCCAAAAGTACTCCATAAAGTAGGTGGTAAAGCGATGGTGCAGCATGTGATTGATGCTGCTTCACATATGGTCGATGTTAAAACCCATGTTGTTATTGGTCACGGTGCGGCGCTTGTACGTGAATCTCTTGCCGGACAAACCCTTAATTTTGCCCTACAAGCTGAACAGAAAGGTACAGGGCATGCGGTTGCTCAGGCGATGCCATCGGTTGCTGAAGATAGCGTAGTACTGGTGCTTTATGGTGATGTGCCTTTGACCCAGCCTGAAACCATGAACCAGATGGTTGAGCTAGCGAAACAAGATAATTTTGCGTTGCTTACGGTTAATCTTAATGATCCAACCGGTTATGGTCGCATCGTACGTAATGCAGAAGGTGATGTGATTGCGATTGTTGAGCATAAAGATGCTACAGCAGAACAACATCTTATAAATGAAGTAAATACGGGTATTTTAGCGGTTAAAAGCTGCTATCTTCGCGAATGGTTGCCAAAACTCTCCTCTGAGAATGCCCAAGGCGAATATTATCTAACCGATATTATTGCTATGGCAGCGGGCCAAGGTTTGGTTATTAAGACCATTCAGCCGGATGCGGAAGAGGAAGTACAAGGGGTCAATAACCGTATTCAGTTAGCTGAGTTAGAACGTTGGTATCAATTGCAGCAAGCGGAGCAGTTGATGCTGTCTGGAGCAACCTTAGCTGACCCTAAACGTATAGATGTGAGAGGCAATGTAAATTGCGGTCAAGATATCATTTTGGATATCAATATCGTTTTCGAAGGCGAGGTGACACTGGGTGATAATGTTGTTATTGAGCCTAACTGCTATTTAAAAAATTGCACGATTGGTACCGGTTCTCATATAAAAGCAAATACGTTGATTGAAGACTCAATCATTGGTGAAGCCTGTGATATAGGGCCATTTGCACGGTTACGCCCAGGTACTCTGCTCGCCAATAATGCCAAAATCGGAAACTTCGTCGAAACGAAAAAAGCGATTGTAGGCGAAGGGTCAAAAATCAACCATCTCTCTTACATTGGTGATGCAATCTTAGGAAAGAACGTTAATGTAGGTGCTGGAACCATTACCTGTAACTATGACGGTGTGAATAAATCGACAACCGAGATCGCTGATAATGCATTTATTGGTTCTAACACGGCTTTAGTCGCGCCGGTTAAGGTGGGAAAAATGGCCACAGTCGGCGCCGGTTCAACGATCAGTAGAGATGTAGAAGAGGCTGAATTAGCCATTACCCGTGCTAAACAACTGTCTTTCAATAACTGGAAGCGCCCTACAAAATTGACTAAAGAGAATTAAATTATGTGTGGAATAGTAGGCGCAGTTGCTGCACGTCCTGTCCAGAATATATTGATTGAAGGCTTACGTCGGCTTGAATACCGTGGTTATGATTCAGCGGGTATTGCCCTTTATAACGATGGGCAAATTAAACGTTGTCGCCGTAATGGTAAAGTACAATCCTTGGCGGATGCCCTTGCCGAGAATCCATTGGTTGGAACAACCGGTATCGCGCATACCCGTTGGGCTACTCATGGTGTACCCCATGAACGTAATGCGCACCCGCATATGTCCGCGGATATTCTTGCGGTTGTACATAACGGCATTATTGAGAACTTTGAAGTACTGAAAGAAGGGTTACAGGAAAAAGGCTATACCTTTACGTCGGATACCGATACAGAAGTGATCGCTCACTTACTTGCTGAGCATTTAAAAACAGAGCCTTGTTTACAACGTGCGGTCGCCCATATCATTACTCAATTGGAGGGTGCGTACGCCTTAGGTGTCATTCATAAAGATGCACCGGACCAGCTTGTTACGGCACGTAAAGGTAGCCCTTTGGTCATTGGTGTAGGTATAGGTGAGAACTTTATCGCATCAGACCAACTGGCATTACTGCCGGTAACTGACCGTTTTATGTTTTTAGAGGAGGGTGATGTCGCGGTTTTAACCCCCTCTGATATTCAGGTTTATGACGCCAATAATAATAGGGTTACACGTAAAGTAAGCCAGTTTGCACATGGTGTGAGTGCGGCGGAGAAAGGTGAATTTAAGCACTACATGCTTAAAGAGATCTATGAGCAGCCGGCGATGATAAAAGCGTGCATGGAGGGCCGTATTAGCGGTGATAGATTGCTTGAACAATGTTTTGGTGCGAATGCTGCGGATATCTTTGATCAAGTAAAACAGGTCCAGATTATCGCCTGTGGTACCAGTTTCCATGCGGGCATTATTGCTAAATATTGGATCGAAGCATTCGTTGGTATTCCTTGCATGATCGAAGTGGCCAGTGAGTATCGCTATCGCCCCGTTGTGATTCCGCCGGGCACCTTATTTTTAACGATCTCTCAATCAGGAGAAACCGCAGATACATTGGCCGCTTTACGTGAGGTCCAATCGCGGGTATTAGCCTCTTTAGTTATCTGCAATGTTCCCGGAAGCTCGTTAGTACGTGAATCAGACCTGTGTTTAATGACCAATGCGGGCCCTGAAATTGGTGTGGCATCAACGAAAGCGTTTACAACTCAGTTAGTGGCGTTGATGCTAACGACTATAGCGTTGGGTCGTCGTAATGACCTAACGGCTGAGGTCGAAGCTAAAATTATTCGTGCATTAAAAGCGTTACCTGAGCAGGTAGAACAAGCGCTGGCCATGGATAAAGACATTGAAGAGATGGCGCAATCCTTTGCTGAGAAACATCATGCTCTATTTTTAGGTCGAGGCACGTTATATCCAATCGCTAAGGAAGGGGCGCTTAAACTTAAAGAGATCTCCTATATCCATGCCGAATCCTACCCCGCAGGTGAGCTGAAGCACGGTCCTTTAGCCTTAGTTGATAAAGATATGCCGGTTGTCGCTGTCGCGCCACAAAATGACATGCTGGATAAATTGAAAGCGAACCTACAAGAAGTTAAAGCGCGTGGTGGTCAGCTATTCGTTTTCGCTGGCTCGGACCGAGTACAATCAGAGGACGCCACCCATGTGCTGACGATGCCTGACTGCGATGAGATTATGCAGCCAGTGCTATATACCATCCCCCTTCAGCTCCTCTCTTACCATGTTGCTGTGTTGAAAGGCACAGACGTTGATCAGCCACGTAACTTAGCGAAATCGGTTACAGTGGAGTAATGGCATTATCCCCCCTTGATTGATTTATATCGGGGGGCTTTTCTGCATGACAGCGTGGCGTGATTAAGGCCCGCTTATTTTTAATACTATTTAACGGTTTGAGTCGGAAACTATGTACGTTATTGACGGGACACCGATAGAGCAGTGGAAACAAAGCCATCCATTGCTTGATCCCTTAATGGCTGCTCAGCCTTGTTGCTGGATTAATGAACAGAAACGGCCTTTTTTGGCTGCCCAGCCAGACCTACCTTTAAAACTCTCTGATATGTCGGATGCCGCCTCTAGGCTGGCACGATTTGCGCCTTTTATCGCCCTTCGTTTCCCTGAAACGCTGGATAATAGTGGCTTGATTGAATCACCTTTGCGGCCAATATCTCACTTTAAAGCTGCGCTTGAAAAGCAGTATGGACGGGGTTTTCCGGGTCAGCTTTATTTGAAATGTGATAACGCCTTACCCATTTCTGGCTCGATAAAAGCACGGGGTGGTATTTATGAAGTTCTAAAATATGCCGAAACGACGGCTCTATCATCAGGGCTGTTAAAGCAAGGGGAGTGTTACAGTCAATTAGCGGCTCCAGAGGTGAGGGCTTTATTTAATCAGCATCAAATCGTTGTTGGTTCAACCGGTAACTTAGGTCTGAGTATTGGCATTATGGGGGCGGCTTTAGGTTTTAAAGTGAGCGTTCATATGTCGGCGGATGCGCGGCAATGGAAGAAGGCGCTATTGCGTTGTAAGGGTGTTGAGGTTATCGAGTATGAAGAGGATTACAGCAAAGCGGTAGCAGAGGGGCGTAAGCAGGCGCTGGAAACCGAGAACTGCCATTTTGTCGATGATGAAAATTCGATGGATCTTTTTTTGGGTTATAGCGTTGCGGCTGAACGGCTTAAAATACAGTTAGACGAACAGAATATTCAGGTGGATGCTGAGCACCCGCTGTTTGTTTATCTACCTTGTGGTGTCGGCGGTGGACCCGGTGGTGTCGCTTTTGGTTTAAAGCAGCAGTTTGGCGATAACGTACATTGTTTTTTTGCTGAGCCAACCCATTCACCGTGCATGCTTTTGGGGATGTATACGGGCTTACATGATCAAATCAGTGTGCAAGAGATAGGGCTTGATAATAAAACTTGTGCCGATGGCTTGGCGGTTGGCAGAGCATCCGGGTTTGTGGGGCAGGTTATGGCGCATTTGCTGAGTGGTATTTTTACCGTGAATGACAACACGCTCTATAAGCTGCTTGTCTTGATGAAAGATGAGGAGGGCGTCGCACTTGAGCCGTCAGCTTTAGCGGGTGCACCGGGACCCTTCCGTTTGTTCGATGAGGGGCAGTCCTACCTAAACAAGTATCAGTTAGGGGACAAGATGGATAATGCCACTCACATTGTTTGGGCGACCGGCGGCAGTATGGTCCCCAAAGAAGAGCAAGATGCCTATTACCGTTTGGGGCAAGGCTTATTACACGGATAAAAAAAGGGCTGCATGAGCAGCCCTTTTTTGTTTTATAAGAGCTTAGGTGTAATTGGCAGGACTATAACCACCTTCAACACCTTTAGATGCCAGTGCTACAGCATCATGGGCATGAAGACTTTCATAGTGTTCAACTTTTAACCAGAAATCTGCGTATTGAGTTTGTGCGTTTAACGCTTGTTTAAGGCGGCGAGCGGCATCTTCACAGAACATCAAGTTATGTCCATTTAAACGGGCAAACTCCTGTTCATCTGCGCGTTTAACCGCTGTTTGCACGGGTGTTTTCAGCGCATTTTCAATCAGATCAATCAGATCTGTTAATGGGAATGCACCCATCTCTTTATTTAATTTAATCCACGCGGTGGCTTGGCTGCGCTGACTATGAGGTGTAGCAAATGAGCCTTTTTCAGAGAGTAGCCATTTTTCTACATCTTCAATATTTAATGAGCCTTTATCGGCAAAGTCAGTGCTAAACGCTTGCTGTAAAAGCTGGCGAGAAAGCGCTGCTGAGCAGGGGCAGGTTGAAGAGTAAGGCACACGTGTTGCCAGCTCTAACACAACTTCATTATCTTTCAGTGTTGCTCTTAATGTTGTTGAGTAGTTTTTCCAGCCGCTGTTATCGCTTTTTAACGCGTCGCGTTTAATCAGGAAATCGAACTCAAAGTTTAGAAAAACCTGAGTACTGATATCGTGATGGCTATCGAGCAGGTGGGATAAAAACTCAGTCAACGCTGGTACATTAAGCGTTTGGTTTTCAAAGAAGTTGCTTAAGGCTAAATAAAGGCGAGACATGTGAATACCTTTAACTTTGGGATTAACCAAATTAACGTAAGTATTTACACGCGCTTCAATGTTATTGATGCCAAGTTTACTGTCTTCGAACTGCAATGGGACGGTAATCCCATTCATGCCCACCCAGTCCAGAGAGCCGTGGATCTCTGGGTTTTGGTTACTGGTTACATCAGGCAAATTGGTCATGAATCGGATCTTCCACTGTTTGGTTGCAACAATCAGAGCTTATATATTGAATCTATTTATTCAGCTGAATAATACCAATTAGTTGGATCTAAGTGGTCTGTTCTGCATCTTATCTATATAAATAGTTACATGAGGGCGTCTTCCTGAAAAACAAGTCTTTCTAGGGCAACGCAGTAAGCAGAACTTCATTTATTCAGGGTGTTGAATTAAATATTTTCGTACAACTCTAGTCTTAAAGTATCAATATATACGAGGTGCGACGTACCATACCCCTAGCTCAAGGGGTTTGGCAAACCTCTCAAGAAAAAATTAACAAATTAAGTGTTTTTTCGCTGAAAAAGACAGAAGTTGACGCTTTTTGATAATAAATAATTACATTTTGAAGGGGTATTACTTGATTCAGAAAGCCGACTTCTACATTGTATAGAGAAAATTATTGACTGAACTATTTATTCAGTCATAACGTCACATACATAAATACAAAGTCCTTGAGGGCTGCTGCTATGTCTATAGGAGGCCTATAGCATGAACGATCCTATTACTAACTTTGCAATCAACTTTATTGCATTTGTTGGTATTGTCTTTTTAGCTATCTTTGCAATTCTTGCGGTTGTAGCTTTAGTGCTTTATCAGATTGATAAGCACCAGACGACACAAACCATACGTAGAAATTATCCGTTGATAGGCCGCTTCCGGTATATTTTTGAGCATATTGGTGAGTTCTTTCGCCAATACTTTTTTGCGATGGATCGTGAGGAGATGCCATTTAACCGGGCGCAACGATCGTGGGTCTATCGCGCAGCAAAAAATGTCGATAGCACTATCGCATTTGGCTCAACCCGTGATTTAAGGATACCGGGTACGTATTACTTTCTTAACTGTCCCTTTCCTATGCTTAAGGAAGATGCGGTTCAGACCGAAAGTTTGCGCATAGGACCCTATTGTACAAAGCCTTATGATGCGCCGTCGTTCTTTAATATTTCGGGTATGAGCTATGGTGCTATGTCTAAACCTGCGGTGCAGGCATTAGCGCAAGGGGCGAAAAAAGCCGGTTGTTGGATGAATACAGGTGAAGGGGGGCTATCCTCTTTCCATCTTGATTCAGGCTGTGACATTGTTTATCAGATCGGTACTGCTAAGTATGGGTTACGTGATAGCAATGGCAAACTGTCTGATGAGAAGCTGAGGGAAAAAGCGAGCATTGAGCAAGTTAAGATGTTTGAGATCAAGCTCAGCCAAGGCGCTAAGCCAGGTAAAGGCGGTATTTTACCTGGGGAGAAAGTAACCGCGGAGATCGCTGCGGTTCGTGGTATCCCTATTGGAGAGGATTCGTTAAGTCCTAATCGTCACCCTGATGTTGCGTCTATATCTGATCTTTTAGATATGATCGAACATATTCGTGCGGTAACGGGTAAGCCTTGTGGCTTTAAGATGGTACTCGGCGATACGGAATGGCTGGATGAGTTCTGTGAAAGTATCGTAGAAAGAGGCGTCGAGTGTGCACCTGATTTTATTACCTTGGATAGTGCTGATGGCGGTACTGGGGCTGCACCTATGCCATTGATGGATAGTGTTGGCCTACCGTTACGCGAAAGCTTGCCTATATTGGTGAATAAATTGATGGCGCATGACCTACGGGATCGTGTCCGTGTGATTGCTTCAGGAAAATTGATTAATCCAACCGATGTGGCGGCTGCCTTGTGTATGGGGGCTGACTTTGTCGTGACGGGGCGTGGCTTTATGTTTGCGCTTGGTTGTATACAAGCCTTGCAGTGTAATAAAAACACCTGCCCAACCGGAATTACGACGCATAACCCCGATCTGCAACGGGGCTTAGTACCTAAAGTGAAGGCGGATAGGGTGGCCAACTATCATGATCATCTTGTGCATGAAGTTGAGATGATTGCCCATTCGTGTGGCGTAACAGAACCGCGCAAGCTTAAACGTAAGCACTGTGCGATTGTTGTTGAGGGCAGCCGATCTATACCCCTGAATATATTGTATCCAGAGTATTAGGGCTAAAACGCTTATCGACTAACGAAACACGCCAGCCTTAAAGGCTGGCGTTTTAGATTCGGTTAGCTTTCAAGCCAGCACTCTTCAATATGTGCCGCAAGCTCTTTCTCTTCAAAGCGCTGCTCAATAGCACGGCGTGCTTTTAACGCTCGCCGAGAGGCAAGTTTTTTGCGCGATAGTTTCTCTTCCTCTTCAAACCCTACGAGCAGATCGAAGACTTCCGTTTGTACTTCATTTAGGTTTTCGGTATTTCTCAACATCATAAACTCCTGATCTTATCCTAACGGTCAGAAGGCCCATCGAATTTCAGTACATTGAGTAAGTACCATGACGAAGGGCACTGGCGAGTGAGCATGAGAAACAAAAGCATCTTATGCTCTGTTTAAAAACAACCTAACCCTAGTTTTATTATAGCCGCGGCTAAATTTCAAACAGTTTTCGGTTGAATTGTACGTTTAAAGCGAGGCCCATCATAAAAACAGGTTGTTGCAGGGAGATGAACGGAAGATGTAAGAATGGTGAAATAATGGGCAATAAACTGGCGTTATTACCCACTATGATGGTTTTTAAACTATCTTTCGCTTTCCGATAGGTTGGACAGCTTACGTAGCGGAGGACGTTTATCGTTTTGGCGTAATGAGCGCAGGCTACGTTTAATGGTTTTAAGGTGATCGACTAGTCCGGGGCCTAGTTTCATGGCAACGCCAACGGCGAGTACGTCGATGACAACCAGATGTAGTACCCGTGATGACATTAAAGTACTGAGGTCTTTATCTTCTTCCAGATCAATATGAATCGAAATGGTTGATGCTTCAGCAAGGGGTGTGTTGCTTGGGCAAAGCGAGATGACCGTGGTGCCTGTGTCTTTGACTAAGTTGACGGTATGCAGCAAATCTTTTGTGCGGCCCGTTTGTGATATAGCGACGACAACATCTCGCTCATCGAGAGAAACCGCAGAGATCGCCTGCATATGTGGGTCAGAGTAGGAGGTCGTAGACACTTTTAAGCGGTGGAACTTATGTGCCGCATCGGTACAAACGGGTGCCGATGCGCCAAACCCGTAAAACTCAACCCTACGCGCTTTCGTTAGGCTATTGATCGCCGCTTCTACCGTTTCGGTGTCGAGCTGCTCTTTAATATTGAGAAGGTTACCGATCATGGAATCAAAGATTTTCTCTTTAAACTCCATGACGGTGTCTTTGGTGTTGAGTGAGAACTGTTCATAATTTGTATTACTCGCCAAGCCTTGGGCTAGGGTGAGTTTAAAATCCTGAAAGCCATCGTAATTTAAGGCACGGCAAAAACGCACAACAGTCGGTTCACTGACATTCGCTTCAGATGCTAAATCAACGATACGCATATGGATAACCTCATTCGGGTTCCCCAGTACAAAGTCTGCGACCTTCTGCTCTGACTTCCTTAAATTTCCGTGCGCTTCCGCTATCGATTTAAGCAGATTAAACGAATTCAACTAACCACCTCACTACCATCAAGATAAAACCCCTATCTAAAGTATAACAAGCTTATACATGACAGATCACCTTTTAGTGATATTTGTCACGTTTATCATGTGGGCTTGTGTTATCAAGGGTGATAATTCGGGGTTTATAAGGTTAGGTTGGCGGATCTGTTTTAGATCGGTTTATGCCGTATTTTGTTAAACGTGCCGAGGCCTATAATAGAATTGTTCAGTGCGTTATATTACGCTGCAAATAATCATAAATTCGGTACAATACACACTTTCCCATAGATCTGGTGATTTACATGTCTGAACCGCGCGTTGATAAAGAGTTTTACGATCTTAAAGATTGGCAATTAGCTGCTTATTGTGCCGCGATGTCTGAACGAATGTTTCCTAACTTTGCATTGTTTGCGCGGTTGATGGAGTTTGGCGAGCTGGCGAAAATGCGACAGGTTTTGGATGGTGTTTGGGATCACCTTAATAATAGCGGCGCCAAAATGAACTTTGAGGTTCAGCTGGATAATGTCGAAGCTAATATGCCAGATCTGGATAAGTTTGACATGTATGGGGCCTCGCCTGCACTTGATGCGATTGTTGCGTTATTTTCGACGTTGAACACTATATTGTCTGCTGATGCGGGCGAAGTGCTTAATGTGTCTAATATGTCACGTGAGTCTGTTGCAACGTTTATCGAAATGAATGCGGATGATCAGATCTCTGACGAAGAGCTTGTACGCTATATCAATACCCATGACCTAATGCTGCAGGAAGATGACTTCCATGCGGATATCATTGATATCTTGCAGGACGACCTGCCGCGTAGAGAGGCGCTTTCGGAACTTAGAGAGCTCGCTCATAATGGCGGTTATAGTAATTTAGGTATCTGCGACGGCGAATAATCCATGTTAAAAATTGGTTTAGTGCTGCTTGTTATACCGGCATTGATATTGATGACGGTTTTTTTTATAGACCAATCGACTGTCGCCGCGTGTGCGGAGCAGGGTGGATCATATAACTACCAATTAAACGAATGTGATCTGCAAGCAAAACATCCCTTTACCCCGCTCATGGTTCGCCACCCGCTGTTGGTAAATGGCATGATGTTGCTCTCTGTGATTGGGCTACTGCTCTGTATGAAAGGCCTGCTATGGCGCCCTCAAAAAGGATTTAAAAATGATTAAGAAGCTCGTTTGGGCCATTGTATTACTTATTGTTGTTGGCCTTTTTGGTGCTTGGTTAACTCAAGATTATTGGTTGCCGGAGTGGAACCAAACGCTAGCCGAAGAGACTGAGCGTTATCAGCAGGAGGGGCTCGCTTTTGGTCAGCAAGCAGATCAGCAGGCCTGTTTAGAAAAGACCCTCAGCAGTTTTGATCGTTGTTCCGGTTTTGCATGCACCGTTAAACACGGTAAGTTTTTAAATGCCTGTCTGAAGCATGCGGCCAACAGCCCTGAATTTTGTAAAGATGTACCCGCCTATAACGAAGAACGTTCCGACGATGATAAAACCTGGGCAAGGGAGAGTTGTTGGGGGCGAGATATTCGAGGGGAAGGTTGCCGATTGTTGATGCGGCAACAGCAGTTGTTTTGTTCTAAACAAACAGATTAATTATAAAAAAGCGGACAGGTTGTTCGCTTTTTTTTTGCCTATCAATTTACAATTTTATACGGCTAGCTTAAGTTAAACGTATGTTTTAAAACGGGTAGCTTTGCTTGTTTGTATAAAAGCTGTACAGTGTATGAACGACGCATAAAGACGTCACATAAAAATAACAAGAAAGTAATGGATGGGGCTGGTAGAAGAAGCCTAGCAGCTCGGGGCGAAGCAACGTTGTACTATATGGTATTGCGTACTTATGGTAGTTGAAAAAATCAGTATTTGTGCATCGGATGCATCAAGTCATAATTCTGCAGCATTAGTTGAGGATTATCAGTACCAATTAAGTACTGGTATATTGGATTATTGTGCGTGCAGTTTCACATATGCTACTTCAGTCTGTCGAACTGTTCGCCGTGATGTGGGTGTACCCTCTTTTATTACTGGGATAGGGGGCTAGAATGCAGATTGGTTCCATTGGTTTTCCTGAAGACCAGCGAGTAAAGCTGGAAAAAATATTTAAGCTGTCAAAGCAAACACGTTACACCTTAGTTGATCCTGATTTTGATAACCTGCCTGACCTAATGTTGGTCTTTGGTTTTGATCTAGATGAACATCCTGAACTTGCAAACCTTCCCTCTGGTTACCACTCACGTTTGATCTTAGTCGGCCGTGGTAGACCCCATGATAAAAGTTATACCTGCCTTGGTTATCCGCTCGTTTCCTCACGTGTTTTACGGACGTTAGATAGTGTTACGCGTGAAAATGAAGAGATGGAGTGTGCGACGCCTCAAACGGATGAAGAGAATCGGTTTAGTAAATATGATGATATCTCTCCAGAGGCGGAGACACTGCCCTCTAGTCGCAGTGGTTTCAACGTCCTTGTTGTTGATGACAATGAAATTATGCAGCAAGCCTTAGATGCTGAGCTTCAGTTGCTGCCTTTACCTGTGAGTGTGCATTTTGCAGCGACAGGAGAGGAGGCGTTAGAGAAGGTTGCTGCCCATAGTTACGATTTTATCTTTCTTGATGTTGTTATGCCGGGTATCGATGGCTTCGAAACCTGTGCAGAAATGCGAAAACATCCAGACTTAAAGAAAACCCCAATTATTATGCTGACGTCTAAAACTTCTCCTATGGATGAGGTTAAAGGCATTATGTCAGGCTGTTCCACTTATTTGACCAAGCCGATAGAGCATGAAGAGTTTCAAAAGGTGATCAGTAGAGTGTCTAATTGGGTTGACGAGTTTCAAAAAGCTTAATGATATTGGAGGCGGTTGGTGAAAAAAGTTCTTGTAGTGGAAGATGATCCGGTTCAACAGAAGCATATATGTACAGTGTTGGTGGGATGTGGTGTCGAGGTCATTGCTGCCAGTGATGGGAAGCAAGGATTGGAGAAGGCAAAAAACGAGAAACCGGATTTAATCTTTATGGATATTGTGATGCCTGAGATGGATGGTTTTTCTGCATGCCGACAAATCACTACAGATGAGCTGACGAAGCATATTCCTGTTGTACTTGTTTCAAGTAAAAAGGAAGAAGCGGATAAGGTTTGGGCTCAGCTTCAAGGCGCTTCAGCGATGGTGTCAAAACCATTTACAGATGAAGACCTCCTTGCGCAGATTAACGCACTGACGTAACAGAGTGGGATGATGGATACTCAGCAAGCCAGTACTGATCAAGGAAGTTCATCTGAATTTCATCAAATTAGGCATGGATTTGAAGTGGGCAGCTGCCCACTTCTTATCTCGGAAAATACACGAGCAGAGGTGGTTAAAGCGCCGGCTATTTGTGCTATTCCGTCAACGCCTGATTGGTTTTCAGGCTTTATCAATCATCGCGGAGAGACAGTACCTGTTTATAACTTGAATAAGTATTTACAGATACTTGATGAGACCGATGATGCACAAGACTGGGTTTTGTTGATTGATGATCACCCCAACACGGTAGGGATCCTTTTAAAGTCTCCGCCGCAAAGTGTTGTGGACCCTGAACGGCTAGATGAGGTGGCCATAGGGCTGCCTGAAATTATAGAAAGCACTGTACGTCATGTTTACAGCGATAAAAAAAATAAATGGTTTGAGGTCGATCATCGGCTTCTATTTCTAGCCTTAAAGAAACAGTTCTAAAAAGTACGGAGAGTTAGATCTATGCAATCGTTTTGGGAGTTTAAGAACGTACGGATACCGATTAAGTTTGCCATCGCGTTGGCACTGCTGTGTGCTGGCTTGATCTTTATGAGTGCTTCTTACTATCAGACAATCGTTCTGCAAGAAAAAGCACAAGCGCGTTCGCAGGACTTGAACGACTTTCTACTTTTGGTCAGTCGCATACAGGCAAACGTATCCGAAGCACGTTATCAAGAGAAGAGCTTCCAAGCTGAGAAAGAGATGGATCAGCTCACGATGTATAACGACATCATGGAAACGGTTGATACCGATATACTTAGTTTAAAAGCGTACCTGCGTACCGACGAAGATAAAGCGTTGGTTGAACAGTTTCAGGCCATCATTGACCAATATCAAGATACGTTTTATGACGCATCTGAAGCGAGTATGGAGATTGGTTTAAGCAAAGAGGCGGGGTTGTCCCAAGAGATTCGTACGTTGATCTGGCAGACCGAGCCACTGGTGGTATGGCTTGAGCGTAGCTGGATACGGGAAGAACTGAATACCCTAAGCACCAACATTGATGAATTTGTCGCCGG
>TARA_R110002050_G_scaffold149169_1_pt1 | contig 30144 bp, 16 predicted proteins | sample TARA_R110002050 | Tara Oceans TARA_R110002050 (sample SAMEA4396988) | marine metagenome | biome: Polar Biome; feature: [DCM] deep chlorophyll maximum layer (ENVO:01000326); material: water (ENVO:00002006), including particulate matter (ENVO:01000060) such as... | depth 25 m
GAGCATGGTTGCCAACAGGTAATAGGCGAAGACGACCCATACCCAGAAGGTTGTGGAAGCAAAATCTGGAGTAAGCCCCGAAAGAATTTTTGCCGGCCCCATAATGAAGACGGCTCCGACGATGACCATTAGCAGCACGGTAAAGGCCCGCATAAATTGTTTGGTACCCACACCCATATAAATGCCCACAATTTCGGTTATGCTCAATCCCCTGTGTTTAATGGAAAGCATTCCGGAGAAATAATCATGTACAGCGCCGGCAAATACGGAGCCCAAAACAATCCAGATAAAGGCAACCGGTCCCCACATGGCTCCGGCAACCGCACCAAAGATGGGCCCCAATCCGGCGATATTCAAAAATTGGATTAGAAAGATTCGCCACCACGGCAACGGCATGTAATCTACGCCGTCTGTCATGGAGTAGGCTGGCGTTTCCCGGGTGGGATCAATCCCCGCAATCCGTTCGATTATTTTGGAGTAAAAAAAATAGCCGAGCAACAAAATCAGGATTGAAACAAAAAAAGTAATCATAAGTAGTCATTAATTTAGTGGTCGAAAATTAACTCGGACTAATTTAGTAAAACAGAAATAAGTGTCTTTCGAAAGGGAGATGATTAATTTCCTCCCGCTTTTTTCAAATTTAGTTGGTTGAGGCGATCTTTCGATCAATTATTTTTGTTCAGGCCTTAGTTTTTGCCCTTTGCTCATAAGGATACTCTCCAATTCGTTGTAGGGTACTTGCTGCACAGCGAGGTCTTTTTCGATTGCCATGACAGCTGCCGCTGCCGCTGATTGCCCTAAAATCATAAACACAGGTTCCATCCGGATTGATCCGTAAGCGATATGGCTTGATGATATGGCCACGGGGACCAATAAATTGGTGCATTCTTCCTTTTTGGGCACAATTGAACCATAGGCAATTTGGTAGGGGGCATGCGGATGGACGCCGATATCACCCTCGTTTTGTACAAAACCTTCATCGGTTACATAGCGCTGCACATTATGCGAATCCATGGTGTAAGAGCCCATTCCAATGGGATTAGGCACCTGTCGTTTGCCCAAAACATCATTCTCTGTCGTCACATATTCGCCAATCATCCGGCGGGCTTCCCGGATGTAAAGCTGGTGCGGCCAGTTTCCATTATCGGTAAATTCATCTTTAGCCAGGCCCCACTCTTGCATTTGGCTGCGGATTTCTTCTGGCACCCGTTCATCATTCGACACAAAATACAACAGCCCTTTTTGATAGTCTTCATGTTCTTTGATGATCTCTTTCCGGCGATGATACGAAGCTTCCGGATAGTCATAGTTCATTCCTATAAAATCGCTGCTGAAAGGGCCGTGGTTGTTGGTGTCGGTTTTCCGGTTAGGAATCATATCGAATTTGTTGAACCACCCGCGCCACCCGGCTTCGAACACACGTGCCAGTAGTTCGTAATTTTTTGGGTCGTAATTGTCAGGCTTTGGAAAAGGTACCCGGTTCTCAGGATGATTGCTCATGCACAACCGGAAACAATAAGCTTGCAGTTTTTTGTCGCCACTGCAATTTTCACCCGGTTTTTCAGAGGAAATGCCGAAAAGTAATCCGCTTACGGCGTTGCCAGGTTCCACATAGGGATCAATATTATCCTCAAAATAATGCCCGTGATGGAAGACTCCAGCCTGCACGCCATTCCACTCTTCATTATAAACTAAACAAGCTTCGCGGCCCACATGGAAACTCACCCCGGCGGCTGCCATCAGGTCGCCTTCGTACGTGGCATCAATGAAGATGTTCGCTGTAAATGTTTTTCCTGAAAGGGTTTTGATGGAAACAATTTTCCCGTCTTCAACAGTCACGCCATTCTCGCGGTCAAGCCACTCATCCCTTAAAACATTTATGTTATTTTCTGAAATGAAATCTTCAAAAACCTGTTCGGCCACATGAGGCTCAAAAATCCACATGGTACGGTTGGCTCCATCCATTGCAACTGTACCTTGGCCTTGGTTGCCGTACTCCGAATGTTTTTCCCATTCCCAGGCCGACGAATCGTTGTAGTGTTGCCACACCCGATGATAAAATTCACGAGAGAGCCCGCCAATGGTTGATTTATTGCCAGTGTCGGTAAAACCAAGCCCGCCAGAAGAGAGCCCACCCAAGTGTTTGTCAGGTGAAACAACAATGACTGATTTGCCCGATTGAACCACTTCAACGGCAGCGGTCGCAGCAGCCGAGGTTCCTCCGTAGATGATGACGTCGGCTTTGAAATCGGTTTTGGGTTCAGAGGGGGATTGACAACTGAAAAGGACGATTATTGCTAGAAATAGGAATAGACAATTTTTCATTTTGGGTTCTATTTAAGAATTTGCAAGTGAAATGTTTGGTTCAATATTGTAAAAAATGTTAAGAGAAATAGGCTCACGTCGTTTTATCGATCTTTATTTTACCTGATGGTGCAAAACTTGCTTATCATTTTGCAAGGTTGCTTTAAGCTTAGCGTAGTCGATATTCTGAATGCTACACTGGCTGTCGATAGCTAAGGAGGCAGCCGTAGCTGCAGATTGTCCGAGTACCATAAATACTGGTTCCATTCGAATTGAACCAAAAGCAATATGCGTTGCACTTACACAAACCGGGGCCAAAAGATTATTGCACTCGTTCATTTTCGGTATTATGGAGTGGTAGCTGATCGGATATGGGCCGGGAACAGAAGCTTCAACATTGCCTTCGTTTTGGACAAAGCCGTTGGCATCAACGTAACGCTGTACTTGGTGTGAATCCATTCCATAAGCCCCCAAACCTACCGGATCATCGACAATTTCAATTCCTTCACAGTGTTTTTGTGTCATAACCAAATCACTGATCATTCGCCGGGCTTCCCGAACATATAATTGTTGCTGCCATCCGTCTTCTCTTTCGTACTCATCTTTGCAAGTTCCCCATTGAGAAACTGCATCTCTCACTTTTTTTGGAATGCGAGGATGATAAGCGAGTGTCCACATCAACCCCTTCTGATAAGACCTGTGACGTTCAACAATTTGTTCTCTCTCCTCGTAAGATGCCTCTGGATAATCAAAATTTTGCCCAATAAAATCGGTTGAAAAACCTTTCTGGTTGTTGGTGTCTGTCTTTCGGTTGGGCATTTTTGAATTAATCCACGGAACCAGCGGATCTCCATAAGCATACATTTCTTCGATTGGTCCGTCGGTTGCTTCGTAATTCCGAAAGAGAAGTTCATATTCCAATTCACTATAACCTTCCGGTTTTTCAAAAGGAATCCGGTTATCCGGATGATCTGTGAGTGTCATTCGAAAACAATAGGCCTGAATACCTTTATCTCCATGGCCGTCTATTCCAGGACCACCTTTTACAATAAAAGGCAACAAACCGCTTGACGGATCACCCTTTGCAATGTAAGGATCAACACCATCAATAAAGTTATGATGAATGCTGTTTCTGGAAATGGTTCGGCGCAGTGTAATACTATAATCGTTGGCCTGCACTCCATTTAGGGTTTCGCCATATTGTTTATTTGATTCGCGGCCTACCGTGTAACTCACTCCGGCTGCTGCCAATAAATCGCCTTCGTAAGTAGCATCGATAAACATTTTTCCCAAATACGAATTTCCATTCTCCATCTCTATTTCAGTGATTTTGGCGCCCTTTTTCAACACTCCGTTTTTACGGTTTAGTCGTTCACCATATACCAGTTTGATTTTTTCAGCATCAATCATTTTTTGATAAACCTTCAACGCGGCGGATGGCTCAAAGGTCCACATGGCATCTTCCCCTTCTTTTGTGCGGGTTTGACCACTATCCCGGTATTCTGTTTTTGTTTCCCACTTCCAGCTTTTATCATCTTCATAATATTTTTTGATATTCTGATAAAACTCGCGTGAAATACCTCCGATAGCTTGTTTATTTCCAATGTCAGTCTGGCCTAAACCACCTGTTGTTAATCCGCCAATGCGGGAAGTTGGTTCAATCAGCAAAACCGATTTTCCCATCCTCGAACTTTGAATGGCTGCGGCTACACCAGCAGAAGTTCCACCATAGATGACGATATCGTATTGCTTCGGATCTTTAAATCCGTTGGAAAGGAAGAATACGCAGAATAACATTAACCAGCATAGGCAGTTAGATCCGATATGTTTCATAATTCTCATGTGTTTTGTTTTAGCTTAATTACATTAAGATTTAATTTTCAAGTTGCCCAGGAGGTCGCCGATTTTTTCCTTCCTTATCCGTTAAATCATCTCCCAGATCTTCGCGGGCTTCGTTAGCAATCTGTAATAAGCGTTCAACCACTTCCGGGTTCGATTCGCTGATGTCATAACGTTCTCCCGGATCGCGGCGAAGGTCGTATAAGGCTCCCGGATGATCAAAGTTTTGATTTAGCGGGCCCGGCTCTCCATCATTTCCGGGTTTAAAACCTGTATAGGTCCGTCCCGGATGGGGAAACACCAACTTCCATTGGTCGCTTCGCACAGCCTCAAGACTGTTGCGCCGGTAATAGTAATAGAACGAGGTCCGCGGATTTGCATCGAAATTTCCATGAAGCAGTGGAAGCAAACTGACGCCGTCAATTTTGTTTTTGGGCAGAGGTGCATTGGCAATGGAAGCTATGGTTGGTAAAATATCAATGCCAGCTACCAGCTTGTTACAGACGATTCCTTCAGGAATCACTCCTTTCCACCGCATAAGACAGGGAACCCGTTGTCCTCCTTCGAAAGTGACACCTTTGCCTTCTCTTAAACCACCCGTGCTTCCAGCATGATTTCCGTAATTCAACCAAGGACCGTTGTCTGAGGTGAAAATTAGTAAGGTATTCTCATCCAAGTTTGTTTCCTCCAGTGTTTTCAATATTTGTCCGACACTCCAGTCGATTTCCATGAGCACATCACCAAATAAACCTTGTTGTGATTTACCCTTGAATTTTTCGGATACGAAAAGTGGCACATGTGGCATAGGATGCGCTAAATACACGAAAAAAGGAGTCTCCTGATTTTGACGGATAAAAGACACGGTCCGTTCGGTAAACTGAGTCGTGAATTCAGCTTGATCCTTCGGGCTGATTGACGGATTGACTACTGATTCGTTTTCATACAACGGTAGATCCGGGTATGCACCAGGCCCGTTTGGATGAAGCGGCCACATATCATTGGAATAAGGAATTCCATAGAATTCATCAAATCCATGGTTGGTTGGCAGGAACTGATTCTGGTGCCCCAAATGCCATTTCCCAAAAATAGCTGTTACATAACCTTGCTTCTGGAGGATTTCTCCAATTGTTTCTTCTTGTTCAGAGATTCCGTGAGTTGATTTATGGCTCAAAGCGCCGGTAATGCCTATTCGATTTGGATAGCAGCCGGTCAATAACCCGGCACGAGATGCGCTGCATACTGCCTGCGGCGAATAGTAGTGGGAAAAGAAAACACCTTCTTTGGCGAGTCGGTCAATATTTGGGGTAGTGTAGCCTGTAGCTCCGGTAAGTGTAATATCTCCGTATCCCATGTCATCCAGGTAAATCAAGACCACATTTGGTAATTTTCCTGCATCATTTTCACGTTGGGGTGAACACGAAAATGTTATTGCGGTCATCGAAATACAAATGCTGATTATTCGTTTCATTTTCATTTCAGGAGGATTATTTTCTTAATACATTAGAGGCGTGCCTTGCCAGAAGACCCTGCAGATCATTTTGATAGTTTTCCAATATTGTTTTTCCAATTTCATTGTGGTCACCACATTTATAAAGAGCCCTTGCCAATATAATTTCACGTAGCGCTTTGGTGCGTTTCTTCAAGGGGGCTTTCCCGCCAGGTACTCTGCCATCATTTTCCAAGTCGGTCATTGCATCTTCAAATTTTAACATGGTATGACCCTGCATTCCTGGTTTTTTCAGAAGTTTGGCCAAAGCTTCAGCCGCTGAAGGATCCGCCAACTTTTCCAGCGCTAATGCCAGCGAGCGATGGTGTGAAAGGGTAACTGTGGTGTCTAGCTGATCAACCAGGCTGATTAATGCCGGCAAGGCGGATGGATCCCCACTGTTTCCTAAGGCCAGGATTACAGCGTCGACAGGCGTTGGTAAATGGGCGTAATCAGCCATATATCCCTGAAAAATTTTCTCATCCCATCCGGTGAAATTTTCCAATTCTGCCAGTAGTATTTGAACGCTTTCTTTGTTTCCACACATTCCCAGCACTTTTGCATATTGCAATTTAATTTCTCCGGTTGATCGTCTGAAAGCTTTTACGATTAATGGAAGAGCTGTCTTTTTGTGTGTTAAAATAATGGCCAGCGGCCTGCCTGCTTCAGTTGGATTGGTCGCTTTACCGTAATCCTCGACAGCTTGTTGAACTTCTTTATTTGACAGTGGAAAGGAGTCATCATACGCGAGTATGGAGTCGGGAAGGTTGCCTTTGTCAATTAAAAGCTGTTGGAGTTCGCGGATATCAATCTTACGAAGTTCTTTGTCTGAGGTAATTGCCACTGACGCTGCGATCCCGGCGGCATAGCCTTGGTTGGCCAAATCGAGCTGCATTCTTACCATCGCCGATGCATCACGTTCCATGCTGATTCCAAGTCCGGTGACTAGAATTCCGTTCAGATTTTTGGGCAGCAGACATCGATAAGGCGTGTAAGAAGTTCCGCCCGGCGCCGGATGGTTTTGTTTTCTGGAAGTTTCATCATGAGGCAATAATGCAAAATAAGGAGAGCTCGGGTAGCCATGGGAATCATAGTCACTTCCGGAAAAGACAATGACGTCCGGGAATGTCCGGCCAACCACCTGATCCAGGTAGCTCAATACAAAATCACCCACGATTCGGTGGCGCTCCCGGCTTTGGATCAGGGGGCCAACATCGTAAAAATTTTCATCGTGCTTTGTTTGTTGTACGCTGACCAAAGTCCGCCAGACATCGACCATATCTGTTTCATCTACCAGTAAATAATCGGTATTCAGATAGTTGCCTGTTAATTGCCGCGAAGGCAGCCCGGTGCCCTGTAAGGCGATATGACCATTCTCGATTTCTCCGTACATATATTCCGCACCTGCTGCAATGGCAATATCTGCATTGCCGGTAGCATCAATAACGACATCAGCCAAGACCACCCCTCGTTGTTCGGCAGTTGCAATGACTGCTCCTTTTATATGATCTCCTTCAACGTAAGCACCACAGCCCAAAACCCCAAGCCAGATATCACCACCGCCCTTGGCAATTTCCGATCGGTACCACTCCATTTTAGGTTCAATATTATCTTTAGGGAAAGGAACTTCTGCAGCAAAGCCAACGTCTCTGCCGTGCCATGGTTTTCCAATAAATCCGAGTGTTCCAACTCCGCCTAGTCCTTCCTGGTATTCAACCACCAACACTTTCAGTCCCATACGGGCAGCGGCAATTGCCGCCGGCGCACCTGATGTACCTCCGCCAACAACAATAACGTCGTATTTGGCAATAACCGGCACGTTTGAAGCCGGAATTTTTACTGACTGAAGGTTACTGTCGGTTGGTCGCAGGCCTCTTAGTAGTTCTTTTACATCTCCTTTTTTCTGCGAGGAAAACGGGTTGTGTTTAATCTGCGAATTTTTAATCGGGCCTCTGTTTTGAGCTTTTTCAGCAGCAACTCGCCCCACCATACCGCCAATCTCGCTGAATGCAGCGGGGTTTAACAACGAATCTGCAACAGCACGCGGAACCCCTGCACTTCCGCTCAACACATATAAATGATCGAAGCCTTCCGGTTGAAAAAAATCAATGTCATTTCGGTTTTTGTGATTCCAGTCTGTGTTGTTTTTTTTACAAATGACCGGGTCAGGCGGGACATGAAAAAGTGACTCTGATGCACGGATCTGTCCATCGGTGTAAGTCTCCTCCCGAGCTAACTGTTCGGCCCGGGCAAAGGATGGAAAGTGGAGGTCTGCCATTGGAATTTTGAGTTTATCCGTTTTATATACTGGCTCATCTTTTGAGCTACCAGTAAAGACGGTGGTTCTTTGAAAGTCAATTGTTTTTCCATGCCATTCTTTTGATTTGGCTCCTGCCATCCGGCAAATCCATCCGCGATCGGTTGCATCAATAATTGTTTTGGCAATAATCACTTGGCGTCCAGCCCGGTTGGTCATGATGATTCCTGCAAGTTCTTCATTGTCATCCCAAAGCAGGTCAGTTACAAATGAGCCGAACACAAATTCAACATTTGCTTTCAGCAAAGCCTCGTTTAAGGTTGCCTTCACTTTGAGCGGTGTTGCCTGGAGCAGATTGTCAAACAACTGATTTTCAAGGCTTGTCCGAAGAATGCGTTGTTCGTCAATTTCCAGGCGAAGTGTACCGCACATATCTTCTCCGAGGTATGGCCGGGGTGCAACCAGAAAAACACTTGCTCCATCCTTTGCAGCTCCAACTGCAGCAGCAACCGCAGGTACGGTTCCACCTATTATTACAACATCAACTGTTTTTACTATAGGTATTTCTCTTTCAGATTGAAGTACGAATTTTTGCTTTAAATCTTCCGCTTTTATCCGAATACTATTCCCCAATAGAGATATAAACAAAAAGCACAGAATGATTTTCCATCGCAGACCATGAAAATTATTTCTTGTATAATTCATATTGTTTATAGATTATTTTTCTTGTATTTCTCAATGTCTCTCACTGTTTTTTTGTCCGGATTATCTATGTTTTCTAGATACTTAAAGGCCTGTTTGGCAATATATCGATTATCATCTTTAAGCAATTCAGAAACATTCTCCGTAACCATTTCGTCTTCAACGTTGTGAATGGTGAACATCTCCAGTATAGTTTTTACGAGTACTCCATTTAAGCCATTTAATTCAGAAGAAAACTTTTTAATTACATAATTATCCAAATTTGGAGAATCTTCTAATTTTTGAATAATTAGCCTTTTTTGTAAAAACCCGACCTTAATGAAAGTATTGATCAATTCTATTTGAATTTCACTGGTTAAATTTTCTGGTTTCAAGGTATGTAAAGACTGCTCAGCCAGGTAAATATCATTTCCTGAAATTATTTCCATCAATTTGTCTTGAAGTGAAACCGAAATTTCCACTTTCCCTGATATGTGATTAAGTGTCCAAATCTGGTCGTCCTTATTTTGGCTGTTCAGCAATTCTAAGGCTATTTCGGTAGATAACCTTTCAGAAGTTATTTTTTCGATTTCCTGTTTGGTTGGCCCATATACATAGTGCCAAAGCGTATAAGTTGTATAAACTGCCCCAGGAACAATATAATCGAGAACAGCAGCAATTGTAGCTGACGATACTGCATCTACCTTATATTTAGTTGTATCTTCCTCAGGAACAAGCTCTTTAAGTGAATAGTTTGCCAGTTCAGAAAGAGGATTGGCCAACAGATGGTTCAACATGTCATATTCATTTGAATTGAACTTTACGTGTTCAGTTTTACTGAGAAACTCTCCTTCCGGTAATTTGAATCCCAAATAACGGCCAGTAATATTCCAAAAAAGTTCAATGTTTAACATTCTGCACTTTCCGTCGATACAGACACCTGTTAGGAATTTTCGTGAATACATAACCGGAATCTGTTCCTCACTAAGGTATTCTACAAGTGTATCATTCGATAAAGTATCTTTAAAATCGATAATGATGGGAACTTCCGCATGAATTTCTTTTGAAATTGAAAATTCATTAAACCGTACTATATTTTCATCTTTTAATTGATAAGAAGTAAATATTAGTCCCGAAATTAATATGAATAATACTTTCTTTTTCATTGATACAATAACCAGGCAAATTCATTTTTACTAAAAAAGATTTTACACTCTTGTCATTTCTTTTGATAACTCCTTTTGAGGAAGTTGAGCTCCTTCTGTTCTCAAGGTAGATATTAGAGTTTCAGTATTTAAGTCGTTTGCAGGTTGTCCGGTTTTTATAGATTGAACTGCTGCTGTTCCTGCTGCCTGACCCATCATACTTGCAGCCGGCTGTACACGGATTGAGCCATGCACTTTTACATCGCTTGAATTACATCTACCCGCAACCCAAAGGTTTTTCCAACCTTTAGGGACTAAAATTGAATAAGGAATGCCAAAATATTCTCCTTGCTTCAATCTTCCAGTTTCGTTATATTCTTTTTTAAAACGACTGAATTCTTTCAAAGAATCATCGTACGCATGAATATCAACGGATTTATTAAATATCCCGATTTGATCCGGAAATTCGCGTTTGGAGATATAATCATCGAAATTCAATTCATACTCTCCAAGAATTCTCCGTGATTCACGAACACCCATAACAGAAGCGGTAGTAGCATGTTCTACATTTTCGAAACCAGGAACATAGTTTTTATAAAAAGACAGATATTCCTTTGCTACTTTTCTTCCCAACATCATTCCTTTTGTCAAACTTTCACACCTTAATGAATTAAGGTTATAGACATGTCCTCCATTCAGATAACCAATTGTATTACCGACCTGCGACAAACCTGGTAAATGCCTGTCGGTATGCGTAAAATGCCCATCCGCAATTGCTTTTAACAAAATTGGGTGTTCTGTTCCTACTTTTACACTGTCTTTAAAGTCAATATTAACAAAATAGGAACAAAGCGTTGCCGGCATAATATTGGGAGTGTCTATTCCTGCTTCTCTACAAGTTGCTCCACATAGATTAGCGACGACAGCATCTCCGGTACAATCAATAAAAGTTTTTGAGGGAATAAATTCATATCCTTCAATATTATTAATTATCACACCTTCGATCTTACCATTTTTGCTGTCTACTTCGGCATCGATTACTTTGGTAAAAAATCGTACTTCAACATTAGCTTCAACCACTTTTTCGTCTAAAAGTAATTTATAACCTTCAGCGTTGAAAGGAGTCCAGTGATGATACGCTTTTGTAAATACTTCCGGTTTTTCCTGAGGGCCAAGAAATCCACGTTTGTACATGTCTAAAAGTACTTCTTTCATAAAACCCCCGACCAGCAATTCTTCTCCGTTTGCCATAGGGTCAAAAGCTGTAACCAGCCCCGAAGTCCCCATGCCCCCCAGGCATCCTGTGCTTTCGATCAGTAGTACTTTTGCACCGAGTCGTGAACTGCAAACAGCAGCGGCAACTCCTGCCGGACCTCCACCCGCTACAACAACATCGTATTTCTTCGAAACAGGAATTTCTCTTTTTAACAAATAGGTATGCTTTAAGGCTTTTCTTTCAGAACTCTGTGCAGATTTTGGCAGATCCGAGAATAATGTTGCACCGGTTGTAGCAATTAAAGCTTTTTCTATTGCTTTTCTACGTGAAACCTTCATTGTAGTAGCTTTTAAAATGAACAAAAAGGGAGACAAAAATCCCGGTAGAATTTCTACCGGGATTTAATCTCTAACTGAACTAATAACCCGGATTTTGATCTGCCTGATTAATTGCAGGATTGTTATTTAGCTCATCTTCAGGAATTGGCCATAAAAAGCGCTCATCCAAAATAGTCTTTCCGACAGCTGCAAAAGCTTCTTTTACTTTGCCAGTGCGCTTCAGGTCAAACCAACGCCGGCGTTCGATCATGAATTCGTAAGCCCTTTCCTGTAAAACTGTTTCAATAAACTCTTCTTTACTCATACCTGAGGGATAATCGACAGGAGAAGCAACTGCAGGATCATATCCATATGCCCTTCTTTTAACCATGTTCAAGCGTTCCAGTGCTAAAGCTGATGGGCTCCCTGCTGCTTGACACGCGGCTTCAGCGTAAAATAAATAAGCTTCGGTAAAGCGGTAAATGGGAACACTATAAATGCTCAATCCATCTGCATTGTTAATGAACTTTTTCATCAAAACAGGAACAGTTGAAGGAAGTGATACCCAATTGCCATCAGCATCTTGATACTCCGTATAGAAATTAAATTGTTTACGCAAGTCGTTTGTATCCCAGCTATCTCCGATCCACGAATTCATATCCGGTAACCATGCAAAGAAACCTGTACTACTGTTGTTGTACGGATAAGCGCTTCCACGGTGCAAATAAGTTGGAATAGTGGAAGTGCTGGTTTCGGAATGATGAATCGACATAATGTCTTCAGAACTGGTTTCAGCAGCAAAGATTTTGTAGAAATCATTTGCTGTAGCTACCGGAACCATCGAATATTTTCCACTCTTAATCACGTCGTCAGCTTTTGTTGCTGCTTGTGTCCAATCTCCTAAGGTCAGGTAAACGTGGGACAACAGCATTTTAGCAGCCCATTTGGAGGCTTTCCCGGTTTCTGCTCCAACATCTTCAGGAAGATCATTTTCCGCAATAGTCAAGTCATCAATGATCAAATCATATACATCACTTTCCGGCATTCTAGGAGCTTCCAACTCACTTAAATCCGTGCTTTCTTTTGTTTTTATGGGTACCGGTCCCCAGCCACGCACCAACTCAAAATAAGCCATGGCGCGCAGGAAATAAGCTTCTGCCATAATCCGCGACCTTGCTTCATCAGAAATATCAACAATATCTGGAACATTATTTAATACAGCGTTTGCCCGGTTGACGGCCCTGTATAGCGTCAACCAGTTTGAGGCCACCCGACCAATGTTCTGTTGATTCAATACCTGGTCCATGATTGAAATAGGCGCTTGTGATCCACGACCGTTCAGGTAGTCACCATGAAGTTCGACCATCAAATAATAAGTGATTCCGTAAAAATCAGGCCCTGTGGCCGCGTAAGCACCATTTAATGCTCCTTGGGCGTCCGTTTCGTTTTGATAATAATTGGCCCTTGAAACGAAGTCTTTTGGAACTTCATCCAACATGTTTTCGCATGATGAAAAAAGTAAGACAGTTAAAATATATAATGTTATTTTTTTCATAATATCGGCTTTTTAAAAATTAAGTTTTAAACCAACAGCATAGGTTTTCGCATTGGGATAACCACTTTGGTCATGCCCCATGTTTAGACGATTGGCAATATTTTGGCCATCAACACCCTTCGTATTTACTTCAGGATCCAGTCCTTCATATTTTGTAAAAGTAAATAAATTGGTTCCTGATAAATAAATTTGTGCAAAGTCGAAGAATGGTACACCAAGTTGTCTTACAGGTAAGTTGTATGCTAGTCGCAAGGATTTGACTCTTAGGTAACTCCCATCTTCAATGAAACGATCTGAAATGTCAATTTGAGTAGCCGAACTGATTTTCGGATATTTGGCGTTTGGATCAGGATTTTCAGCCGTCCAATAGTTTCCAATAATATCTTTAAATTGGTTATTCCCACGTTGGAATGAATTCAGATGTGTACCGTTGGTCGCATTAAAAATTTCATTTCCATAGGCACCTTCCAAAATTACGTTTAACTCAAAGGCTTTATAAGCAAGGTTGGAATTAAAACTATAAAAGAAATCGGGGCTAGGATTTCCAAGAATTACCCGGTCCAAAGCATTGACTGTTCCGTCAGGTGTCCCATCAGGGCCGCTGACATCTTTATATTGTATAAATCCATTATCGGTCAATCCATCTTCCAAATAACCGTAAAAGCTACCTAAAGGTTCCCCTTCGCGTGCAATATTGGTGTTTGACCAGGCTGCTCCTTGTCCGGAGGCAAATATGTCGCTTCCTCCCGCAATCTCAATTACTTTGTTTTTGTTTGTGGAGAAGTTTGCGGTGACATCCCAGCTAAGTTCAGTGGTTCTCAGCAAATCAGCACTCAATGTGAACTCAAAACCTTGGTTTTCAATTTCACCAATATTTTGCAAAGTTGAACCAAAGCCCACCGATGGAGGAAGTGGTACTGATGCCAACAGATCATTGGTATTCTTTTTATAGTAATCTGCAGTAAGACGTAGCCGGTTATTCAAAAAACTAACATCAAAACCAATGTCAACCTGCGCTGTTGATTCCCATTTTAAATCACTGTTTGAAATACCAGTTGGCACAAAACCTACTTCATCAGTTTGATTGGCAAAAATTACTTTCACTGAGCCCAACTGATCAAGTGATTGGTAGGGATTCAGGGCTGTATTACCAGTTATTCCGTAACTTGCCCTGAGTTTGAAATCGCTCATGACTGTAACATCACTCATAAAAGGTTCTTCTGACACCCGCCAGGCAATAGCGGCTGATGGAAAAGTACCCCATTTATTGTTGGCTCCAAAACGTGATGAGCCATCCGCACGAATACTCCCTGTAATCAAATATTTATCGGCAAAAGAATAGTTTACACGAGCCAACCACGATGCCAGCACCCATTCTGAAATCCCTGAAGATGGCGGATTGACAACTTCTGCAGCCCCAAGGTCATAATTTTCAGTAGTATTATTGGAAAATCCACTAACACTTGCTCCCAGGTTTCTATAAAGGCTTGTTTGGTAGGTATAGCCGCCAATGGCCGTTACCCTGTGTTGACCTTCAAACTCTTTATTAAATGTTAATACGTTTTCATTCAGGAACGAATTGCTGTATGATGTACTTTGCGACGCACTACCTCTGTCATTTTCATAAATTAAAGGGGTGAAACCATCGGTCCATGCATAGTTGTACTCCAAACCTAAAAGTGTTTTAAAACTCAGATTATTGGTCAACTTCATATCAAAACTAGCATTACCAACAATCGTGTTCGCCAATGTTGTCGTTTGGCGGCTGGCAAATACCAAAGGGTTTCTCATATCGGCTGAACCAAAGTTGTAGAACTTTTCAATCTGAGTTGGCAGACCATCTTCATCGTACACTGGCAGAGTTGGTGGTGCAGAAGCAGCTGCTGACAAAGTTGAAGTTCCACGATACCCATTATCAACAGGGATACGGGTATTGGATCTTCTTGAAAGATTTAGGTTAACAGCCATTTTTAACCAGTCATTCATATCATGATCAAGGTTTAGTCGAGCGGAACCTCTTTTGACACCGGAATTAATGATGATCCCTTCTTGGTCATAGTAGTTTCCCGAGAGGGAATAACGCGTCTTTTCCGAGCTACCTGTAAAGGTAATAGTATGGTTATGGATGGGGGCTGTGCGTAAAATAGCATCCTGCCAGTCAGTACCTTCGCCGAGATTATTAATTTCAGCAGCAGTAAAGAAAGGATCTAATCCTCCGTTTTTCAGCCATTCATTAGCTATGATTGCATACTCTTTGGCATTTAGCAAATCGTAACGTTTGGTCTCCTCCTGATAGCCAACGAAACTGTTAATCTCGATCTTGCTTTTCTGACCGATTTTACCTCGTTTGGAGGTAATGATAACAACCCCATTGGCACCACGAGCACCATAAATGGCAGTTGCCGATGCATCTTTTAAAATATCAACCGATTCAATATCTGAGGGATTTAAATAATTGATACTGCCGGTTACAGGAAAGCCATCAACAACATACAATGGTTGGTTGTCCCCAATCATGGAGTTCCCGCCGCGAATACGGACCTCAATCCTTGATCCAGGTTGTCCTGAGTTTTGACTGACTCTTACTCCCGAAGCACCAGCTTTTAACGCTTGCTCCATATTGTAAACCGGCACCGCTTCCAAATCTTCACTTCTGACGGAAGAAACAGACCCCGTCAGGTCACTCTTTTTCATGGTGCCGTAACCAATCGCCACAACTTCTTCCAAGCCAATCGTACTCTCTCTTAATGTAATAGATAGGATGGATTGGTTGCCTGCGGTAATTTCCTGAGTTTGCATTCCAACAAACGAAACCACCAGGGTTTGTCCAAGTTCGACATTGGGCAAAACAAACTTTCCGTCGGCATCGGTAATTGTTCCTGCAGAGGTTCCTTTAACAACAACAGTAGCTCCCGGAATTGGCTCACCCGAATCATTAACAACAGATCCAGTCACCGTCCTTTTTTGTTGAAAACCATTGTTCTCAATGTTTTTTGGAGTCAGAAGAATCTGGCGATCCATAAGTTTATAACTGACATTTGTATTCCCAAATAACTGGTCAAGTACTTTTTCAACCTTTTCCTGGCTGACTTTGACATCGACTCTGCGCTCGACATCAACTAATTTTTGATTGAAAAGGAAAAAGAAATCAGTCTCATTTTCAATCTCATTCAAAACATCAATTACTTTCGCGTCCGACATATTCATCGTAATGCGCATCTGCTGCGAGTAAGAATCAATTGCCCACGATTGAGCAACAAACAATAGCACAAAGAATAAACTAAGGCGCATGATTTTCCAAATTTTCATCAGTGCACAGAGAGACTCTGCCACACAGATTCGTTTTTTTTCATAAATTTGAATCATTAAGTGGTTAAACAATTTATAAGCGTTACACTACTTATCTACACAGGAAAGTACGGCCATACTTTCCTGTTTTTTTTTATATGATCAGTTGAACTGATTCATTTTTGAATGATCGATTTTTAAGATCACTTTTTTCTTTTTCAAATATTCATCTGATGTATTTCTATTTAGTTTTTCTATTTCAAATTTTATCGGCGACGTTAAACTTAAGAGATGGAGCAGTTCTTCCAAACTGTGATCCATAAAAGTTGCATGATAGGTATAGCTTTTTAATGCTTCATCCTTAATTTCGATGTCTACATTGTACCATCTTTCAATTTGCTTTGCGACTGCCTCGAATCCGTCATTTTTAAAGACCAGTTTTCCTTCTCTCCAAGCAGTAAATTGCGCCGCATCAACATCTCGAACTTCATATTGGTGGTTGTTCAGATTAAAGGTCAATTGCTGATCCGGATACAACCCACTTAATTTTTTTCCCTCGGTGGATGAGATCATGACTTGACCAGTCTGGAGGATAACCTCTTCTGTCAGTTCATTTTCGTAGGCAATAACATTGAATGTCGTTCCCGTAACTGCAATCTCCAGTTCTTTTGTTCTGACATAAAAGGGGGTCCCATTTTGTTTGACATCGAAAAAAGCTTCTCCAACCAAGTCAACTTCTCTTGAGCGATCAAAAGGAACTGCATATTTTAACCGACTTCCGTTGTTTAAAAAGCCGGAGCTACCGTCAGGAAGTGTGAATTTGGTACGCGTACCCTCAGGACAAATGATTTCCGCATAGGCTGTTGGTGCTTTGTCGAGCATAGAACTTGTCAAATAACCTGCGAATCCCAGAAGCAATGGAATAAATAGAATCGCTGCGATTCGCTGTAACTTCACTAATGTGCGAAGCGTTCTTGATTTTTGATTTTCTTCGAGGTAAATTTTATGCTGGATCTGGTTTCGTATATTCGTGAGATTGTTACTTTTTTGTTCGCCTTCAATTTCAAAGTCCATCCAATGCCGATTCAGTTCGTTTTCCAGTTCGTTTTTGTCCTTTCTATCAAGAAATAATTCCTGAACCAAATAAAAATCCTTCCGGGAGTATTTCCCTGAAAAATAACGCTTCAATATCTCCTGCTTTCTTGCCATCAGTTTACTTCGATCAATTTATAAAACGTCCCAAAAAAACAAGTGACGTTTTGATTTTTTGAATTTGTATTAAGTAATAGGGGCGAACCGAAGAAATCCCCCAGTGAGTTATTGATTTATTTTTCAAAAAATATGCTTTCAGATCTGATTTTTAATCCCATGAGTTGCTTTTTCAGTACATTAAAAGTCTGGTTTAAAAGAAAGAAACAGAAGAAATCCGATGTGGGTTCTACGTTCTCGGATTGTCTTTTTTCAGAAACAAGTAGAAGAAAAGTAGGCCACTAATACATTCTTCGCTTAAGCTACTTTTTAGATTTTTCAGTGCTTCAGTTAGATGGTTTTCTACCGTTTTAGTTGTGATATTGAGAGCATCAGCAATTTCCTTGACGCTTTGTCCTTGTTGTCGTTTTCGGATCAGGATCTCTTTTTGACGCGGAGGAAGTTGGTTAATAAGCTGATTTACCAGTTCAAGCAATGATTGATAATTCGTACGATTGTCCAAGTCATTGTTAAATCCAGTTGATCCGGCAATCAATTCGTGTTTGTAGGCTTGTTGAAGGTTTAATTTTTGGAATAGCTCCTGAATGTGATTAAAGGCAATTTTAAAAAGATAGGCCTTGAATGAGAGTTCCGGCTTTAAAGTCTGACGATTCTTCCAAATCTTATAGAACACCTCCTGAACAACTTCTTCCGCTTCCGCTTCCGATTTTAGATAGCCCAGTGAAAAATAGAACAGTTTTCTTCCGTAGAAATCAAAAACCTGATCAAAGGCCTTGGCGCTTCCACACTTCAGTTCCTCGATCAACTGGTTCTCCGTATTTTCATTCAACTTTTTCAATAAAGATAGGTTTAGGACTTGCGAATATAATCAAATTCTGTCATTGTGAAGGATCATGTAGCTCATCTTGACAGGGCAAATCCATCTAATGTGATTGCAAATTAACTTTAATAGATATTCGTCAGTGCCCCTTTTTCTCTCAAATTTCCGACAAATTTATTGATCGCTTCCCGGAACGGTAAAGGGGAACTCGCTTTTCGTGGCTCGTTTCCTTCGGATGCGTTCAGCTTTTCCCTTCCCAAATCACACATTTCCTCCACTAGGAAAACCTGACATGCACCCCGTTGACCTAATCTGGGACAGCTCAATTGTTGTACGCCAAAAATTTAAGTTTAACGGCGCGCCAGACCAGTCCGGCTTGACGGATGCCATAAAAAGTCTGCAGGCCTAAAATAACCGGCTTAGGATGACTTTGCTTACCATGTAGATTTTCTTTAACAAGCGAAGGATTTAAGTCTCCGTTTTATATCCATTTTAAGGATCTAAGGGATCAGTATTGTCGACAAATAATGAGGTTTTCAGCGGATAAAACTCAATATCATTCCGGTTTAAACGATCTCCCAAACGATAAGGCATGTAACCCAGCACCTTTATGCATCGCTGATCAAAATCCATATCAGTAATGTAAATGCTCTGATCAACAGTTGTAGTGCAAAGCGCTTTTTTATCAGTTGGTATTCCGTATTTGAACATCAAGCGTGCAGCATTTCTGAAATTGGTTGTAGTATGTCGCGCATGTGGCTCAATAATTAGGGCGGATTCCGGAATGAGATAACGGCCCATCAATTCTTTCTTCATTTCGATAGCCTCGCAAAATGGCGTTTGAAATGGATGAACATAGCCTCCGGATAAAATGATAAATGGAGCCAGTCCTTGTCTATACCGATTGGCGGCAAGTTTACATCGCATCATTCCCAATGGACTCAGTTCAACCCCTTTTTCTTCGGGGCCGTGTCCTGGAATAAGAATGGCTGAATATAGGTAGTTACCCCAATCGGTCAGGTTAATTTGTTGTACCGCCTTTGCATTTTCACCCAGTTCCATCGGTTCAAAACGTGCTGCTTCGTCCCGTTTGTTAATTTCTAGTAGCCAGAGTGCAAAGTTCATTGTTGGCTCAAAAAAGTAATTCATAGCGTCCACATCATCAGAAAGGTTTAGCGCTACGACATTGATTACTTTCTGATAATAACTGCTGTTGACATGGTAACTTACTGAATCAATTTGGGGAGAGTTCGGATTTTCCGCCAAAGCGTAGATCCGGATGATTCGGTTCATCCCGTTTAATTCACGCTCAAGAGTTTGGTCAATCCAATCTGCACCACTCTTAGGTTCTTGAAAAGAGAACTGGCGATTATTCTTCATTTCCTGAAAAATGGCATCTACCTCCGCTTCTGAGCTTATTTTTCTGATCTGTTCTATCACAAGACTAATTTCCTCATTTTGCCACTCAAATGAAGAAACGATACTTTCTATTGGAATAATTGATCGTGACTGAGAATTGTTTAAGGTAGATTGAATTACTTCGCGTTTCTTTATTAATATGCGATTGAACTCATCGTTTTCCGAAACCAAACGATTTAATGGCTCATAGCTAAGGAGTGATGAAAGAAAGGGGAAATTCTTATTGGCAAGAATCGCTTGCTTCTCAGCATTACCCGTTGGAGGTGTTTGAGCCACTGCTTTGAAATGAAGGCAGTTTAAGCCCACCATTAATATTGCTATTGAGACAATTGAAAAGATTGTTTTTTTCATTTGTATTTCTGTTTTTATTTACCCGATACAGGGCTTATTCAAGCTGGTTCAGTCACAGGTTTCAATATGGCCCCTATTCCAAACATGGCTTATTTTATTACGTTCCAGAAAAATCCGGAATCAAAGACTCCGGATTTTTTCTATTGAATATTAATAATTTGGATTTTGAACCATTTTTCCTTGGCTGAGATCCATCTGCGTTTGAGGAATTGGTTGGTATTCGTGTTTTCCTTCAACAAAAGACGCATTGGCTAAATGTGAATGCAATATCTTTTCACTTTCGAAATAAGTATTCATTACATCGGCTGCAATCCCCCATCGTACCAAATCGAAAAAGCGGTGGCCTTCCTGTGCAAACTCCATTCTACGCTCAGTCCTCAAAGCTTCAATAGCTTTTGCTTTACTACTAAATACTGTTTCATAGGTATTTATGACGTAATTTGCTGCATCAGCGGCACCGTCTATTGTTTTAACATAGCCTCCGTCGCGGGCCCTTTTCCTAACTTCGTTGATGTATTTACGACCTGTTTCCAAATCATCGGTTTCTATTGCTGCCTCAGCGCGCCACAATAAAACATCAGCATAACGAATCACATAGTAATTCAAGGAAGTTACATATGGCCAAATGCTTAAATAATAGGGCGAATTGGTCGATAACATTCGTTTCTTGGGAATGTAATATCCATAAACAGTCGCTTCTCTCGGAGTCCAATCATAAACCTGAATGTCCAAATATGGAATGCCCGGACGTCCCAATGTATGGTCAATACGCGGATCCATGTTATCATCATCAGCAAGTAAAGAGTTATCATGAACGGGCAACCCGTTTGTGCTGGTTTTAAATGAGTTGACTAAGTTTTGTGAAGGCCGAAAAAATCCGTAGCCGGCATATGGCCCTCCCGGCGGCATCAAACGGTCGCCAATTGACCCATTGTAGTTACTAGGCGAACCATCTTGAATGGTATGCTGAACAGAGAAGATGATTTCCGGACCATTATCATTTTCAGGAAGAAAGACATCTCTGAAATTGGGCTCAAGATGATATTTCTTCGAATTAATGATCTCATCAGCTGTAGTAACGGCATCACTCCACTTCTTCTCAAAAATGTAGCATTTCGTCAAGTATGCTTTGGCAGCCATTTGGGTTGGCCGTCCCAAGTCAGTTTGCTCATCAGGTAAAACTTGTGCAGCCGCTTTAAAATCGTCCTCAATTTTTGTCCATTGTTCAGCATCGGTCAAGTCCGAGTTTGAAACCTGGTAGAATTCTTCTTTCGTCTTCACCGATTCATCAACGTAACAAATATTGCCATATATTTTCTTGGCCTCAAAATGGAAGTGCCCTCTCAAGAAACGCATTTCAGCAATTCGTTGTTGCTTCAAATCAGCATCAAAGTCCAAACTTTCATTCAGCAGCCGGATTGATAAGTTTGCCCGGCGAATTCCTTCGTAAAGCGCCAGCCATTTACGCTCTACATCCATAATGGTTGGCGTGGTGGCGAAAATTTCCATAAGGTGGATCTGGTTTTGGTCACCTGTTCCGCCCCCGCCCTTATAGGCATCGTCTGAAACAACATCACCAAAGCTCCAGTTCGAGTCTGGGGAATTGTACGCATTGGAAGCTCCGTCTATCTGTCCATTTAGCACCGAATAGGCTGATATTATTGTTCCTTCAATATTTTCAGGAGCCAGAATCTGAGCGGGTGAAAGCTCTGCAGTTGGGTTTTCTTCAAGAAAACTATCGCTGCAACTAGTTGCGAATAAAGCAACGACAAGGAAATAGATTATCTTTTTCATCCTATTTTTTTTAATTGTTCGTTATTGGGTGATTAAAATCCAAGGTTCAGGCCAATCATGAATGTTTTCGAAGGGGGATACAAGCCGCGGTCGACCCCAATATCAAGGTTTCGGTGTGCTGAACTGTAACTTTGCAAGCCAATCTCAGGATCGAGTCCATCGTAACCCGTAATGGTGAACAGATTTTGAACCTGCACATAAACGCGCATCTTACTGCTGTGGATTTTCTGAGCCAGTCCGTTTAAGGAATAACCAATCGTCAGGTTTTTTAAACGTACGTACGAAGCATCTGAAATGTAATATGATGAAGGACGAATGTTGTTATTCGGGTCATCGAGTGATAAACGCGGAATTGATCCATTCGGATTGTCAGTGCTCCAGGCATCGCGAATTCGATCTAGCTTATTGTATTGCGAAAGGTTGAAAAAATCGCCATAATAACGGGTCATATCCCAAACATCGTTTCCGAAACTGCCGTTGAAAAACAATGTGGCATCAAGGTTTTTGTACTGAAATCCAAGATTTAATCCCAATGTGAAATCAGGATGTGGGTTGCCGATAAAATTGCGGTCGTCTTCATCCAAATTCCCATCTTCATCCATGTCCTCAAATTTCAAATCACCCGGTTTTGCATTGGGTTGTATCCTATGTGCATCGATTTCATCTTGGCTTTTGAAAATACCCAAGCTGTTGTACCCATAAAACGACGAAATTGGCTGGCCTACTTCGGAGCGGGAAGTTTCCTGGTCGAAATTTACACTGTGCAAATACGAACTGGGCAAAGCAATAAAATCAATGTCTGTTGGCAAGCTGACCAATTTGTTTTTAATGTGCGAAATATTCAGGCTTGCATTCCATGAAAAATCGCCCACTGTTTTACTTTGATAATCGAGCAGCAGTTCAACCCCTTTGTTTTCCATTTCACCAACATTGTCCCAAACCGTTTGATTGGTTCCACCAGCAATCGGAGGAAGTGGACGTTCCAGAAGCAGATCTTTTGTTTTTTTATAAAAATAGTCTGCTGTAATATTAAACCGGTTATCTAAAAAACCAAGGTCGATCCCGATGTTCGTTTGAGTTGTTGTTTCCCATTTAAGATCCGGATTTCCGTTTCTACTTAAGGTAAACCCATTGGAAACGCTAAATTGTTCACCATCGATGGCGTAGTTCGAATGGTTGGCGTCGGAATAGTAACTTTCGATAGTTGCATAAGGCGGAACATCCTGATTCCCGTTTTGGCCCCATCCGGCGCGAAGTTTAAGGTTGCTGATTTTTTCGCTGTCAAAGAAACCTTCTTCACTTAAACGCCAGCCGGCAGAAAGAGCAGGGAAGTTACCCCATTTGTTTTTGCCCAACCGCGACGAGCCATCACGACGGAAAGTGAACGAGAAAAGATAGCGGCTATCGTACGTGTAGTCGGCCTTAGCCATGTACGAATTTAAAGCCCAATGAGAACCCGTGCCACTGTTTTTCTGACTACTTCCATTACCAGCATCCAGATAGCGAAAGTTTTTGTCTTCGTACGGAAATCCTTCACGCGAGGCATTGAAAACTTCATAGGTGGACTCGATAGCCTCGGTTCCTGCCATGAGTTCAATTTGATGTTTGTCAAGCGATTTTGCATAGCCGATTGTATTAGTCCAAACCCAATCAAACTTCCAATTATTAGAAGTCGTCAAGCTGCTTATCGTCTTCGGATTTTGAGCTCCTGTCTCGGTATATTTGGGACTGAAGCTGCGGCGGTTGTAGCTGCCATAATCTATTCCAACGTTGGATTTTACTTTTAGCCCATCGATGATCTCCAGCTCAGCAAATACATTTCCGAAAACTTTCAAACGTTTGTGTGTATTGTCTTGGTTATAGTAAAGATTAGCCAACGGATTACCTGAATCGTTGATGAATGAACCAGCGAAATTCCCATCTAGATCATGAACGGGTGCAACCGACGGATATTTGTAAGCTCCATAAACAATACTCGAAAGCATATGATTCGTTGTCGCTGAGTTCGTCCATGAGTGCGATAGTGACACATTCTCTCCAATGGTCAGTCGATCGAAAAATTTGTATTGTGAATTATAACGTGATGACACACGTTTGTAGTCGGTATATTTAACAATTCCTTTCTGATCAAAATAACCCAGTGAAAATGAATGATTGGCATCTTCTTTCCCTTTCGATATGTTCAAGTTGTAAGACTGAACCACGGCATCCTGGGTGATTTCGTCCACCCAATTCAGATCAGCCGAAGGGACACGTTTGTTTGCATCCAGGTATTCCGGAATGACCGCTGTCGCTCCGCTTCCATAGATATCGCTTGCTGGTATTTTCCCGTCATTGAAATGAGCTTGCCAAAGCAAGTCTCCATACCCCTGCGCGTTTAACGGTTGGATTTTGTTTGTTGGGCTTTGAACCCCAACATAGGCGTCAAAGTTTATTCTGGCTACCCCACCTTTTCCTTTTTTGGTCGTGATGATGATGACACCGTTGGCTGCCCGTGAACCATAAATAGAAGCAGATGAGGCATCTTTTAGAACTTGTAGTGATTCAATGTCGTTTGGGTTGATCATGTTGATTCCAGATTCAACCGGAACGCCATCAATAATATAAAGCGGATCGTTGTTGCGAATGGTGCTGAACCCGCGCACACGGACAGAAACACCTCCACCTGGAGCGTAGTCGCCAATTACATTCACCCCAGCCATCCGGCCTTGCATCATTTGGTCCACTCCCGCAACTGGAGTGCTCGAAATTTCTTCAACATCAACCACAGAGACGGCTCCCGTCAGGTCCTTCTTTTGTTTGATTCCATACCCCACTGCCACAATCTCATTTAAATAGGTTGTTTGCTCAGATAATTGGATGTCGACGATAGCCCGGCCATTAATTTGTGCTTCTTGGGTGTCCATCCCGATGAATGAAAACACCAGAGTCTGCACGTCATTTCCTACACTAATCTGGTAACTGCCGTCCATGTTCGTGACTGTTCCGCTGGTTGTCCCCTTTGCCAAAATGGCCACCCCCGGAAGTGTATTTCCATCTTTATCGGTTACTTTCCCGGTGATGGACTTTGTTGGCTGGTCCATGATGGTGTTAACAGGTTTGTTTTTGGGAAAATCTGCTTCTTTTACAAAAATGGAATGATTAATTTGACGAAATTTCAATCCGAAATCGTTGGCAACCTCTTTTAATACATCAACAACAGGCTTGTTCTCGAAGTCAAGTGTGCTGGTGTTGGGGTTATTCAGAATACTGACATCGTATATAAATACGAAATCTGTTTGGGTTTCAATGGCCAAGAAAATCTCTTCCAGTCCAACTTCATGCAGGCCGACTGAAACTTTCACATCCTCAATGCTCTGGCTTTTGATTTGTCCGGCATTGACAAGCTGCAAGGTAATTACTTGCAATAAAAAAATATAAAACATGTATTTGGAAACAAACATGAATTGTTTTAATAGTTTAACTTTCATAACTTTGTAAAACTTAATAGATTTAAAAAAAAACTTTTGTTTTGCTCGCATCAGCTACCACACAGATGCGAGCTTTTTAGTATTTAGGATTATACCGACTTTTTACATAGGCAATTTATTTTGAGGTTTTGGTTTTATTACGATGGTGTTATCATGGGTGTAATGGCAATCTAAATTATAGATGTACTCAAGTCCGTCGAGGATGGTGTAGAGCTTTTTATCAGTATAACTCCCTTGTATTCGCATTGATTTTTCAACGTGCTTATCAAGTTGAATTTTTACATTGTACCAACGTTCCAGTATTTTGACGACTTCCTCCAAAGGATCATTATTAAACCGGATGGTTCCTGAAGTCCATGCAAAGTAGTGTCGGGAGTCTACTTCTTCCATTTTGAAATGGTTTTCTTTTTTGTTGTAAACAGCTTGCTGATCTGGCAATAGCAGTAACTTGTCAGTGCTGTTTCCATTTTCCGTTTCAATCTTGACTTTTCCGGTGGCAACAGTAATGGTTGCCTGTTCTTGCTAAAAAGACTTTATGTTAAATGACGTTCCCAGCACAGTGGTTGTAACGTTGTCTGTTTTAACTTCAAATGCCCTGGTGGGATCTTTCGTAACTTCGAAAAAAGCTTCACCAGAAAGTGTAATTTGTCGTTTGTCAGTATCAAATTTCTCCGGAAATCGAATCGAACTTCCGGCATTTAATTGAACTACAGAAGCGTCAGGTAAAGTGATCCGGAGTTGTTCGCCAAGCTCCGAATGCTTAGTTATATAATTTATTGTCTTTTCTTGAGGATCGACTTGCCGCGGTGACTTTAAATGCTGGTAAGTAAATGTGGCTACAACAATAAGCAGGATAGATGCAGCCGCGATACCTCTTGAGTAGTCAGGCAACTGGATTCTTCTTCGCTCTTTATTAATTGCCTTGTTCAGTTTAATTTTTGCACAGGTATCATCGAAGTTGAGACTCTTAGTTAATGGCGCATGCCAAATATTTTTTATTTCAATATATAGGTCAAGATTATCGGGATCTTCTAGTAGCCAATGGCTGAATTTATTTTTTTCGTGCTCATTGGCACTCTCATTGAGCTGACGAAGAATGATCCTAATTTTTTCTTTTTTAGTCATAAGAGCCTCTTTGCTCCTATGACGTGTTTTTTGATCATCCCCCGAATACAAAATGATTAAGAGATTGTTAGAAAGCAGTTAATCGCACAACTAATTTCCTTGTGTCAATGAAAGCAATTCGCTGTGTAAAATTTTCAAAGCCGAAGTGATGTTTTTTTCAACGGCACCAACCGATATATCCATTATTTCAGCAACCTCTGAGTATTTCAGTCCATCTAATCGGTGTAGCTTAAAAGCAAGCTGTGCTCTGTTAGGTAGTTTTTTATAGGCTTTAACAAATTGCTGATTCAATTCTTTTTCAATAAAAATTGCTTCTGGTGTCTGATCTTGTTTATCTGGTGAATCAAACAACTCATCCAATGGGTTTAATATGCGTTTATTCTTTCGTAGAAAAGATATTGCCTGATTTCTTGCCGCTTGGTATAAGTAGGCCTTTACACTGGTGTGGATGGCAATTCTCTTACGGGTTTCCCACAGGTTGATAAAAACATTCGCGGTAAGTTCTTCAACAACTTTGTTTTCAGGAATGAATAGAGATGTAAATCGGCATATCTGCTGGTAATATTTGTTAAACAACGCAGTTAATGCATCGCTATCTCCTGACTTGATCCGCTCTAAAATTGCTATGTCTGACTCGTCTCTTTTCAACCTGTTTTTTACTAGCAAAGCTATTTCCTTTAGGTTTGTTAAAGGTTAAGTAAAGATGAAGTCTTTACGATCTTCAGGTATTAATTTGACTTTCAGCGTTTTGAATTTTGGAAATTAGTGAATCGTCTGAAGCTGAGCTTGCAGGATGAGTGGATGAACATAAACTAAAGAGGCTATTCAAAATTAGTGGTCTCGGATATCGATAGGCTTTACCCTTCTTCATCCAGGGATCGAGTGCTCTGCATAATCATGGCTAAAATGTAATCCCTTCTTCATTTGATTCTAACAACATGGTAATATTTAAAGTCTTCTTTTATCTCCTGATAAGTAGACTATTTAAATCGAAAGATTCTTCATTTAAACTTACCAACCATGAAAAGGAGGCTAAAAATTTCGCTTAGTGAAAGCCTAAATTTCTTCCGGAACAGAGCATTGTTGCTTGCCGGCACAGCGCAACCCGTGTTTGCAAGTAAGCAGGACTTTACATTCCAGGGGACGAAACCGGCCATGAATGTCGGCCAGATAACGATACTCTGCATCTTTATTGGCTTACTCAGCATGACATTGGTTACCTATTTTGCCGGACTTTCCATCGACGTGACACGCGATGCCGGCAAGTATGCAACGATTGCAAAGGAAGCCTTCCAAAACAACAATTATATCAATCTCACGGTACATGGCGAGCCATACGACCAAAAACCACCTCTTTTGTTTTGGCTGGGCGCCGCAGGCTTTGCGATAGGCGGAGTTTCCAATTTTTGGTTTAAGTTACCGGTGCTGCTCGTGGTCGTTCTCGGATTGTATTCGGCTTACCGGCTTGGCAAAAGCCTGTATAACAAGCGTGTAGGACAAATGACGCTTTTTTTACTTGCGTTTTCGATGATATATACCCTTTACACAATGGATGTGCATACCGATACGCCGCTTCAAGCGTTTGTCACGTTCGCATTTTGGCAGTTTGCCGAATTTGTGAGGACGAAAAAAAATAAACACTGGATTTTAGGCTTTTTGGGAACGGGCCTGGCCATGCTTTGTAAAGGGCCGATTGGCGCAGCCATCCCGGCGTTTGCTGTGGTGGGACATCTCCTGTTTACAAAAAATTTTAAGTCGTTCCTCGATTACCGGTGGTATGTTGGCATTGTTATATCGTTTATTGTTGCCAGTCCGGCCTTGATTGGTTTAATGAACCAATTCGGATGGGATGGGATCCGTTTTTTTTTCTGGGAAAATAACATTGGACGGATTACAGGATCATATGTACGTGCAAAGAATGATCCGGTTTTTTATGTCCACAGTCTGCTGTATCTTTTTCTGCCCTGGAGCCTGATGTTTTTTATCTCGGCCTTTTTTGAATTTAGAAAACTGATCAGAAACAGATTCCGGACCTGCGAATACTTTACTGTTTCAGGCATCTGGATCTTTTTTATTATTCTGAATGCTTCGGCAAGCCAACTTCCTAACTATATTTTCAGCGTGATTCCATTGATGGCCGTTCTTACAGCAAAATGGACCGATAGGGCACTGCATAAAAAAAGGAAGCTGTTCAGAATTTTCAATTCCGTTCAGGTCACAATTGTTTGCCTGTTATGGATAACCATTTCGGTGCTTTCTTTATACTTCTTCCCTTATCCCAACTGGTCGTTTTGGCTGGTCTCCTTGTTAGGGGGACTGGCGATCTGTTTCATTTTCTTCAGGAGTGATAACCCGGCAGCTAAACTGTTTCTACCCTCGGCTATTAGTTTTATCTGCCTGGCCTTCTTGCTGAATACATCCATTTTCCCTTACATGTTCAGCTTTCAGGCGCCTCCTAAGGCAGCCCGCTATTTTAGCAGCCACGCAGAACCCGGGAACACGCTCTACAATTATAACTATCCACAATACGAACTTTTTTTTTACAGTGAACCACAAGCTGTTCAGCTCTCTTCGGCAGAAGAGATGAAAGGCGCAGCCGGAAAAGAGGGTAACTGGATCTTTACCGACGCTGAAGGATTTAGACAGATCTCAGATTTAGGCCTGAAGGCCGACACCGTATTGGCATACCGCCATCTTTATCTCAACCGGGGTTCGCAATTTATTAATCCTGCAACACGAGACGAGGTGCTGAAGCCTATGTACCTGATTAAGTATTGACGCCATGAATAGCCCTTGTCAACATTTTCCTGAATTTTAACAGGAGTAAGTCCGTCTTCGTCCAGAATCCTGTTTTAGCTTTTAATTGCTTTGCTTGTGCGGTCACTTTTTTTGAAGGTGAGGTCATTAATGAAAGCCATGCACATCGCGACGCTTACTTCATTGACTACCGCAGCCAATCTCCTGCTCATTTTAAGCTCGAGCCGCTCTACCCCTGATTTTCAGCCTGCTTTGCTTCTGACCGGAGTGCTTGGGATTTATGGGAATGATGGCCGTCTCCGGAAGTAATTTTCCTGAGTGGTGTGGCTGGGTGCCGCTTTTGAGACCAACTGAATCCCTGTGACCTATAAGGGATCAATTTACCTACGTACAACCCCATGAAAACTAAAGAAGGCAGGAAACCTTATACACTTTGTAGATATGATAGCCGCCTTCATTGTAGACGTAAGTTGGTTTGTTATCATCTATTCGATGACCGGAGCCGCCTGGTTCTCATCCTTTTTTGACGATCAGGTAGGAATACGGGTTTCTTCGGGAATAATAAGGACATTAAGCATTACGCTTCAGGACACGGGGTTTTTAATCGCCTTCACGCTGCCATGGGTGTAATCGCCTTTTCAAAACCAAAAGAGCTGAGAAATCACTTTGAAAGGATCGATGAAAAGACGAAAACTATGTGTGGGTTTTCGGTGACCTGGGAGGCTCTGAAACAGTTGACTTCAAGCGTCTTGAGCAAGCCCAAAAGGTTTAAAACTAAAAGGGTAACTTATTTTCAAGAGAGGGTGGCAGACGAAATCAGACGGAGAGGCAACCGGCCGGAGTTCGCAGGATTTAACAGTAATTCACAAGACATTCGGCCCGCTGCCTGCTTAAAACTTGAAGCTGGAGTTTTGGAACTTGCAATTTCAGCCCTCAAATATTAACCCATTCTTGAATTCTCTCCAATAAAATACCCTCATTAATCGGTTTTGAAACATAATCGTCTCATTCGGCCTCAAGCGCTTTCTCCTTGTCGCCCGAAAACGCATTAGCAGTTTGTGCTATCATGACCACATCCTTGTTAAATTCCCTGACCTGGCAATTCGCTTCG
>TARA_R110002050_G_scaffold25604_7_pt1 | contig 30128 bp, 25 predicted proteins | sample TARA_R110002050 | Tara Oceans TARA_R110002050 (sample SAMEA4396988) | marine metagenome | biome: Polar Biome; feature: [DCM] deep chlorophyll maximum layer (ENVO:01000326); material: water (ENVO:00002006), including particulate matter (ENVO:01000060) such as... | depth 25 m
GGATATCCCAATCATAATTGTGCCCCTGCTTATAGAATGTAAGCATTTTAGAGGGCGTAATGGTGTTTTCATCATCCAATTTCTCTTCAATGGTCACCTCTTCATTTTCAGGTACAACGGTATATACCTTATTACCATCATACACTTGCTTGGATCCCAAATAATTGAACAAATACTTATCGCCTTGCATGGTTACATCCCCACGGGTCTCCGTATTTATATTGGCCTCCTCATTATGAAGGCTATATTTAAAGTCAACAAAAATATTGTCATAGCTTTTTACTTTATTATACACTTCATCCAACAAACTTTTGGCCTTAGCAGAGTTTTGGGCCATAGATATGGAAGTAGATAATACCAATAATAAAATAGATAATTTAAGTTTCATTTGTCTTCTATTTAAATTTTTACAGTGCCTCCTATGCACCTTCATTGCTCAAAAGTTGATCGAGGGCGTAAATATCGGGCACAAGTACCTGCCGGGCCTTACTACCTTCAAAAGGACCAACAATACCCGCTGCTTCCAACTGGTCTATAATTCTCCCGGCCCTATTATACCCTAATTTCAACTTTCGTTGTATCAAGGAGGCCGACCCCTGTTGTGCTATTACTATGACTTCCGCCGCTTCCCTAAACATGGCATCCCGATCAGATATATTATAATCAATACCTGTGCCAGAATCGTCATTTCCTGAGTATTCCGGTAATAAATGCGCATCTGGATAAGCTCTTTGCGCACCTATAAATTCTGTGATCTTAGCAACTTCAGGGGTATCCACAAAAGCGCATTGAATTCTGGTTACGTCATTACCCTGGGTAAATAGCATATCCCCACGCCCAATCAATTGATCGGCTCCTTGGGTATCCAAAATGGTCCTTGAATCTATTTTTGATGTCACCCTAAAAGCTATCCTGGCCGGGAAGTTGGCTTTTATAATCCCCGTAATTACGTTCACTGAAGGTCTTTGCGTTGCAATAATCAAATGTATCCCAATGGCTCGGGCCAATTGGGCAAGTCTGGCAATAGGCGTTTCCACTTCCTTGCCGGCGGTCATGATCAGATCGGCAAATTCATCTATCACCAATACAATATAAGGCAAGAACATATGTCCGTCGTTAGGGTTAAGTTTCCTGGCCTTAAACTTGGCGTTGTATTCCTTTATATTCCGAACCATGGCCACCTTTAACAACTCATACCGGTTGTCCATTTCTATACAAAGGGAATTTAATGTGTTGATTACCTTATTATTATCCGTAATAATGGCTTCTTCGGAATCAGGTAACTTGGCCAGATAATGTCTTTCAATTTTGTTGAATAGTGTAAGTTCTACCTTTTTGGGATCTATAAGGACAAACTTTACCTCTGCTGGGTGCTTTTTATAGAGCAAAGAGGTCAATACTGCATTCAGTCCAACGGATTTCCCCTGACCGGTGGCTCCTGCCATTAATAAATGGGGCATTTTAGCCAAATCTACCACAAAGGTTTCATTGCTAATTGTTTTTCCAAAGGCAATGGGTAATTGCATTTCCGCTTTCTGAAATTTACTGGAGGCGATAACGGAACGCATAGATACGATAGTAGCATTTTTATTGGGCACCTCTATACCAATGGTTCCCTTTCCTGGAATAGGTGCAATAATTCTGATCCCAAGTGCTGCCAATGACAGGGCAATATCATCCTCTAAATTTTTTATTTTAGAAATTCGCACTCCGGCATCAGGTACAATCTCATACAGGGTCACTGTGGGACCTATGGTAGCCTTGATCTGTGCAATACCAATTTTATAGTTCTTTAAGGTCTCTACAATTTTATTCTTATTTTCCTCCAGTTCCTCCTGGTTGATGGTAATACCTCCGCTGGCGCCATGCTGATCCAAAAGATCCAATGGGGGAAACTTAAAATTGCCCAATTCCAAGGTAGGATCAAATTCACCGAAATCCTCCACCAGCTTGTCCGAAATATTGTCCGACTCCTCTTTCTCTTCCTTAATTTTTTCCACCTCCATGGCAATGGTTTCCTCTTCGACCCCCACCTTTACTTCAAATTCCTCCTCATTGTCCTCTTTTGTCAAAGCCGGAATATCCTTCTTATGGGTGTAGGTGTCTATAACCACTGGAGTTTCTTCCTTTTCCTTGGTGAATAAAACCGCGCTCCCATCGTCACTGTCATCAACCTTGACAGCTTTGCCATTTTTAAATTCGGTAGCCAAGGATTTTCCCTTGTCGTTCAAGTAGGCAACCGCTTTGTCCGGGGAAAATTGGAACAATCTTACCAAAATAACGATCAATCCAAAGAGCAATAAAAGAAAGACTCCAACTTTACCTCCATAGTCCTGTAGAAAATCGTTCATCTCGTACCCGACCATACCGCCCAACAACGGTTTTCCCGCAGCAAAAAATCCCAGGGCAAGTGAGAACCAGATAATAAATACAAAGCCCCATATCCACTTTCTTAGCAGCCCCTGTTTTTGCATGCTTAAAAATAGGTACAGCCCCGTTAAAAAAAGTAAAAAGGTCAATATGATGGAAGAGATACCAAAACCTTTATAGAGGACAAAATGACTAACATTGGCTCCAAATTTATTCAACAAATTTCTAGCCTGTTCATTCCTGTTTGCAAATTCGGTAAGCAAGCTTTGATCGTCTTGCCAAGTAAAATAGAAGGAGACAAAAGAAAAGAACAGCGCAATACTTAAAAGCATTAACAATCCCCCAAAAATAATTTTGTTCTGCTGTGATAATTTTAAGGAAAAGCCTTTTTTACTGGGTGTTGACTTTGGTTTTTTTACCTTTTTTGCCATTAAATCTTAAATTCTGGTGGCTAAATTACAAATTTACTTATGAACTCTTCGGAACTTTTCCCTTTCAAATAGCTTTTTATGGAAACTCTGTATAAGCCGGATAGAGAATAAGGATAACTATTGGATCCTAAAAGAGTTTGGGTATATAGATGATAAGGCCTATAATGGATGCGGCAATGGATACCAGCATAACAGCACCTGCAGAGATGTCTTTGATAAATCCAATTTTTTCATCAAATTCGGGTTGGACAAAATCCGATATTTTTTCCACAGCCGTATTTAAACCCTCAATTCCCAGTACCAATCCGATTGCCAGTATTTGAAGAATCCATTCCGTGTTGGAAATCTCAAAATAGAATCCTGCAGCAGTCATCACCAAAGTAATAAATACCTGAATCTTGATGCTGGATTCTGTTCTGATCAAGAGAAGTGCCCCCTTTAAAGCGAAACCTACACTCTTTAAGCGATTCACCAAAAAGCTCTCCTTAGGCATCCATCAACGCTTCTAATGCCGCTTTGTAGTTGGGCTCATCAACGGTTTCTGCAACTTGCTCCGTATAAATAACCTTACCTTCCTCATCCAACACCACCACAGCCCTAGAGTGCAAGGACTTTAACGGGCCATCCACAAACTCCAAGCCATAGGCCTTTCCGAAATTACCATCCCGGAAATCTGACAACATTTCTACATTTTCTATTCCTTCCGCCCCACAGAAACGTGCTTGGGCAAAAGGAAGGTCTTTGGAAATACATAGGACCTTGGTGTTTTTCAATTCGGCAGCTTCCTTATTAAATTGCCTTACAGATTGGGCACATGTGCCCGTATCCACACTGGGAAAAATATTTAATACCACTTTTGCGCCTTTGTATTCATCCAATTGTGTACTGGACAAATCCCCCTTGGTCAAAGAAAATCCAGGAGCTTTACTTCCTGATTCAGGTAATGTTCCTATTGTATTTATCGGGTTTCCCTTAAGTGTTACTGTAGCCATGATTATTTTTTTAAATTTTGTGTGAAAATAAAAAATATATGCTGGATAAATAAGGAATATCTCATAAAAAGTAGGACCATGTCTAGACTTGCCAAATCTTTTACATAAATACAAATACCTCCATCCCATGTATTAAACATAAGGACAAAGGTATTTGATAATACATGGGCCAGGATGCCTAAACATTTACTTGTCTATGGAACCAACCACCCGCTGCATAAATTCGTTCAAAGCCTCTTTTTGGGACTTACCTTCCTTTATGGATTTTTGTACTTCCAAAGCTCCGTACAAGTTGGAAATCAATTCCCCAATAACATCCAATTCCTCATCTTTCAACGAGGATACTTCTGTTATGGACTCCAATGTTTCTATGGTCTCCAATACATAATCCTCATCGTTTTCAGCTATAAAGCCCGTAAGGTGTTTAATTACTGGTAATTTCACCGATCAATTCTTTTAAAACTTCATATTTATTGGTCTGGACCTGATTCTTAAATTCACCATCACTAAAAATGGCAAAGGTGGGAAGATTGTCTACCTTGGCCAACTTTCTAGATTCAGGAAATTTCTCTGCATCAGCAAGAACAAAGGTGATATCCTCATTAATGGATGCCTCCTTTTTAAACTTGGGTTTCATTATTCTACAATTGCCACACCAAGTAGCCGAATACTGAACGACCACCTTCTTATTCTGATCGATAATCTCTTTCAGATTATCATTTTCCAATTCGATTATCATAAATTTCAAATTTAATTATATAAAAAAAGGAGTCAATGCTACAGCACTATTGACCCCTTATATTCAATTCTTGAAATTAGTTTGCGTGCGTGGATAAATAACTGGCAACACCATTTCTATCAGCCGTCATGGCATCTTTACCTTCTTCCCAGTTGGCAGGACATACCTCTCCTTTTTCCTGAACATGGGTATAGGCATCGATTAAGCGTAAATACTCATTTACATTCCTACCCAAAGGCATATGGTTAATCCCTTCGTGGAATACGGTACCTTCCTCATCAATTAAATAAGTGGCCCTGTAAGTTACATTGTCACCGTCTACCATAACAACACCGGTTTCCTCATTATACTGCTCATTGGTTATATCCAATATACCTAAAGTAGAGGCAAGATTTCTGTTGCTATCTGCAAGAATAGGGTAAGTAACCCCTTCAATTCCACCATTATCCTTTGCTGTATTCAACCAGGCAAAATGAACTTCGGCAGTATCACAGGACGCCCCGATAACCAAAGTGTTTCTTTTTTCAAATTCGCCCAAAGCAGCTTGAAAGGCATGCAATTCTGTTGGACATACAAAAGTGAAGTCTTTTGGGTACCAAAATAGGATTACTTTCTTATTGTTTTTTTGAGCTTCTTCCAAAACATTCAATTTGAAAGTATCTCCTAAATCGTTCATTGCATTAACGCTGAGATTTGGAAATTTTTTACCTACTAAAGTCATATTTATAAAATTTATACGATTAATTTCTGATGTAAAATTACATCTAATTATAAGGGTTCGCACCAATATGGATTTAAAAAATTTATGGTAATATAACAATTGTATATACCTATCCCGATTATGGTTTTTCTTTGTTAATTTGAAAAAATACAAGACTTAATTTTTTATATTTGACAACAGGATAGGGTTAAAAATATCAAATTCATTTTTAAGGAATAAGTAGGTTTATGATGTGATTTCATTTCTTAAAAATGCACTCCCTTGTTAACTGAAGATACTGGGTGGTTTTCCGTGGAAAACAGCTTGATGGATAGGTACACTCCTGTGATAAATCAGGGAAACATAAAAGATATAAGGACCAACTATTTAGCAAAGGCAAACTCAATTGCCCGCATTTTACAATTCACTAGAAAGGAATTCCGGGTCGAAGATTATTGCCCCTATGCTTTGGATGTTTTAAGCTGTCTTATCTTTAAGTGCAGAGCCGCAAAGAACAGGGTGGTAAAAGGACTTAACCAATTGAATATGGCATATACAAAATATTCGGCAACGCCCACCCCCAACACGCCCGATTGATAAGCTCCACAGGTGTTCCAGGGAATCAATACAGACGTTACGGTACCGGAATCCTCCAATGTTCTACTCAAATTCTCCGGAGCCAAGCCCTTGTCGTGAAAGGCCTTCTTAAACATTTTACCGGGGATAACAATAGCAAGGTATTGATCACTGGCTATAGCATTTAAACCAATACAGCTAAGCACGGTACTGGCAAACAATCCAAAAACAGAACTTGCAATGGACAATAAAGCTTTAGTAATCCGGGCCAAGGCCCCAATGCCGTCCATGATACCGCCAAATACCATTGCACAGCAAATAAGTAAAATAGTCCATATCATTCCTTGCATGCCTCCAGCACTGAACAAATCGTTCAACTTTTCATTATCGGTTACTATGGCCGTATCGGTAAATATGGCATTGAAAATAGCGGTTACATTGGAATCCGACAAAGATTTTAATACCTCAGTTTGAAAAAAGAGGGCAAATACCCCGGCCAGACCCACACCAGCTCCCAAGGCAATCAGAGGTTTCGTTTTAAAAAGTATTAGTACTATTACCAAACCTGGCACAATGAATAAATACGGGTTAATATCAAAGGTAGCATCTATAGTGGCCAAAAGTGCACTTACATCTGCACTCCCAGAAGTTTCTATGTTTAAACTTATTATGGCAAAAACCACCAACGTTATCACAATAGTAGGGACTGTGGTGATGGTCATGTATTTAATATGTGTAAAAAGGTCGGTCCCGGCCATCGCAGGGGCCAGGTTGGTGGTGTCGCTCAAAGGGGACATCTTGTCCCCAAAATAGGCTCCGGAAATTACGGCACCGGCAATCATACCAGGGTATATGCCCAAAGCGGTCCCAATACCAACAAGTGCAATTCCAACTGTAGCGGAGGTAGTCCACGAGCTCCCTGTAGCCACCGAGATGATAGCAGCGATAACAACTGAAGCGGGTAAAAAAATAGAGGGATTCAAAACTTGCAGACCGTAATAAACCATGGCCGGAATAACCCCGCTCACCAACCAAGTACCCGCCAACGCTCCCACCAAAAACAAGATCATTATTGGAACAAGAACGCTTTTTAGGTTTTCCAGGACTTCGAGTCCCATAGTTTTTAAGGAGGTCTTATTAAAAAACCCCACAATGGCACTTATGGCACCTCCCAATAGCAAAATAATCTGATTTGAGTATTCCCCAAACCATTCGCCGTCCTTAAAGAAAATATTATAGGCCAACATCATCATCAATAGAACTACAGGAATAAGGGCTTCCCATATATTCAATTCCTTGTTTTCTACAATATGCTCATTTTCGGGTCCAGCGGGATTGGTACTCAGGTTCTGCATTTAGAAGCTATTTGTTTCTTCGTAATATTACGATTTTGATATATCTTCTGCAAACCAATAATTAGACCTACGCTCTTAAAGGTTTTAAAATATCCAATTGAATTAAACAATCCTTCATGGCCCTATAGGTTCTATCAATATGGTCATCCAACCCTATGGAAAATCGGATCAAACCATTGGTCAGGCCCATCTCCAATTGCTCTTCCAACGGAATCTCCGAAGAGGTAGAGGTTCCCGGAGCACTAAATAAAGTTTTATAAAAACCCAAACTAACGGCCAAATATCCCAAATGTTTCTTCTGCATTAATTCCATCAAGGCATTGGCATTTTCCAAAGAACCCACATCCAGGGTCATTAATCCCCCAAAGCCATATTCCGGATTATATTGTTTTTTCATTAGCACGTGCCCCATATGCGATTTAAGGCCAGGATATACCACTCTTAGTCCGTCCCTTTCAAAATTTTGTGCCAAGTGCAGCGCATTTTCACTGTGTTTTTTCATCCTTATATGCAGCGTTCTCATATTCTTTAAAATAGAAGAAGCCCTTAAACTATCCAAAGTACTGCCCAATAACATCCCTGCGCCATTATTTACATCCTTTAGGCCTAAACAGAAATCTTTGGTGCCACAAACCACTCCGGCCACACAATCGCTAGTGCCATTTATAAATTTGGTTAAACTGTGGATAACAATATCGGCCCCTAATTTTGCGGGTGAAATGGATAAGGGAGAAAAGGTATTGTCCACCACCAAAGGAATATTATGTTTTTTGGCCAGTTCGGAAAGGGCCTCAATATCGGCAACTTCCAATAAGGGATTGCTAACGGACTCACAATAGATCATCTGTGTTTTGGGAGTAATGGCCATGGCCACTGCCTCCAATTTTGTAGTATCCACAAAGGTAGTTGCTATATCGAATTTCTTTAAAAAATTCTTCATTAAGGCATAAGTACCTCCGTATATGGTCCTGCTGCTAACAATATGGTCCCCGGCATTGCACAACTGCATTATCACAGCACTAATAGCCCCCATACCACTTGCAGTTACATTGGCGGTTTCCGTACCTTCCAAGGCAGCCAGGGCCTCTCCCAAATATAGATTGGAAGGAGAGGAGTGGCGACTGTAGAGATAGCAGCCTTCCGTATTGCCCTCGAAGGTATCGAACATAGTCTTTGCCGACAAAAACGTGTAGGTAGAAGAATCGGATATCGAGGGATTGACCCCACCGTATTCTCCAAAATACTGTAAATCCTGTAAATCATCAGATGCCCTAAATTTCATAACCAAATATTTATTTTACTATAAAATTAAATTAATAGCATATAAAAATCAATAGTTATAAATTAAACTAGATTATAAATCTATATAATGTAATTTATTTAGTTTATTTTTACGACTTATTGATGGCAGCAGCCAAACAGAAGAAAATTTATCACCATGAAGTTTGACGAAATAGACATAAAGTTATTGGGATTGCTTCAGAATGACAGTAAAAAAACGACCAAGGAGTATGCCCAACAATTAAATTTATCGGTTACGGCCATATATGAACGTATAAAAAGACTGGAAAAATCCGGGGTAGTTACCAAATACGTGGCTTTAGTGGACAAAAAGAAGGTTCACAAGGCTTTTACAGTTCTCTGCCACATTAAACTGGTTCAGCACAATAAGGAGTATGTACTACAGTTTGAACGGGAGGTACTTAAACTAAATGAGGTTGCGGAATGTTACCACACCAGCGGGGATTATGACTATATACTAAAGATATACGTTGCCGATATGGAAGAGTACCGAGAGTTTATGATCACCAAACTTACGGCCATAAATCACATAGGGAGCACCCAAAGTTCATTCGTAATCAATGAGGTAAAAAGTACTACCGAGGTATTCTTATAATAACAATTATCCATAAGACGTTCATATCACAAGGAATATGAATGTTGTTCAAGAATAAAACATTCGTATTTTTGTAATCACAATAATGATACTAATCTTTTCAATACAATAATAATATGACCCAATATGATGTAGCCATTATAGGCTCAGGTCCTGGTGGATATGTTGCAGCAATCCGGTGTGCCCAGTTAGGAATGAAGACTGCGATAATAGAAAAATATTCAACTTTAGGAGGAACTTGTCTTAACGTAGGCTGCATTCCCTCGAAAGCGTTATTGGATTCTTCCCATCATTATGAGGATGCCGTAAAGCACTTTGAAGATCATGGAATTGAAATTCCAGGGGAAATCAAGGTAAACCTTGAAAAAATGATCGGGAGGAAACAAGCTGTAGTAGATCAGACTTGTGCAGGGGTAAAATTCCTTATGGACAAAAATAAAATAGACGTTTATGAAGGTCTAGGGAGTTTTACGGATGCAACCCATGTCAATATAAAAAAGAACGATGGCAAAACAGAGACCATCGAGGCAAAAAACATAATTATTGCCACAGGATCCAAGCCATCCAACCTACCTTTTATCAAATTGGACAAAGAGCGCGTTATTACCTCTACAGAAGCCCTAAAACTAAAAGAAATCCCAAAACACCTTATCGTAATTGGTGGTGGTGTAATAGGATTGGAATTGGGACAGGTATACAAACGCCTGGGCGCAGAGGTAACGGTCATTGAATATATGGACCGTATTATCCCTGGTATGGACGGAGCACTTTCAAAAGAATTGCTGAAAGTAATGAAAAAGCAAAAGGTAAAATTTAATTTATCCCATAAGGTTAAGTCGGTTGAGACCAAGGGCAAAGAAGTAATTGTAAAAGCCGAGAATAAAAAGGGGGAAGAGATAACTTTTACTGGAGATTATTGCTTGGTTTCTGTGGGCAGAAGACCTTTTACCGATGGATTAAACATTGAAGCTTCCGGAGTTCAGCTCGAAAAGAACGGTACTATTGCCGTAAATGATCATTTACAGACCAATATACCTAATATATATGCTATAGGCGATGTTGTAAGAGGAGCTATGCTGGCGCATAAGGCAGAAGAGGAGGGAGCCTTTGTTGCCGAAGTATTGGCAGGGCAAAAGCCACATATAGATTACAACTTAATTCCCGGTGTGGTATATACCTGGCCAGAAGTTGCCGCCGTAGGTAAAACGGAAGAAGAACTAAAAGAAGCTGGTGTTGAATATAAAGTAGGTCAGTTTCCAATGCGCGCCTTGGGACGGGCAAGGGCCAGTATGGATTTGGATGGTTTTGTTAAAATATTGGCAGATAAGGAAACCGATGAAGTTTTGGGAGTCCATATGATTGGGGCACGAATGGCCGATTTAATCGCCGAGGCAGTTACAGCTATGGAATTTAGAGCCTCTGCCGAGGACATCTCCAGAATGAGTCACGCACACCCAACATTTGCAGAGGCGGTGAAAGAGGCTGCTCTGGCAGCAACCGATAATAGAGCCCTACATGTTTAAATAATTAAACAGGTTGATAATACAATAGCCCCGTTGGATATTTTCCAACGGGGCTATTGTATTATTGTAGTTCTTTAAATAGTACCTATTAAAATACAAATTGTTTTTACAACTTATGGGTACCGTCACAGTACGGTGGGTTTTTGGTTAATTTACAGGTGCACAAATGAGCTTTCTTACTTTCTTCGGCCATAAAGACCAAAGGGGGCGTAGCATTTTCCGCCTTATGGGAACCATCGCAAAAAGGTTGCACGTTACTATGGCTACAGGTACACCACTTATATTGTTTATCCTTCACCAATTCCACCGCAATGGGTGTATACTTTTTGTTCGTCTCGCTCATCTATATTTTTTGTACGAAAATAAGAGAAACAATAGTAGCAAAGGGATGCAACCACTAATTTTTCACCATTCTAAATAAGCGCATTAAGGTTAGCTTGGATTTGAGTAAGAATGCTTTTAGCAAAGGCTGACCTTCCTGGTTCAGCCAAGCTTCGCCTTTTTGTTGCACTGCCCTGACCACTGATGACAATTGCAATTTTATATAAACCTTATTCCTTTCGTATTGTAAGGCCAACAAGGTCGTTGCAATCATAAAGGCCAGTGCACCCGGAATAACGATAGTAGGGGACAAACTATGGTTCAAAAAATAATACAGCCCCAAACCGGTAAAGCTTCCGTACAATATTATATAATGGATAACATAGATAGATAAGGTACTTTGCCCTATCTTAAGTATACTACCATTGCCCATAAATTTTCTAAATAACATAAAAACGGCAAATACCAAGGAGACATCCCCTAGCCGTATGAACAGATAGTTATTAAAATACACTTTGGAAAACACCAACATTCCGGTCCAGTTATATAACTTTAAAAAGAAGCCTGATGAATAAAACATAAGACCAATGCCAACCATGGTAAAACTCACAATGGCAGCAGGGTACAAATATTTAAAATCTTTGAATCTATTGAACAATACGGACATAAAAGCCCCAATAGTAGCATACCCGAACCATGGTATTATGGTAAATACGGATCCATTGGCCTTGGTCAGGTAATTGGCCACCATCTGTGGCAGATAGTGATGGGCGTATTGTTTATAATTGGGTTCAAGTACAAATAAAACAAGGGTAGTGACCATTAAAACACCCGGAAACAGATACTTATTCCTAGAAATGGTAAGAAGATAAATGCCTATAATCCCCAAAATGGATAGGCCAATACAGTGAAGCACATCTACTAAATAAAAAGAACCATAAATCTGGCCCTTTAGCAGTCCAAAAAAGTTCAATCTAAGCAAGTAGCCTATGGCCAATAATTGCAGTCCCCTCTTAATGCCTTTTTTTACCCGTGGATTGTTAATCCCAATCTCCTTTCCTTTAATTAGGAGATAGGTAAATATAAAGCCGGAAACTGTAAAAAAGACTGGTGCCGTTACCCCCCTAAAATATTTCCAAACAGCATAGACCATATTGGAATTATCCCTAAATGCATTGTCCAAAAGTCCATCCACAAAATGCCCCTGTAGCATCATTAGGATTGCCCATGCCCTTATAGCATCGATAAAATACAATCTTAGGTTGTTAGCACCCATATTAACTTTTATGTACACCCTATATACTTGTAAAACAGTAGCTTTGGATGTTTTCGAGTGCAAAATTATGCAATTTCCTCGCAATTCAATCTATTTTACGGTATTTTCGTTGTGCAAACAATTAAATAATCAAGATGTCCCATATACTGGCATTTGCCGGAAGCAATTCCAGCACCTCCATCAATTATAAATTAGTAAAACACACCGCCTCCCTGATTACCGATCATGAGGTTGAACTTATAAATATGGTCGACTATAATTTTCCTGTTTTTAGTGAGGATTTGGAAAGGGAGGAAGGTTATTCCGATTTATTGCGAGGGTTAAAAGACAAGATAGTCCATGCCCACGCCCTCATTATTTCTGTAAACGAACACAACAGCAATCCTTCCGCTTATTTCAAGAATGTATTGGATTGGTTGTCCCGAGTGGACAGGAATTTCTTGGTGGACACAAAGGTTTTCCTAATGTCCTGTTCCGGAGGTAGAAGGGGAGGTACCGGCTCCTTAGAGGTGGTCCAGGGAATTTTACCTCGATTTGGGGGCGAAATTTCGGCTACCTTTTCCTTGCCATCCTTTAATCATACCTTTGACAAGGCAAAGGGCATAACAGACCCTGAGCTTGCACAAGCCCACAAAAAAGCATTGGAAATATTTTTATCACAAATTTAAAAGTCTTTGCGAAAAAAGGTTTCATTTACAGTTTCGGACATTATAAGTTTTAAACAATCCCTCTTACATTGGTCCCAGCAATATTATGAGGTTGTATGGTTGGACAGCAACGCCCATAGAAGAAGTTATAGCTCGTTTGATGGTATGCTTGCCGTGGATGCACTCACATCGATAGTAACGGATACCCAAAACGCATTTGAGGACTTAAGCAACTACCAAACCAATGTCAAAGACTGGATTTTTGGTTATCTTTCCTATGACGTAAAAAATGATACGGAACTGCTTTCCTCTTCCAATGCCGATGGATTGGACTTTCCTGCTCTATATTTTTTTCAACCCAAAAAATTAATAGAAATACAGAATACCGTAGTCACTTTCCATTACCTAAATATGGTTGCCAATGAAATTGAAGGTGATTATAAGAATATCCTAGAAGCAACTACAGCGTTTGAACCAGAATTGGAAAATCAATCCAATATCAAAATTAAGCTTAGAATATTTAAGGACGAATATTATAGACGTGTGAATAAAATGCTGAACCATATCCATAGAGGGGATATCTACGAAGCCAACTTCTGCCAAGAGTTTTATGCGGAGAACACTAAAATAGATGCTTTAAAGACCTATTTGAAACTGAATTCCATCACCAGGGCCCCTTTTTCGACCTTTTTAAAAATAAACGATAAGTACTTATTGTCATCTTCCCCGGAACGCTACATTAAAAAATTGGGCAACCAGATTATATCCCAGCCTATTAAGGGTACGGCAAAACGTTCGTTGGATGAAAATGAAGACAGGCTATTGGCAGAAGCTTTGGAAAAGGACCAAAAAGAGAGGGCCGAAAACATTATGATTGTGGATTTGGTAAGGAACGATCTTTCCAAAAGTGCTTTGAAAGGCACGGTCGAGGTCAAGGAACTATGCAAGGTGTATTCCTTTGACCAAGTTCACCAGATGATTTCCACTATAACAGCAGAGGTCTCCAGTACCAAAAATCCGGTGGATATTATCAGGGAAACCTTCCCCATGGGTAGTATGACTGGAGCTCCAAAAGTGTCGGCCATGCGAATAATAGAGGAACTGGAAGCTTCAAAAAGAGGACTTTATTCGGGCACCGTGGGCTACTTTACTCCTGAAAACGATTTTGATTTTAATGTGGTCATTCGAAGTATTCTCTACAATAAAACATCCCAATTTGTATCTATTTCCGTGGGAAGTGCCATAACGGCCCAGGCAATTCCAGAAAAGGAATATGAGGAATGCCTGCTTAAGGCCAAAGCTATGAGACAGGTACTTGAAAATTAATGGGTCGTTTGGTTATAATCAATTTTCAATCTAACTTAAGCCATTATAAATTTAGGCCTACCTAATATTCATTATACAAATTCTATGGATGTAAGAATGCTTGATCTTCAGTTTAAGAACCTCCCAATCAATGCATGGTATGCCAGACCCAAAATAGTTAGAGGGGCCATCGTATTGGTCCATGGCTTTGGGGAACATTCGGGACGCTATAAGGATGCTGTGATTCCAAGACTTTTGGAAGAAAATTTGGCCGTTTTCTGTTATGACAATATAGGCCATGGCAAATCTGGCGGAAAACGGGGACATTGCCACAGCTATACGGCATTGTTGGAACTTTTGGACAATATGATTGCAAAGGCAAGATTGCTAAATCCCAATAAACCCATATTTCTTTACGGCCATAGTATGGGGGGAAATTTGGTTTTAAACTACGACATGAGAATAAAATCGGAATTGGCAGGTATTGTGGCGACGAGTCCATACCTAAAATTGGCCTTTCAACCTCCAAAATGGAAAATGGTCCTGGGCAAATTAATGCTGGGAATGATTCCTTCAGTAACCATGTCGTCCGGCCTGGATCCACAACATATCTCTAGAATAAATCAGGAAGTGGAAAAATACATTGCAGACCCCTTGGTTCATGACAGGGTAAGCCCCATGTACTCTTTTCCCATAATGGAAGCGGGGGAGTGGGCCATAAACAATGCCAGTAAAATAAAGACCAGCACACTTTTGTTGCACGGCACTGGGGATAAAATTATAGATTATAGGGCTACTGAAAAATTACATAAAAACTCAAATTGTACCCAACTCCATTTAATTGAAGGCGGCTATCACGAATTGCACAATGATGTTGGCAGTAAAAACACTTTGGATATAATTGGCATTTGGTTAAGGAACAGGCTGGACCACTTCTATGGCCAAAAGTAGTTGCTATCATTTTTCTTATGTAAATTAGCCCTGTGTTAGAAAATTTCAGGAATCACATAGATCTGCACTTTCCCCATCTTAAAGAAGGTAAATTTATATTGGCCTGCAGTGGGGGTATAGACAGTGTTGTGCTGGCACATTTATGTTCTTCTTACCATTTGGATTTTGCCATAGCCCATTGCAACTTCAAACTGCGCGGTTTGGAAAGTGATAAGGACGAAGATCTGGTCCGAAAATTAGCCAAGGATTTGGGCAAAGAAATTTTTGTGACCAGTTTTGACACCCATGGGTACATGGCCCAACATAAAACCAATTTGCAAATTGCAGCACGGGAACTCCGCTATCATTGGTTTTCGCAAATCATGGCCAATCACCATATTAAAACCCTAGTAACGGCCCATCATGCAGACGACAATTTGGAAACCTTTCTTATCAATCTGTCCAGGGGAACAGGCATTGAAGGCCTCACCGGAATACCATCGCATACAGATACCATCTCTAGACCCTTATTGCAATTTTCCAGAACCGAAATCAAAAAATATGCGGAATCAAACGCTATTCACTGGAGAGAGGATGCCAGTAATGAGAATACCAAGTATTTAAGAAACAACATTAGACATAATATTATTCCTAAACTAAAGGAACTGAATCCCGGTTTTCTGGAAAATTTTTTAAAGACCCAAGCGTATCTCACACAGACCCAAGAAATATCAAAGCAGCATATAACCTGCTTAAGGAAACAACTTTTTTCAAAAGAGGACAAGGTGGAAAAGGTAAAAATAGCCTCACTGCTGGCACTTCATCCTACCAAAGCCTATCTTTTTCATTTCTTTCGGGAGTTCGGGTTTACACAATGGGATGACATTTACTCCCTACTAAGCGCCAATAGTGGTAAAGAAGTACATTCCAACACCCATAGATTGCTAAAGGACAGGGACTTTTTGTTATTGAAACCCAAAGTTCCACAAAATGCCGAGGTTTTTCATATTGAAGTGGAACAAGAAGCAGTCTCAGTACCCATAAGCCTAAAATTCGAAACTGTCAAAGCCATTGGAGAAATCTCTACAAACATAATTTATGTAGATAAAGAAACGTTAAAGTACCCATTAACAGTCCGTAAATGCCAAAAAGGGGATTATTTTTATCCCCTTGGAATGTTGGGCAAGAAAAAAATATCCAAATACTTCAAAGATCGGAAGATGGATGTTTTTGCCAAGGAAAATCAATGGTTGTTGTGTTCTGGCGATAATATTGTCTGGATAATAGGAAAACGTGCCGACGACCGATTTAAAATTACCGACAGGACCAAAGAAATTTTAAAAATTGTTTTGGAATTATGAAACAGATATTGGGATCGATTTTAACAGTACTCAGTTTTTTCTTGGGTTTTTCCCAATCGGATGAAAATCCGGCCATTTGGACCTATGAGGCCGAAAAAATATCGGATACGGAATACAACCTGATATTTAGGGCGGATATATTTGAAGGCTGGCATATCTATTCGCAATTTACGGATGAAAATGGTTCCTTGCCCAGTGAATTTACATTTGAAAAAGCGGGAAGCGACTATGAACTGGTAGGAATCACTGCAGAAAGTGAAACCCTCACGGAATACTCCGATATTTTTGAGGTGGATGAAACCTTCTTTAAGGAAAAGGCAGTCTTTACCCAAAGAATAAAATTATTGAATCCGGAGGTCACCCAGATCGATGTGGGGTTGTTCTATCAAATCTGCAAGGAGGTTTGTATCCCAAAGGATGAAGTCTTCCATATTTCCCTGACCGGAGAGGAAATAGTTGTTGCGGAGCAACAGCTGGATCAGCGCAGCCTGGACATGAGCGCTGCTTTAATGCTGGACCTAAAGAACAAGGAATTGTTGGTGAATGGGGATGACAATGCTGTGGATGAAAAATCGGGTCTGTGGACCATTTTCGTTTTAGGCTTTTTAGGTGGATTAATTGCACTGCTCACCCCCTGCGTTTTTCCCATGATACCATTAACGGTGTCCTTTTTCACCAAGCAAGGGGCCCATAGATCCAAAGGGATAGCAAATGCATTGCTTTATGGATTTTTTATTGTATTGATTTATTTTCTTTTGAGCTTACCTTTTCATTTGTTCGATTCTGTGGATTCACAAATTTTGAATACCATTGCTACCAATGTTTGGCTGAACCTATTTTTCTTTCTCATTTTCATATTTTTTGCCTTCTCCTTTTTCGGATATTATGAATTGACGCTCCCTAGTTCCTGGGCCAATAAAATGGATTCTGCCTCCTCCAAGGTGGGAGGCGCAATCGGAATCTTTTTTATGGCCGTTACCTTGGCCATAGTTTCTTTTTCCTGTACCGGTCCTATTTTAGGAGGATTGTTGGGAAGTACTGCCTTGGCGGAAGGGGACGTGGCTACCAACCTTTCTACGGGGATGGTCGGCTTTGGAGTGGCCCTGGCCTTACCCTTTGGTCTTTTTGCATTGTTCCCTACTTGGCTTAATTCCCTGCCTAAATCAGGAGGATGGATGACAACGGTAAAGGTTACCCTCGGATTCTTGGAACTGGTGTTGGCTTTTAAATTTTTGTCCAATGCGGACCTAGTAGGCAACTGGGGAATCTTTAAACGGGAGATCTTTTTAGGGATTTGGATAATATTGTTCGTATTGCTTTCCCTTTATTTATTTGGAATCTTTAGATTTCCGCACGACGGGCCAAAACAACGATTGTCCGCCGGAAGAAAGCTCACGGCTGTCCTAAGCAGTTTATTTGCCATCTACCTAGTGTTGGGGTTGTCAAAAATTACCGATTTAAAACTGTTGAGCGGTTTTCCACCCCCACAGTTTTATAGTATTTTTGAAACAGGGAGCGATTGCCCCTTGGGCATAGAGTGTTTTAAGGATTTTGACAAGGGACTTGCCCATGCCCAAAAGGTAAATAAGCCAATTTTGTTGGATTTTACGGGCTGGGCCTGTGTAAATTGTAGAAAAATGGAGGAAACGGTATGGAGCGAAACGGATATCTACCCCATACTTAAGGACGAATATGTTTTAATATCGCTCTACATAGATGATAGAAAGGAACTACCCGAATCGGAACAATTCCTATTTAAGTACGAGTCGGGACGTGTCAAAAAAATCAATACCGTTGGTGAAAAATGGGGTACTTTCCAAACCTTGAATTTCAACGCAGCTTCACAGCCTTATTATGTGCTTCTTTCCCCCGATTTGGAAATTTTGAACACTGCCGTCCAATACACGGATAGGGACACCTATAAGGAGTGGCTGCAAAAAGGGGTGGGTAATTTTAAGGAATTGGGGCAGCTTAAATAATATCCTCATAAGAAAATGCTTGGTGGTTCAACCATTGAACCGCATCCCCTTAAAGAAAAGTTATCCTGAAATTGGCATAAAATTGTACGAAATCAATTAATACAAATTCAACTCTCATGAGAAAGTTTATATTTTTTTTATCAGCTATTTTCCTGGTATCCTGTGGAAGAACAGGAATTGAATCTACAACCAATACTGGGACTGTCGACTCATATAATCCAAGGGATTTTTACAACAAAACAGAAGTCGCCATTCCTATGCGTGACGGAATAAAATTGCATACCACCATTTATTCCCCCAAGGATACTTCCAAGAAATATCCCATCATTATGTCCAGAACGCCATACAGTTGTAGGCCCTACGGTTCCAATGAATATAAAGCCCTGATATCGCCGAATAGAAAAATGATGAAAGAAGGAAATATTGTAGTATACCAAGATGTTAGGGGCAGGTGGAACAGCGAAGGGGTCTATGACAATATGAGAGCTTTTATTCCCAATAAAAAAAATGGGGAAGTGGATGAGGCATCGGATACCTACGACACTATAGAATGGTTAATAAACAATGTTAAAAACCACAATGGCAATGTAGGTATATGGGGGATTTCCTATCCGGGATTTTATGCTACCTATTCATTATTGGATGCCCATCCCGCGCTAAAGGCAGTTTCCCCCCAGGCCCCTATCGGAGATTTCTTTTTTGACGATTTTCATCATAATGGAGCATACTTATTAAGCTATTGGAGGGCTACGGCCGTATTTGGATATATGAAAGACCAACCCACTACCGAAGAATGGTATACTTTCCCGGAATTGGGCACGGAAGACCAATACCAGTTTTTTTTGGATGCCGGCCCATTGTCCAATTTGGACAAGTATTATAAGGAAGACAATGTTTTTTGGCAGCAACTAAAAGAACATCCGAACTATGATGATTTTTGGCAAAAGCGTGGAATCATACAACATTTGGAAAATATTAAACCGGCAGTGATGACCGTAGGAGGTTGGTTTGATGCGGAAGATCTGTACGGTCCATTAAACACCTATGGACATATAGAAAAGAACAGCTCCAATTATAACACTATCGTAATGGGGCCATGGAGCCATGGAGATTGGTCCAAGGAAACAAAACGCCAAGCCATTGGCAATGTATATTTTGGCGATGACATCTCTAAATTCTATCAGGAAAATATTGAAACCAGATTTTTCAATCATTTTTTAAAAGGGGAGGGGGCGACCACCAATTTGCCCGAGGCCTACGTTTTTGATACGGGTAGCAAGGAATGGAAAACTTTCAACGCCTGGCCTCCCAAAAACACCTCTAAGGAAACCTACTCCTTACAGCGCAATCGACGTTTGGGGCAAATAGCGACAAGGGAATACTCCTTTCAGGAATTTATAAGTGACCCCAAGAAACCAGTACCTTATTCCGAGGATATAAAGATGGTATTCACCCCTCGTAAGTTCATGACCGATGATCAGCGTTTTGCAGCCCGTAGACCCGATGTTCTATTGTTTGAAACCGAGCCCTTGGAGGAGCCACTAACCCTTGCCGGTGATATAATGGCGAAACTTAGCGTTTCCACCACTGGGACGGATGCTGACTGGATCGTTAAGATCATCGACGTATATCCTGCAGACCACAAAGATTACGAGGAGACACAGGACTACCTGAAAATGGGCAACTATCATCAAATGGTCCGTAGCGAGGTAATGCGTGGCCGATTCAGAAACGATTTTTCAAAACCAGAGCCTTTTGTTCCCGAGGAGGCTACTCAGGTAAACATTCAATTACAGGATGTTTTCCATACATTCAAAAAAGGCCACAAAATACAGGTACAGGTCCAAAGTACTATGTTTCCATATATAGATATTAATCCTCAAACCTATGTGGAAAATATTTTTCAGGCCAAGCCCGAAGATTTTCAAAAACAAACACATCGTGTCTACAACACTTCTTTAATAGAGTTTACTGTTCTAAAACCTTGATAATATTTTCACATTACAAAAATAAATGTACTCTTACAAGTACTTTTATTATATCCTAAATTGACATACCTTTAAGCTAAAACCCATAAGTGTGAAAGTATTAAAAAAGCTGCTCTGGATAGTTTTGGGCCTTATCGTAATATTGGCCCTGAGTAGTGCCATTTATGTTTATACCCATACCCCGGAGTATGCCGGCAACATTGAAACGGATAAATTAAATAATAAGGTGGAGGTTTATTTTGACACCTATGGCATACCCCATATTTATTCAAATTCCGAAGAAGATGCCCTACGAGTACTGGGTTATGTCCATGCCCAGGAAAGACTGTGGCAAATGGAGTTGTTGCGAAGGATTGGAAAAGGTGGACTTTCGGAAGTTTTTGGAGGGGACATGCTTAAAACGGATAAATTTTTTCTATCCTTGGGCATAGACAATGCCTCTCAACAAACCGTGGAAAAGCTTTCAAAAAATGACCCAATGGTAAAACTTTCCCAAGCATATTTGGATGGGATCAATAAGTTTATAGCAGAAGGGCCAACTCCTATTGAATTCCATCTTACGGGCCTGGAAAAAACGCCATTTACCCTTAAGGATGTCTATAATACCGTGGGATATATGGCCTTCAGTTTTGCCATGGCCCATAAGACCGATCCTTTGCTTACCAATATCAAGAATAAATTGGGGCCTGACTATTTAACTGATCTGGGGTTGGACTCGGATCCCAATTCAACATTGATCAAAAATTACAGACCGAGTATTCGCGATTCTATTAAAAATGAGATAACCGGTCTGGTTACAGAGGCGTTGAAGGATCTACCCGTACCGCTATTCGAAGGGAGCAATAGTTGGGTTATAGCTCCCAATAAGACCAAAAACGCTAAGGTTATTTTCGCTAACGACCCCCACATTGGTTTTGCCCAGCCCTCGGTTTGGTATGAAGCCCACGTAAATAGCCCCAACTATGAAAAATACGGATATCACCTGGCCGGGATACCATTTCCCATATTGGGCCACGACAGGAATTTAGCTTATGGGATTACCATGTTCGAGAACGATGATATTGATTTTTACTATGAAGAGGAAAATGCAAGTGACCCCAGCTTATACAAAACCTCCACTGGCTGGAAAAAATATAAACAAGTATCCAAAACTATAAAAGTAAAAGGGGGAGAAGATGTTCATTTTTCCTTTAAGAAAACCCATCATGGTCCAATTCTCAATGGCATTGCCGATCAAGTGACTGACCAACGCCCAGTAGCCATGTCGTGGATCTATACCAAATTGGAAAATAAGGTAATGAATGCTCTTTATGGCATGTCCCATGCCCAAAATTTATTGGAATTTCAAGACGCACTGCCAGATATTCATGCCCCAGGTTTAAATATTATGTACGGGGATGCTGTTGGTAATGTGGCATGGTTTGCATCAGCTAAACTTTATCAAATGCCGGATAGTACCAATACCAAATTTATAATGGAAGGCAGTACGGGAGGGCAAGAACCCATTCGTTATTTAAACTTTACCGAAAATCCCATGGCCATTAACCCACCTTGGAACTACGTGTACTCTGCCAACAATCAGCCCGATTCCATCAACGGCCGATTGTATCCAGGCTATTACTTGCCAGAGGATAGGGCAAAGAGAATAGTGGCCCTTTTAGAACCAAAAAATAATTGGGACAGGGAGGCCGTACAGGAGATGATGTTGGATGATACCTCCATTGTAAATACCGAAGTGGTCACCAACCTGTCCAAAAGCATGGAAGTGGAGCAATTGAACGAAAAGCAAATCGCAATCTTGGACAAATTAAACTTATGGGACGGCAGTAATCAGTTGCAACAGATAGAACCTAGCATTTACAATCGCTGGATATATTTCATTTTGAAGAATACTTTCGAGGATGAATTGGAAACAGAGATGTTTGGACAAATGTTGGATACCCATTTTCACAAACGCCTAATAGCAGATTTGGCGGAAAAGGAAACCTCTGTATGGTGGGACGATATAAATACCAAGGATAGTGTGGAAACAAAAAAAGAAAGGATAAACCTTTCCTTTAGACAGGCATACCAATCTTTGGAAGAGGAATTTGGCAATGACTCCAATAAATGGACATGGAATAAGTTGCACACTCTGGAACACGGCCATCCCATAGGGCAGATCAAAGCCCTTAGATCTCTCTTTAATGTTGGTCCTTTCCCCGTTTCCGGATCAAGGGAAGTAATCAACAATATGGACTTTAAATATGACGATACCGGTTATTACCCCGTTAGCTCAGGTCCGTCCACAAGGAGGGTAATCGACTTTTCGGATATTGAAAATAGTACCAGTATACTTCCTACAGGCCAGTCCGGGAATCCTTTTAGTGAACATTATGACGATCAGGCCGAAATGTACAATCAAGGTAAATTTCGAAAAATGATGATGAACAAAGAGGAAATTATTGAAACCAAAAAATCACTCTTGACTTTTGAACCGACTAAAGAATAAATATCCAAGAATTTTCATGGAGCGGCAACTAATAGTTGGAAAAGAAATTCTACCTCGACCCGTAATCTGAACATTGAACAAGTAAAAGTTCGCCACAACAAGTGATGTAAGTTACCATTGCCGTGAGTCCTTAATTTCCTAAAATTTAGCACATTGGCTACGCCCAGAATTTATTTTATTTACTTAAATTTATCTAAATTATAAGTAAATGCTTACAAAAATTTATGGTAGTGCGGTTTTTGGGGTAGAGGCTACCACCATTACCGTTGAAGTAAATATCGACAAAGGCATCGGCTATCATTTGGTAGGATTGCCAGACAATGCCATCAAAGAAAGTAATTACCGAATAGCGGCAGCTTTACAGAACAATGGTTACAAAATTCCAGGAAAAAAAATAACCATTAATATGGCACCCGCCGATCTTCGCAAAGAAGGTTCGGCCTACGACCTTACCCTGGCTTTGGGGATTCTCACTGCCTCCCATCAGATCAAATCGGCATCCATAGAAAAATACATTATCATGGGGGAGCTTTCCCTGGATGGGAGTTTACAAGCCATAAAGGGAGCCTTGCCCATAGCCATTAAGGCCAAGGAGGAAGGCTTTAAAGGATTTATTTTACCCAGTGAAAATGCTAGGGAGGCCGCTATAGTGGACGATCTGGAAGTATATGGTATAGACAATATTAAAGAGGTGATAGACTTCTTTGATAAAAACACCCCTTTACAGCAGACCATTATAGATACCAAAGAAGAATTTTATAAAAAATTGGATTTTCCTGAGTTCGATTTTTCGGATGTAAAAGGGCAGGAGAGCATAAAACGCTGTATGGAAATTGCTGCTGCGGGCGGACATAACATTATCCTGATAGGTCCACCAGGTGCTGGAAAAACCATGTTGGCCAAACGCCTACCGTCCATTTTACCCCCCATGACCTTGCACGAAGCCCTGGAGACCACCAAAATTCATTCTGTTGTGGGGAAGATCAAGAATATGGGCCTAATGAACCAAAGGCCTTTTCGCAGTCCCCATCATACCATTAGTGATGTTGCCCTAGTCGGTGGCGGAGCCTATCCCCAACCAGGGGAAATATCATTGAGCCATAACGGAGTCCTATTCTTGGATGAATTACCCGAATTTAAAAGAGGCGTACTGGAAGTGATGAGACAGCCTTTGGAAGATAGGGAAGTGACCATTTCCAGGGCACGCTTTACCGTAACCTATCCCAGTAGTTTTATGTTGGTGGCCAGTATGAATCCCAGTCCCGGAGGTTATTTTAATGATCCCGACGCTCCTGTGACCTCCTCACCAGCAGAGATGCAGCGCTATTTGAGCAAGATTTCCGGACCCCTGCTGGATCGAATCGATATCCACATTGAAGTAACACCGGTACCATTTGAAAAGTTGTCAGAGGAACGCAAAGGGGAAAGCAGTGTCGAAATCAGGAAGCGGGTTACGGCCGCCAGGGAAATACAGACCCAACGTTTTGCGGAACTGGAAAACGTTCATTACAATGCCCAGATGAACACCAAACAAATTCGGAAATATTGCAAAATGGACGATGCCTCCAAGGAACTGCTAAAAAATGCCATGGAGCAATTAAACCTTTCTGCACGGGCCTACGACAGGATTTTGAAGGTAGCAAGAACAATTTCCGATTTGGAAAATGCCACAGACATCAACGGAAACCACATTGCCGAAGCCATTCAGTACCGCAGTCTTGACCGTGAAGGATGGTTGGGGTAAAACTGCCAAACCATACACTGATTACACTATAATTCATTACCAATATTCACATTATGAAAATCCATTTCAAATTTTTTATTACAGCTACCCTTTGAACAGGATTCTAAGCATTGGATAAGACAAAAGCCCTGGCACTTCCAAAAATTAATACTAAAGGCTTCCTGAAATCAAGGATTATATATAGCGCAAAGTCGGGAGACTTTGCGTAGCTGGCTTTGCGTAGCTGGCTTTGCGTAGCTGGCTTTGCGTGGCCGTCAATAATATGCAGCAGCAGAGACAAACAACCTACAACATTGAACTTTTACCAGTTTATTCCAAATGCAGTTGGACTAAATCATCACCTTTCTTAAAATTGTTATAGGGGGCCGTTTTTCCATATATTTCCTTCACTATGGCATATAGATCCGGGATAACGGTTTTGGCAATTCTACTATTATTGCTCAAAAGTACGCAAATACCCAGATCTGCTTCTGGATAAATAGCAATTTCATTTCTGTAGTTGTTGACACTTCCACCATGATGCCAAATGGTTTTCTCTTGGTCCGAATCCTTTTCATGGAATTTATGTATTCTCCACCCATAACCATAGTAAGAGGCTTTATGTCCGGGCCAATGTTGATAATACTTACTTCCTCCCTTTATTTCTATAAATGGGGAAAAAGTTTCGGCAAGAGCCGATTTACTCATTAATTCAGGATTATGCCCCAATAGAAATCGCATCCATTTGGCCATATCAACAGAACTGGCACTAATACCACCCGCTGCAATGGCGTTGTAATAATTATTGGAAAGCGGCAATGTTTTCCAGCTGTTTCTTCTTTTGGAATGTGGCATGGCCACATTTTCCGTGTGCGTCAAGGTTTCATAATCCATGGTCGTAGAACACATGCCCAAGGGATTAAAAAAAGTATTGGTCAACACCTCACTAATATCCTGTCCGGTTGCTTTCTGTATCATTTCCCCACATAATGCGAACATGGCATTCTGATAACTGTACATGGATCCCGGTTCACTTATCGGAGTAATGTCCTTAAAACGTTGTGCGATATCCTGTAGGGGTAGTCCAGCCTCCACAAGGTTGGTATAACTGTGATAAGGGGTTCCTGCAGTATGCGATAATATATTGGCTAAGGTGATTTTATTCGTATTGTCCTTGTCACCAAACTTAAATTCTGGTATAAAATCGCTCACCCTATCCTCCCAGTGCAATTTTCCCTCATCCTTTAATTCAGCAGCCAATACCCCCGCAAACCCTTTTGAAAGGGATCCAAGCCTAAAAATGGTCCCTCCATCCACACCCTCGTCACGATTGATGTTTCTTTTGCCATAACCATCCGAAATTAGAATGGAATCATCCTTTACAATACTCACACCCGCTCCAACAATATCGCCTGCTGAAATAGCCTTGTAAAAATAGGCCTGTAGGGCTACTTTCAGTTCATCTTGATGTTTTTTGAATAGGAGATTTTCTTTGGCGGCCAAAGCGTCCTTCAAATGTTCAATACTTGTAACGGCCACTTTGGGTCCCAAATCAGGGGCCGACTTAAAAGCGTTTAAAAAAAGTGTTACCAGTGTAAGGATTAAAAGCGAAATTCCGATAAAGGTTTTGCTTTTCTTCATAGGGGGTGCGTTTTTAAAGGTAATTTTTGCTAAATATAGGATGATATACTTAAATAACGGATGAAATGCACTGTTTCTTATTTATGTCCCAATTTTTTTATACTATAACGTATTGGTTTTGCCCGAAATCCATCTAAAAGTACAGTGTCATGGCCCTGCGCCAATACCAATCTTTTCATTATCCTTGGTACACGGCTAAGGACACAAGCATAAATAAATAAATTAATATATTGTAGCTGTTAAAAAAAACACCAATCAACAGTGGAACCTAATACCAATGGACCCAAAATGACTAAAAAAATATTTTTGTTTTCCTTACTTACATTTTCCATAATTTTTTGGTGTAGAGGGCAGGAAAAAGACAAAAGGACCCAATTCATTCCAAAACTTGAACTGTCTGTGGACAATGTGCCAAATAAAGAGAATCTATGGGTCTTTCTTCTTGCCGGGCAGTCCAATATGGCCGGAAGAGGCCTAGTAGAACCTCAGGATACCGTACCCAACAAAAGGGTATATACCCTAAACAAACAAGGCAATATCATCATTGCTCAAGAACCCTTACATTTTTATGAACCATCCATGGCAGGATTGGATAGTGGTCTTTCCTTCGGCAAGGCCTTGGCGAGGCATATCCCGGACAGTATATCGGTACTGTTAATTCCCACTGCAGTAGGGGGAAGCTCCATTTCACAATGGCTAAACGACTCCATCCATAGGGAGGTTAAACTTTTGTCCAATTTCAAACAAAAAGCGGAATTGGGTAAACATTATGGGACCGTAAAAGGGATTCTATGGCATCAGGGAGAAAGTGATGCCACAACCAAGTTGGCTCCATTATACCAAAGCAGATTATCGGAATTGTTCCATCAATTTAGAAAGATAATTGGAAGGCCAGAGACCACCATTGTCGTAGGGCAACTGGGCAGTTATTCTACCAATTCTTTATGGTCCAAGATCAATGACCATATAAAATATTATGTATCCACCGATCCATATACCGGGATGGTCAAAACCCAAGATCTAAAGGACAAAGGGGATAAGGTGCATTTTAACTCCGAGGCACAGCGACTTCTAGGCGAAAGGTATGCCCGTGAATTTATTAAATTACAACCTTAGCCTTATTTAAGTATATGTATTAATGTTGTAACCACATAGCATGCATACGGATCCTTAAATTGCCGTAACCTCATTTAAGAGGCTAGTACATAAATGGCCCAAGCAAAACAAAAGGCGCAAAAGAGATAGAATAACAATTGATTTAATGTAGTATTTTCCTTCATATGTCAGGTTTATATATAAAACCCCGAAATGAAAGGAAAAGCATTTTCGTCCCCATGTATGGGACATAATTTCGACGACATGACCCCAATTCGGATGAAGGGTCAAAATCATCTATTAACGTCAAATTCCATAAATCCGTAAAACCAATAAAGTCAACGGTTTACCGATATTTTACCCAACTATCTTCACACTAACCTACAATTTTACCACACAATTCTGTGCAGCCGATTTGTAGATGGCCTCAACCACGCGAATATCCCTTAAGCCTTCTTCCCCAGGAACGAGCAGGTCGGTTTTGTTCATAATGGCCATAGCATCCTCATCCATTTGTTTGGCTTGCTGGCTGGGTATGGAAAATTTTATGATGGTCCCATCGGACATACTTCCATTATTGCCATTGTAGGAACTATGCGGTTCCATTTTCAACCACCCTTTTTCATAATTTACCTGGAGATGGTTCATATTGATCCCAAAACTGGTCTGGCAGGATGCCCTGGCCCCGCTGGGAAATTCCAATTGGAACATCATGGTCTCCTCTACTTCGTGATAAATTTCAGGTCGGGTAGTGGAGGCCTGCGCCAAGACCGAAATGGGTTCTTCTCCAGTGGCCAAACGGGCACCTTGTAGGGCGTACACCCCCATATCGCCCATTACTCCTCCACCTAATTTTTTATTTTGTTTCCAATGGTTGGTCCGGCCGTCAAAATATCCTGCGGCAGAAGTGACCATCCTTACTTTCCCAAATGGCCTTTCCTTGCCCACTTTCATATAGGCCTGAATATTGGGATCGTGCTGACAACGGTACCCTATAGCAAGTTTTACCTTATTGTCCTTGCAGGCCTTGATCATGGCCTCACAATCGGCCACAGAAGGTGCCATAGGCTTTTCGCACCATACATGCTTACCGGCATTGGCCGCCCTAATAGTATATTCTGCGTGCATCGACGGTGGCAATACCACATAAACTACATCGATATCCGGGTTATTGGCTATTGTATCAAAATTATTGTAGTTGTATATATTCTTATCCTTAATACCATATTTTTCCTTCCAAACAGGAATTTTTTCGGGACTACCGGTTACAATACCCCTTAATTCACAATTGTTGGTCAATTGTAGGGCAGGGGCAAGAAGATCCGTGCTGTAGTACCCCAATCCAACTAGGGCTACTCCTAATTTTTTATTTTGAGTCCTGGTCGAGGACAATAATATTTGAGGTGTAAACGCACTGGCTGCTGCAATTAACCCAGCCTTTTGAATAAAAATTCGTCTTTGTTTTTCCATGGCTTCAATTTAAAGTCAAAAAATACCACAAAATTTTGATATTTCCATGAAAATTTGAAAAGCCTTTAAGGATGAAAAAAAACTACAGTATTACAACGATTGCACACTCACTTTCCGGATATCGCAAATCTTTAATCAATATACGTACTATACTACATCCTATTGAATTTCAAATATTTACAATTACACCGTAAAATTAAAGGGCGTAGAACCCCTTATTCCTTCTTTTGCAGGTTCTGTACCAATAGGTCCTTTAAAACGTAAGCGGCCACAAGTATGAACCCCGTAATCAGGGTAGGAGTAGCATACTCCCATTCCAATATTTTAGTGAGGCTTCCGATAATTATGGCCAATATGCCGATAATCATCATGGTGTTCCACATAAAATACGCAATATCGCTCCTATTATCTTCCTTGTCATCAATGAGATAAGATGTGCCTTCCATGATGATCCAAATAATGAATGCCAAGCCCCCTAATACTTGAAAAAACTCGTTGTGGGATATATTCAGAATTTTAAAAATTCCATTTAAGGACCAAGAAGTAACTAAAACCAATTTGTTGTATTGCAGAAATCCTTTCTTTGTCCTTTTCCAAAATCGCCACGCGTACAACACACCAATAGCACTAAGGGCAAACAAAATAATTGGATTTGCGAGGGTCGTAATATGTAGAATTTTAAAAAGAAAGCCTACAACAAGTAGGGAAATGGCAATTCTTAAAGGTGTTCTCAAAATCTTCTTTTCTGTTTCCATAAAATTGTTTTTAAGATTCATTGCATTTCAGTTCTGCTTGAGCCGAAATGCCTCGGTCCTTACTTGAAAAGACATTTCCCTATGGCATCAAAGGTTAAACGACCTTGATATTGGCCTTTAGTCCTTCCATTATTCCCAAAATATTATCTACGGTTTCCTTTAAATAATATTTGATGAGTACATGGGGGATACGAATGGTGGTAAATCCATTTCTAAAAGAATGCATAGCCTCTTCCAAATCATTGATGGCTTGTTCTTGGGTAATGGATTGGTATTCCGTGTCTATCTCTATATTAAGTTTTACCCTGGATATAGCAATATCAACTGATTTTTTTCCATCCCACCATTCCAGCATTGGATTTACTCCTGCATTTTTTAAACCATAGTATAATTGTATGGCTTCTTTGGGGGTACTTTTAAGTTTGATCAGCTTTTCCATTCTGCTTTTGTGCTTCGCACAAAGCTCTATTCCCAAGAGATCCATCGCTCTTTTGTGGTCAAGATAATCAAGCTCTTTATTACAATCTAAACATGTCATTCAAGTAGGTTAAAAATTTAATTTG
>TARA_R110002050_G_scaffold85236_3_pt1 | contig 30123 bp, 27 predicted proteins | sample TARA_R110002050 | Tara Oceans TARA_R110002050 (sample SAMEA4396988) | marine metagenome | biome: Polar Biome; feature: [DCM] deep chlorophyll maximum layer (ENVO:01000326); material: water (ENVO:00002006), including particulate matter (ENVO:01000060) such as... | depth 25 m
AAAAAGTAATATGGATTCTGGAATGTTTTATGGCATTCAAAAAGGAGCCATAGAAGCCTTAAAGTGCACAAACATATGGTTTTCTACATTAAATAGTGTCTATCAACAACGTAGAGATTTGGTATGGCAATTAGCAGATGCTTTGAGGTGTACGTATGATAAAAATGCAACCGGACTTTTTGTGTGGGCTAAATTACCAGCGCATTTAAAATCAGAGGAGTTTATAGATGAGGTACTTAAAAAGAATCATATTTTCATAACACCAGGAACAATTTTTGGTAGTAAAGGCGAAGGGTATATAAGATTTTCTTTATGTGCTACAACAGAAATTTTAGAAGAGGCAATAACAAGGGTTATATGAAAAATATTTACATTATAGGCGTAGGTTTAATTGGAGGTAGTTTAGCTATTGATATTAAAAAGAATAATCCAAATGCGGTTATTCATGGTATCAGTAGAAAAGAAACAACGCTCGATGAAGCACTAGCTCTTAATTTGATTGATAAAAAAGCAACACTAGATGATATTGATAAAGCAGATTTAGTAATCATATCAATTCCTGTAGATGCTACCGTAAAGTTGCTGCCAACAATTTTAGATAAAATACCCGATACCGCCTTAGTTATTGATGCAGGATCAACAAAAGTTGGAATTTGTAAAGTAGTTGAAAATCACCCAAAACGAAGAAATTTTTTGGCGATGCATCCTATTGCAGGAACCGAACATTCTGGACCTAGTGCAGCCATTGAGGGGTTGTTTGTTGGGAAGACAAATATTATCTGTGAGGTTGAGAAAACAGCCTTTAAACTTCAGGAAAATGCATTAGAATTGTTTAAGACTTTAGGAATGCGCATTCGTTATATGAATCCTGAAGCTCATGATAAGCATATAGCTTACGTATCCCATCTATCACATATCAGCTCCTTTATGCTTGGTAAAACCGTGATTGATAAAGAACGAAACGAACGCGATATTTTTGATATGGCAGGTAGTGGATTTGCCTCAACAGTTAGGCTTGCTAAAAGTTCACCAGAAATGTGGACACCTATTTTTAAACAAAATAAAGATAATGTTATTGAAACATTAGAAGAGTACATTAATAACCTCACTCATTTTAAAGACTTGATGAAACAAGACGATTTCGATGCCATTTTTAATGAGATGAAAAACACCAATTATATTAAAGATATTTTAAAAGGAATTGCTTAAGCAGTAAAATTATGGAAAACAAAAAAGAAATGAGAACCTGGTTAGATGATTTAAAATTAGAGCATCCACTAGTTATTGCAGGACCTTGTAGTGCTGAAACAGAAGAACAAGTTTTAAAAATTGCGCAAGAGTTAAAAGATACTGATGTTAGTTATTTTAGAGCAGGTATTTGGAAACCAAGAACACGCCCAGGCATGTTTGAAGGTGTAGGTGCTTTAGGTTTAAAGTGGTTACAAAAAGTGAAAGCTGAAACCGGTATGAAAGTGTGTACAGAAGTAGCCAATGCAGCGCATGTAAAATTAGCTTTAGAACATGACATTGATTTATTATGGATTGGTGCACGTTCAACAGTGAGTCCGTTTATCATGCAAGAAATAGCTGATGCTTTAGATGGAACAGATAAGCCAGTTTTAATAAAAAATCCTGTAAACCCAGATTTAGCGTTGTGGCTAGGTGGTATTGAGAGAATTTACAAATCGGGCGTTAAAAATATTGGAGCCATTCACAGAGGTTTTTCAACGTACGAAAAAACTAAATACAGAAACAATCCAGAATGGCAACTGGCAATTGAGTTTCAAAACAAATATCCAGACATCCCTTTAATTAATGATCCATCTCATATTACGGGTAAAAGAGATATGATTTTTGATGTATCGCAATCAGCTTTAGATTTAAATTTTGATGGATTAATGATAGAAACACATTATGATCCAGAAAAAGCTTGGAGTGATGCTTCACAGCAGGTAACACCTAAAACTTTGATTCAAATTATGAAAGATTTGAAAATTAGAAAAGAATCGGATTCTGAAGCAGAATATAATAAGTCTTTAGATAATTTAAGAGCTCAAATTGATGTGATTGATAATCAAATTATTGATTTATTGGGTAAACGAATGAAAGCTGCTGATGGTATTGGAACTCTTAAAAAACAAAAGAATGTTGCTGTATTACAAAGCAAACGTTGGAATGAAATTTTAGGACGTATGGTTTTAGAAGGTCAAGATCATGGATTGAGTGAAGAATTTATTTTAAAAATGTTTAAAGCCATTCACCAAGAGTCCATAAATCACCAAGAAAAAATATTAAATAATTAGTAATAAAAAAGCCTCGCATTGCGAGGCTTTTTTTAAACTATTGTTTATTTCTTTTAAAAATATAACGAGTAATAAAAATTCCTTGACCATCACCTTTACCACATTCGCTTTCGACAGCACTATTTACAAAAGCTAGTTCCCAGCCTTCTGCTATCATAGTGTTAATTTTAGAAGTAATAATGGCGTCATTAGCAGCAATATTTTGAAAACGAATACCTCCAAGGTTGTAAAAGTTTAATAGTTTTGTTTCGTCAAAGTCTTTAACACGTATTTCATCACGTTTAGATTTGTTACGCGTGTTATCATCTTCGGTTTGTGTACTAGTAAATTCTTTATAATCTTTTTCTTCGTTAGCACTAATAATTCTTGAACGCCCTAAACCATTAGGCACAATAGATTCTACACTGGTAATAACTTTGTACTCTACTTGTGCTTTAGCATCAATAAATGAGATGGATGCTATAGCAATAACTAATAATAATTTTTTCATGTTGTTGTTGATTTTTTAAATTAAGACCCTAATATACACTTTTTGTTACATTGAAAAGTTGTTTATTTGTATTACATTAATTTTCAATGAATGACAGGACTTGTTTATAAATCTACGGGAAGTTGGTACACCGTGAAGACAACGTTGGGTGAGACTTATGAATGTCGTATTAAGGGAAAGTTTCGTATTAAAGGCATTAAAAGTACCAATCCTATTGCCGTAGGTGATTATGTGGATTTTGAGTTGGAAACAGATAATGATCAAGAATCAGGTGTTATTCATAATATTCATGATAGAACCAATTATATTGTTAGGAAATCGGTTAATTTATCAAAGCAAACACACATTATAGCGGCTAATATAGATCAGGTTTTTTTAATGATTACAATTAATAATCCGCCTACATTAACCAGTTTTATCGATCGATTTTTAGTCACAACAAATGCCTATTCCATCAAAACAGTTTTGCTATTTAATAAAATTGATGCCTATGATGAAGAGACGTTAAACGAAGTAAAATATTTGGCGCATATTTATAGAAAGATTGGTTACGAATGTATTGGCGTTTCAGCAAATACCGGCAAAAATGTAGATAAGGTAAAAGCTTTAATGCACGATAAAGTAAGTATGTTTTCGGGCCATTCTGGTGTTGGTAAGTCAACACTTATTAATACTATAGAGCCTTCTTTAGATATTAAAACTAAAGAAATCTCTATGCTTCACATGCAAGGACAGCATACCACAACGTTTGCAGAAATGTTTGATTTAAGTTTTGGGGCTAAAATTATTGATACACCGGGCATCAAAGGATTTGGCGTGGTCGATATGGATAAAGAAGAAGTTGGAGATTATTTTCCAGAGTTTTTTAAACTAAAACAAGATTGTAAGTTTAATAACTGCTTACATGTTAAAGAACCACATTGTGCCGTAAAAAAAGCGTTGGATAATGATGAAGTGGCTTTTTCAAGATATCGTAGCTATTTACAAATACTTGAAGGGGAAGATGAGCATTATAGAACCGATAATTGGGAAAAAGAGTAAATGAAGGTAGTAATTCAACGTGTGGCAAAAGCGAGTGTTACCATTGAAAGCGCTAAGGTAGCTTCAATTAATCAAGGTCTTTTAATCCTTTTAGGAATTGTTGATGATGATACAAATGAGGATATCTATTGGTTGTCAAATAAAATTGTAAATCTTCGCGTATTCGAAGACGAACAAGGTGTCATGAATAATTCTGTAAAAGATGTTAGTGGAGACATTATTGTTGTGAGCCAATTTACATTGCACGCCTCGACAAAAAAAGGCAACAGACCCAGTTATATTAAAGCGGCAAAGCCAGACATAGCCATTCCGCTGTATAATTCTTTTATAAAACAAATAGAGACAGATTTTGGAAAACAAGTCCAAACCGGACAATTTGGTGCCGACATGAAAGTAGAACTGCTTAACGATGGGCCGGTAACTATAATTATTGATTCAAAAAGTAAAGAGTAGATGGCGTCTATATTTGGACATAGTGTAGTTGGTTATACCGTATCTAAAATCATAGATAATAAAAATACCAAATGGTTGTTATTGGCAGCTGTATTTTCTACGATTCTTCCAGATTTTGATGTTATAGGTTTTAAGCTTGGTATTCCGTACTCGCATCCATTAGGTCATAGAGGATTTACGCATTCTATCTTATTTGCTGTCATTTGGGCATTATTACTAATGGTTACAATAGGAAAAGAAAAAAGATACTATGGTTCTTAGTAATCTTTCTATCCACTGTTTCTCATGGTATTTTAGATGCTATGACAACAGGAGGTAAAGGGGTTGGATTCTTTATTCCGTTTAATAATACTAGGTTTTTCTTTCCATTTTCAAGTTATTAAAGTTTCTCCAATAGGAATTGAAAAATTTTTTTCTGAATGGGGAGCACAAGTAATTTTTAGCGAATTTAAGTACATTATGTTACCTTGTTTTCTTATATTTGGTATAAGATTTTTAATACGACTCTTAAAAGCTAAAGGGTTTTAAAATTCAAATAATTAAGTCTCTCAAGATATGAATTATAGATGTTTATTTAAAACCGATAGTGGATGTTTATTAAAAGTGTATGTACTGTTTTACTTGTTTTTTCAAGTTTAACAATTGTATCTCAAGAAAACTTATATTCAAGTTCTACCATTCCAGAGAATCTTAAAAAAAGCGCGAATGCCGTTGTTAGGTTAAACGACATAGATGTTTCGTTGGAATCCTCAAGGAAAATGATTATCAAAAAGAAAAGTCTCATAACCGTTTTAAACAAAGAAGGGGATGACAATATTGATGCCTATGTTTTTTATGACGACAACGTTCATATTAAAGAATTAGAAGTTCTGGTTTACAACAAATTTGGGGACCTAATCAAAAAAATAAAAGAGAAAGATTTTAAGGATGTGAGTGCTGTTGATGGCGGCACGCTGTATTCAGATTCTCGCGTTAAATATTTAGAATATACGCCCATTGATTATCCATACACTCTCGAATTTACTTGTGAAACAGAAACAGGAAATACTGCTTTTATTCCGCCGTTTAGTCCAATAACAGACTATTTTGTTAGTGTAGAAACTAGCAAATACACTCTTAATTATCCAGAAGACATTACCATTAGAAAAAAGGAAAAAAATTTAGAAGGTTTTCAATTTGAAAAAGAAGACACCATTGGAAAACTAGTTTACAAGGTAAAAAACATTGAAGTTTATAAACCGGAAGATTACAGCCCTTCTTTTAGAAACATAATACCTAAAGTTTTATTAGCGGCTAATCAATTTACTTATGAAGAAGTTTATGCAAGTGTTGATGATTGGAATAGTATGGGGATATGGTTTCAAGAGAATTTACTAAATGGAAGAAATCATATAACAGAAGAAACAAAAAAGCATATTCTGAAATTGGTAGAGGGGATAGATGATCCAATTGAAAAGGCGAAGATAGTTTATAAATATGTACAGGATAATACAAGATATATTAGTGTTCAAGTTGGTATAGGCGGAATGCAACCAATTTCGGCATTGGAAGTTGATAAAGTTAAATATGGTGATTGTAAAGGGTTGACAAATTACACGAAATCATTATTAGAAGTTGTCGGTGTAAATTCTAATTATACAAGATTATATGCATCTCCTTCAAGCCAAATAAGCGTTGATAAAGACTTTGTTTCTTTTGGAGGTCAGACTAATCATGTCATTTTAAATATTCCACAAGAAAACCAAGACGATATATGGCTAGAATGTACCAGCCAAAAAGTGCCTTTTGGTTTTATTGGCGAATTTACTGATGATAGAGATGTCCTAGTTGTAACACCAGAAGGCGGTAAAATTAAACATACTAAAAAATACACAACCAACGAAAATTCGCAAACTATAGAGGGAAGTTTTGCTTTGTCAGATGACGGAACTATTGATGTGACTGCAAATGTTGTTTCAAAGGGAATTCAATACGACAACAAATATTGGATAGAAACAGAAACGGATCGAGATTTAGATGTTTACTATAAAAAACGATGGAGCTATATAAATAATATTACCATTAATAAAAAAGATATTACTAACAATAAAGATAGTGTCGCTTTAATAGAAAACATAAAATTTTTAGCCACTAACTATTCAAAAAAAGTGGGCGATAGGATGCTTTTTAATGTGAATGCATTAAACAGAAATACTAACATACCAGACCGTTACAGAGCTAGAAAATACCCTCTAAAAATTAACAGAGGTTTTATAGATGTTGATGAAGTTGAAATTAAGTTGCCCAAATCTTATAAAGTAGAAGCGTTGCCTAATAAAGTGGTCATTGAAAACAAGTTTGGACATTATAAAGAAGAACTAACAGTAAAAGATGAAAAGACTTTAATCTATAAAAGAGAATTTATGGTTAACGATGGAGAATTTCCGAAAGAAGATTACAACGGTTTTAGAAACTTTTATAAAGAAGTAACCAAACAAGATAACTCAAAAGTAGCATTAATTAAAATATAGGCCTTAATGAAACATTCAGGACAAAATACTTAGTCAAATACCAAAATGATTGTATGGATGTTACTTGTGCCCCTTACAAACAACTAAACATAAACACATGAAATCACTATTCCTTTTTATGCTGTTAAGCTTTGCGTTAACAGCCTATTCTCAAAACTACGATTTTGGTAAAATTTCCAAAGAAGAATTGCAAGAAAAATTCAATCCCTTAGACTCTTCTGCTAATGCAACCTATTTATATAAATATAGAAGAACCTATTTTGTCTATAGACAAGAAGAAGGATTTTCTATTGTTACAGATGTTCACGAACGGATTAAAATATACAATCAAGAAGGCTTTGATTACGCAAACAGAATAATAAACCTTCATAAATATCATAATGAAGATGAAAAAGTTATGGGGCTAAAAGGGTATACATACAATTTAGTAGACGGTAAGATAGAAGAAACAAAGCTTGATAAACATGAGGTATTTAATGTAGAACAGTCAAAGTATACCGATCAAGAAAAGTTTACCATGCCAAATTTAAAAGAGGGCTCTGTGATTGAATATAAATATAAAATAGAATCTCCTTTTTATTGGAATGTTGAAGATTTTGTATTTCAATATGATATTCCAGTTAAAAAAATTGAAGCTAGTTTTGAAGCACCAGAGTATTTTAATTTTAAATTCAATGCTAAAGGGTTTTTAATTGTAAATCCAAAAAACACTACAAAAAGTGATAAAATAACGTTTAGATATAAAGAGAGAGAAGGAGGGAATGGATTTGGAAATGGTGTAGTTAGAACAGCATATTCATCTTCAAATTTAGATTTTATCACCAATATAACATCCTATGATCTTTCTAATATTCCCGCTTTAAAAGAAGAACCGTATGTTAATAATATTGATAATTATAGGTCAGCTGTTCAATATGAATTATCGTATACAAAGTTCCCGCAATCAACTATAAAATATTATTCTACGACTTGGGAGGATGTTGTTAAAACTATATATACTAGTTCAGATTTTGGTAACGAATTAGACAAAACGGGATATTATGAAGATGATGTTGATGCACTTATTGAAACAGTTTCCGACCCTTTAAAACGCGTTGCTTTAATTTATTCATTGGTAAAAAGCAAAGTTAAATGGAATGGTTACACTAGTATTTACGCAAATGATGGTGTAAAAAAAGCGTATAAAGATCATGTGGGTAATGCGGCCGAAATTAATTTAATGTTAACCTCTATGTTGCGCTATGCGGGTTTAAAAGCCTATCCTGTTTTAGTGAGTACAAGGCAACATGGTATTCCTATTTTTCCCACTAGAGAAGGATATAATTATGTGGTTACCTATGTTAAACTTGATGAAGGCATCATGTTATTAGATGCTACAAGTAAGTTTAGCTTGCCTAATGTATTGCCAACACGGGCATTAAATTGGCAGGGTAGGATTATTGCTGAAGGTGGCGCATCTGAATTAGTTGACTTATATCCAAAACAGGATTCTAAAAGCAATATTTTTATGATGATTGATTTAGAAGAGAATGGGGATATTGAGGGTAATTTTAGAAGTATTAAAACTAATCATGATGCATTAACATACAGAGAGCAATATGTTGAGACTGATCAAGATCAATTTTTAGAAGAACTTGAAAACAAATATAATGGTTTAGAAATTTCAGATTTTAAAGTAACCAATGCTTTAGACTTATCAAAACCCGTTATAGAATCTTATAAGTTTTTTAAAGAAAGTCAGGCAGACATTATAGGAGATAAAATTTATTTTTCACCTTTGTTCTACTTAAGAACATTAACAAATCCTTTTAAACTGGAAAAAAGAGAGTTTCCAGTAGACTTTGTTTATCCTTCTTCAAGTACTTATAGAGTTTCTATTAATTTGCCAGAAGGATATAAGGTAGAATCAAAGCCAGAACCTGTTGCTTTGATGCTTCCTGATAATTTAGGAGTTTTTAAGTATAATTTATTAGTGACTGAATTGGCGGTGCAGTTGGTGATTGATACACAAATAAATACACCGATTGTATCACCATTGTATTATGATACTTTAAAAGAGTATTTTAAACAATTAATAGAAAAAGAAAACGAACAAATAGTTTTAACCAAAATATAATGAACATTCAAAACGCACAGCTAGAAGTTGATACATGGATTAAAGAACATGGAGTAAGGTATTTTAATGAACTTACCAATATGGCACAACTTACAGAAGAAGTAGGGGAAGTAGCCCGAATAATTGCAAGACGTTACGGAGAACAAAGTGAAAAAGAAAGCGATAAAGATAAAGACTTAGGCGAGGAATTGGCCGATGTACTGTTTGTTGTGTTGTGTTTAGCAAACCAAACAGGTGTAGATTTACAAGAGTCTTTTAATAAGCGCATCGATAAAAAAGGAAAGCGAGACCATGATAGACATCACAATAACGAAAAATTAAAATAAATAAAATTATAAGTATCTTTGAACGCTTCTCTTAAGAAGCGTTTTTAATTTGTTATATGGATATTACACTTCAAAAATCAACGATACAAAAGAAATCAATAATTGAAATAACAGGTTCAAAAAGTGAATCTAATAGATTGTTATTATTACAGGCTTTATACCCTGAACTACAAATTAAAAATGTATCTGATTCTGATGATAGCCAATTAATGACAAAAGCATTGAGGTCTAACGGAGATATTGTAGATATTCATCATGCGGGAACTGCCATGCGATTTTTAACGGCTTATTTTGCGATTCAAGATGGAAGAGAAGTCATTCTAACAGGTTCAGAACGTATGAAAGAACGCCCAATTAAAATATTAGTTGAGGCCTTGCAAGAGTTAGGAGCAGATATATCATATATTGAAAACGATGGATTTCCGCCATTAAAAATTAAAGGAAAAAAATAATAAAATCAAGGGTGAATCTTGAAGCCAATGTAAGCAGTCAATACATTTCTGCATTATTACTTATTGCTTCAAAACTAGAAAACGGATTAGAATTATCACTCGAAGGAGACATTACATCTGTGCCATATATAAAAATGACACTAAGTTTATTACATGAAATAGGTGTTCAATCCTCTTTTGTCGGAAATACGATTACAGTAAAACCTTTAAGTAACCAGCCTTCAAAAACCTTAACCGTAGAGTCCGATTGGTCGTCAGCATCCTATTTTTACAGTATTACTGCTTTGAGTCAGATAGGAACAGAAATAACACTGTCTTCATATAACGAACAGTCACTTCAGGGAGATTCGGCTTTAATGACCATTTACAAACATTTTGGAGTGAGCACAGTTTTTAAAGGAAATAAGGTTACTTTAAAAAAAGAAAAGGAAACTTTAGGGCGACTAACTTTAAACTTAAAAGATGCTCCAGATATTGCTCAAACAATAGCTGTAACCTGTTTTGCATTAGGCATAGCTTGTGATTTAACAGGATTGCACACACTTAAAATTAAAGAAACAGATAGATTGGTTGCTTTAAAGATAGAGATTGAAAAATTAGGTGGTCAAGTAAAAATAACTAATGAGTCTTTGCATCTGCCTGAATCTCAATCTATAAAAAACATGGTGTCTATTGCTACCTATAATGATCATAGAATGGCTATGGCATTTGCGCCTCTTGCTTTAAAAACAAATATTATTATTCAACATGCTTATGTGGTTTCAAAATCATTTCCAACCTTTTGGGAAGATTTAAAATCTATTGGATTTAAAATAGAATAATAATAATCACCCAATTACTTGACAAGGCCTACTTTGAGGTTGTATATTTGCAGCCGTTTATATTTCCATAAATAATTTTTAACTATTAAATAATTAAAATATAAACTCTTTTAAATAAGTGTTTCAATATTAATTCATTCAGATTTGTACTATTGAATTCACAATTTAACCAACTTAAAACAATAAAAAGAAACAAATGAAATTATCACACTTTGGCTTCAATTTACCAGACGAATTATTAGCAGAATATCCAGCAGAAAACAGAGATGAATCTCGCTTAATGGTCTTAAATAGAAAAGAACAAACTATTGAGCACAAAATGTTCAAGGATCTTATTGAGTATTTTGACGAGGACGATGTTATGATTATTAATGACACAAAAGTTTTCCCTGCTCGTTTATATGGAAATAAAGAAAAAACCGGAGCAAGGATTGAGGTCTTTTTATTAAGAGAACTTAATGAAGAGCAACGCCTTTGGGATGTTTTAGTTGATCCAGCTCGTAAAATACGTATTGGAAATAAATTATATTTTGGTGATGATGATATGCTAGTTGCCGAAGTTATTGATAATACAACTTCCAGAGGACGTACCCTTCGTTTTTTGTTTGATGGATCTTATAAAGAGTTTCGTAAAAAATTAACTGAATTAGGAGAAACACCGCTTCCAAAATATATCAAAAGAGATGTAGAGCCAGAAGACGAAGAGCGCTACCAAACCATTTTTGCAAAAAATGAAGGTGCTGTAGCAGCACCAACGGCAGGGTTGCATTTTTCAAGACACTTATTAAAACGTTTAGAAATTAAAGGAGTTAAGTTTGCAGAAGTAACCCTTCATGTGGGATTAGGAACCTTTAACCCTGTTGAAGTGGAAGATCTTTCAAAACATAAAATGGACAGTGAAGAATTACGTATAGACGCAAAAGCGGCTAATATTGTAAACACAGGTATAAAAAACAAAAAACGTGTTTGTGCCGTTGGAACAACAGCAATGAGAGCTATTGAAAGTGCTGTATCATCCAATGGAATGTTAAATGAAATTGATGGATGGACCAATAAATTTATTTTCCCTCCGTACGATTTTAGTATTGCCAATTGTATGATTACTAATTTCCACACACCAAAATCAACATTGTTAATGATGGCATCAGCATTTGCTGGTCACGACTTCATTAAAAAAGCCTATGCCGAAGCTGTAAAAGAAAAATATAAGTTTTACAGTTATGGTGATGCTATGTTAATTATCTAAGCGGTAACGCACTTATTTCACATATAAATCAAGCCTCTTTTATTAGAGGCTTTTTTTAATATTTAGGCATTCCCCAAAAGGGTCGGGCTTTTCGCTACAAGTCCTCGGTCGTGCCTCCCTGTGGGCTTTCCGCTGCAATCCCTAATGCAATCCACAACTTCCATTCACATTTCCTAATTCATAATCAATAATTCGTAAATCCTTTCACTATTTTTGCAAAACTTATGGCAACACAAAAAAAAGACATACGTGCTCTAACCAAAGAGCAACTAAGAGATTTCTTTGAAAAACAAGGCGATAAAGCTTTTCGAGGCAATCAAGTATACGAATGGTTATGGCAAAAATCGGCGTATAGTTTTGAAGATATGACTAACCTATCCAAAGAAACTCGGCAGATGCTGGAAGACAACTTTGTTATTAATAACATCGAAGTTAGCAACATGCAACGTAGTAGTGATGGTACGGTTAAAAATGCCGTAAAATTACATGATGGTTTAATCGTAGAATCGGTTTTAATACCTACCGCAACACGAACCACAGCTTGTGTGTCAAGTCAGGTTGGATGTAGTTTAGATTGCAAATTTTGCGCTACAGCACGTTTAAAACGCATGCGTAATTTAAACCCGGATGAGATTTATGACCAGGTAGTGGCCATTGATAAAGAAAGCAAATTGTATTTTAATAGACCACTAAGTAACATTGTTTTTATGGGAATGGGAGAACCACTCATGAATTACAATAATGTTATGAAGGCTATTGATAAAATTACGTCGCCAGAAGGTTTAGGAATGTCTCCAAAACGTATTACAGTATCGACATCAGGTGTTCCTAAAATGATAAAAAAGATGGCAGATGATGAGGTAAAGTTTAATCTTGCGGTGTCTTTGCATTCTGCGATTGATAGTGTTCGCACATCCATCATGCCATTTAATGAAACCTTTCCGTTAGAAGATTTAAAAGAAGCGTTACAATATTGGTATGCAAAAACCAACCAGAGAATAAGTTATGAATATGTAGTTTGGAATGGTATTAACGATTCTAAAAAAGACATCGATGCCTTTGTAAAGTTCTGTAAATATGTGCCTTGCAAAGTGAATCTAATTGAATATAACCCAATTGATGATGGCGAGTTTCAGCAAGCATCCAGCGAAGCCATTCAACAATATATTAGACATTTAGAGCAAAACAGAATTGTGGTAAATGTTCGAAGAAGCAGAGGTAAAGATATTGATGCAGCTTGCGGACAACTAGCGAATAAGTCATAGACAAGTAAAAAAACATACATTCAAAACATATTGTTTTTTTATCATTATTCAATCTAAATAGTATCTTTGGTGCGTCACATGAAGATTGTAGAACAAATAAAACAACCTATCGCTTTTGAAATGGAACTTTTCGAGCAAAAGTTTCAACTTTCCATGTCTAGTAAGGTTGCCTTACTTAACAGAATTACCCATTATATAGTAAACCGAAAGGGTAAGCAAATGCGCCCTATGTTCGTGTTTCTAGTAGCAAAAATGGTATCGAATGGTGAGATTAGTGAGCGTACCTATAGAGGCGCATCGGTCATTGAATTAATTCATACCGCTACGTTGGTTCATGATGATGTGGTTGATGACAGTAACAGAAGACGTGGTTTTTTCTCAATTAATGCTCTTTGGAAAAATAAAATAGCCGTTTTAATAGGCGATTACCTGCTATCAAAAGGCTTATTGTTATCGATTGATAATAACGATTTTGATTTGCTTAAAATCATATCTATTGCGGTAAGGGAGATGAGCGAAGGTGAATTACTTCAAATAGAAAAAGCCCGTAAACTTGATATTACCGAAGATGTTTACTACGAAATTATTCGTCAAAAAACAGCAACGCTTATTGCGGCTTGTTGCAGCTTGGGAGCTGCCTCAGTAAAGCCAGAATCTCAGCATGTAGAAACCATGAGAAAATTTGGTGAGTTAATTGGTATGGCATTTCAAATTAAAGACGATTTATTTGATTATGGTGACGACCAAATAGGGAAACCAACGGGCATTGATATTAAAGAACAAAAAATGACCTTACCTTTAATTTATGTATTAAATCAAGCGTCAAAAAAGGACAAAAGTTGGCTGATAAACTCAATTAAAAATCATAACAAGGATATAATAAGAGTAAAAGAGGTCATTGCATTTGTAAAAACTAGTGGTGGTCTCGACTATGCTGTTCAGAAAATGAAACAGTTTCAACATGAAGCCTTACAAATTTTAGAAACATATCCAGTATCACCTTTTAGAAATTCACTAGAATTGATGGTGAATTATGTGATTGATAGGAAAAAATAAATAAATATTTTTTTTAATAAAGTAAAATCCGATTTACTATAAAGTTTTACTGCTGTTGCTGTTGTTGTTGCTGAACAATTTCCTTATTTTTTAAGAAGCTATTGATGGTTTCATCAGGTTCTGCTTCTGTAGTTAAATGGCTGGAATTATCAACGTCTTTGGTTGTGCTAATACTCACTTTTACGATAAGTTCATCATCAACTTTTCCTTTAAAAACCCCTTTTACAGGAGAACAGTCATTATAATTTTTTCCAACCGCTAGGCGTATGTGGTTTTCATTGGCAATAATATTATTGGTTGGATCAAAACCTAACCAGCCATAAAACGGAATATAGGCTTCTATCCATGCATGAGTAGCCCCTTCGCCACGCGTAATCTCGTCGTTAGTAAACACATAGCCACTTACATATCTGGCAGGAATTCCTAACATTCTTACCATTTGTAACAAGACATTTGTGAAATCTTGACAGACACCTGCTTTTATTTCCCAAAGTTCATCTAAAGTGGTACTCACGGTGGTAATGCCTGGACTATATTTAAAGTTGTTATAGATATAATCACAAAGCTCTAAGAGAATATTAAATGGTGTTTTTGTGGTTATGTCTTTTGTGCTTAACAAATTCAAAACATCTTGAGTTCCTGTAAAAGAACGATGCATTAAAAAATCGATATAATCGGTATGGTGTTTTATGTTATTTAAATCATTCCATTGTGCTGAGACATCTGCCGTATCCATTGGTAATGATTTTGGAAAGGTAGTCACCTCTACCTTAGATTCAATAGATAAAAAGTCATGAGGCTCAATAATCATAAATGTACCTACTAAATTGTTGTAAAAATCTAAGTATGTATCAATAAATGGTGCTGTATTATTTATATAAATAATTTGATGTGCGACTTTCTGAAAGTTGTCATTAATAGGATACAGCTTTATTTGATTAGCCGCATCTATAACTTTATCGCTATAATTATATTTGGTAAGATGTTTTATGTAAAATGTTGCCATTGTAATGTTATAAATTAGCTTGAATGTGAAAAATAAACGGTATTAATACTCATTGAAATATTTCTAATATCTTCTTTAATTCCTAAAATAAAATTATGAAGACCTTGTTCATTAATACTTTCAATTGACGTGTACTTTATAGTACTTTCAAGTTTTCCTAGTAAGAATTCAGTATTATTTTTTTCAAGCTCTTGAATTTCAATAAGCTGATTAATATGTCTACCTAATTTGCTCACGCAGTAATACATAGATCTCGGAAACAATTTATCTTGAAAAATCATGGTAATCACATGGTTTTCTTGAAAGGACGACTTATGTGTTTTTAAATATAGTTGGTAACCACCAACAGATAGTAATAGATTTTTCCAGTAGAAACTTTGTTCTAAACTATCAGATGTTTTAGCAATTTCAATAAGCTTCATTTCAGTAAAATCTGAAATTTGTATGACACGTTCTAAAAACTTACCTACATTCATAAAATAATAGGCGGGTCCTCTTTCTTGCGTGATATCCATGGTGCCATTATGTGTTAAATGGTATTTTTTAAGTTCATCCAAAAAAGCAATAGGGTCTTCTTCTCGTAGTTTTTTAATTAAATCTTTACGCGTTAAATACAAGTAATAGTTGTTTAAAGAAAGCCATAATTCTCTTGAAATATGCTCTTGGACGCTACGCGCATTTTCTCTTGCTTTAATAACTAAATTTAAAATGGAGTTTGGATTACCAGTGTTGAACACCAAGAATTCTATACACTCAATAGCATCTTCAGTGTGAAAAGGTTCACTCGAAGCATTATAATTTCGAATAATGGGTTCCCAAGAAAATAATTCTGGAGAATCTTGGTTGGCATAATAATTTACTTTAAGTAAACTTAACATGCCGTTTCCACGTTCCATATATCGTTCTAACCAAATGAGATTATTTGCTACTCTACTTAACATATATTGTATTTTTCAGATTTATTGAATCACCCAAGTATCTTTACTACCTCCACCTTGTGAGCTGTTTACTACCAATGAGCCTTTTTTAAGCGCCACACGCGTTAGTCCACCAGGACAGATGTCGATTCCATCTTTACCAGATAAAGCAAATGGTCTTAAATCAATACAGCGAGGTGATAGTTGTCCGTTAATATAACAAGGCGCTGTCGATAGTTTTAAAATGGGTTGGGCTATAAAGTTTTCAGGTTTTTTCCTTAGGTTGTCGAGATAATCCTTAATCTCTTCATCAGTCGCTTCGTGTCCCATAAGCATCCCGTAACCACCACTTCCATCGGTCTTTTTTATAACCATGGTTCTTATGTTATCAACAACATATTGTAGTTCGTCTGGACGTCCTAATTGATAGGTTTTAATATTTTTTAAAATAGGTTCTTCGCCTAAATAGTATTTAATCATATCGGGCACATACACATAAGTCGCTTTATCATCGGCAACTCCAGTACCTGGGGCGTTAATGATGTTTACATTTCCTTTTCGGTAGGCAGCCATAATACCAGCAACACCTAAAACACTTTTAGCATTAAACTCAAGCGGGTCTAAAAAATCATCATCCACACGTCTATAAATCACATCCACTTGTTTTAAACCGTTGGTGGTTTTCATATAAACAAAATGATTTTTTACTACCAAGTCGCTTCCTTCCACCAATTCAATCCCCATAAGACGTGCTAATGTGGTATGTTCGTAATAAGCAGAATTGTAAATACCTGGTGTTAACAGTACAATATTAGGATTACTATTATAAGAAAGTTCCTGTAATTTTTTGTAAAGTAAATTAGGGTAATTGGAAACAGACCGGACATTGTTTCTTGGTAAGATTCCTGGATATAAACGTTTTGATATCTCTCTGTTTTCAAGCATATAACTCACGCCAGAAGGGGTCCTTAAGTTATCTTCAAGTACATAAAATTCGCCATCATTATTTCGTATTAAATCAACGCCCGCAATGTGTACATACACGTCATGCGGTACTTTAACGCCTTTCATTTCACGCAAATAATTAGGACACGAGTAAATTAAATCAGCGGGTACAATCCCATCTTTTATAATAAATTGCTCATTATAAATATCTTTGATGAATAAGTTTAAAGCTTTAATACGCTGCTTAATACCACGCTCAATTTTATCCCATTCTGCAGCCGTAATAATTCTTGGAACGATATCAAAAGGGAATATTTTTTCAATACCCTCATTATCACTGTAAACAGTGAACGTAACACCTTGACTCATAAAAAGCTGTTTTGATAACTCTTCTTTTTTTGATAGTGTTTTTTTAGAGGTATTCTTTAAATAGTCAATAATCATATCATATTGTTCTCTAATTTCTGAGTTGGAACTATACATTTCATCCCAAGTGCTAGAGAGTTGATCGTAAGAAGAAAAAAGATGGTCTTTACTCATAAAGTTTTTATTGTATGTATCAAATATAACGATTGTTAAATAATATTTATAAAATATGGCGTATTGATGATAATAAATTACCAATATCTGTTTTATTTTAAAAATAATCACATATTTTAATAATAATAATGAATTATATTTAAATATTATTGATTTTATTGCGTGTCAGACGGGTGTTTTTTTTAATCACTCTAATAAATACGTGTCTAAAAGCATAAGTTACTTATTTATTGTCAGAATGTTATTCTTAAATTTATTTTTTTAAACCTTTAGGCAACCATTTGCATAAAATTTGCGTCTATATAATTAGAAGACAAAATGAAGCCGCTTTTGAAAGTCATTCAACTATTTAAAAACGAAAATACGCTTATAGAAAAGGCGGTTAAAGACAATCGTGAAGCTCAACACGCCTTGTTTGAAATGCATGCGCCAAAAATGTTAAGTGTTTGTAGATATTATATAAAGGACCTTCAGCATGCCGAGGAAGCAATGTTAAACGGATTTTATAAAGTGTTTTCTAATTTGAAAAGTTTTAAAGGCGAAGGAAGTTTTGAGGGTTGGATTAGGAGAATTATGGTAAGAGAAAGTATTTCTTTTTTACGTCAGCAAAAGCAGATTGAATTCTCCATGGAAACAGTTGAAATTGAACATGATTTCACCAATAATATTGAAACAGAAATTGAAGTTGCCGAAATACAACAACTCATTGATACACTACCAGAAGGCTATAAAGTGGTATTTGTTATGTATGCCATTGAAGGCTATAAACATCATGAGATTGCAGAAGCGTTAAATATAACAGAAGGAACTTCAAAATCGCAACTATTTAAAGCAAGAAATATGTTGCAACAAAAAATAAACGACTTAAACAAAACAAGCTATGGCACCCCTTAAATTTGAAGAACATATAAAAGATAAGCTCGAAGAGCGGAGTATTCAGCCATCTGCCGATGCTTGGAATAAACTGGATACTCGCTTAGGTAAACCAGTAAAGCAATCTAAAAATAAACCGCTTGTTTGGATAGGTGTGGCAGCAAGTATTGTAGGTGTGTTATTGGTAGGATCGAGATTATTTAACGAAAACAAGACTGAAATAATAGCACCAACTATTGTAGCAACTCCCGAGGTGGAGAAGCAGGAGGAGTCAACAAAAGTAGGGGTTAAAAAAGAGGATGAAATCAATGAGGTTGAAATAGTGAAACAACAGGATTCTGAATTGCAATCAAAAAAAGTTATTGTAAAAACTAAAGCAAATCAGATAACTGAAGACCTACAACTAGCTTCGACAAAAGAGGATATTACAAACAAGAGTTCTAATTCAGAACAGGCTCGTGTGAAATCTGTTGAAATTAAAAAGAAAAAGTTGAGTTTTGAAGATGAAAAAATTCAAGAGTTGGTTGCACAAGTTCAAAACTTAAAGGACAAAAATAAAACAGTTACAGATTCAGAAATAGATGCCTTGTTAGAGCAAGCACAGAATGAAATTCGGTTACAAAAAGAAATATATAATAATGCAACTGGCATTGTGGACGCCAAAGCTTTATTGAGTGAAGTAGAACAAGAACTTGACGAATCCTTTAGAGATAAAGCATTTAAAGCCTTAAAGGAAAATTTCGATTTTATAAAAACAGCTATTGCTAACCGCAATGATTAACAATAATCATCAATTAATCACGAACATATTTTAAAATCAAAAAACGAACAGTTATGCAAACAATTACCAAGTATTTAGCACTTGTAGCGCTTACATTAAACGTGCACATAATCAATGCGCAAGACACAATTCAAAACACCAATAACCAAACTAGAATAGAAGCTTTTATAGCTTTTAAAGAAACAATAAAAACACAAGAGCGAGATTTTTTAAAAGCAGAAGTTGAAGCGATTACGATACGCTTAGAGAAAGGAGAGATTTCAAATTCTGAAGCTGAAGAATTAAAAATGGAAGCTGCCAAAAAACGTGCTTTAAATATTGAAAATAGATTAGCTATTGTTGATAATAAAATAGCCCTATTAGAAAGAAATGATTATAGAATTGAAAATAAAATGAGTGATTATGAATTGAAAGAAGAAAAACAAAATTTATTTGGAGTTAATATAAGTAATAAGACTTTTAATGTTAAAACAAAGAAAACACCAATTAAATATGATATTAGAACTTCAAACGATTTTCTGTTTGCAATAGGATTTAATAATGCGATAATAGAAGGTCAAAGTTTAAATGATTCACCTTATAAATTAGGTAGTTCTGGCTTCGTTGAGTTAGGGTGGAATTGGAAAACAAGAATTTTAAAGAATTCTCCTTTTTTTAGATTAAAATATGGGTTTTCATTTCAATGGAATAAATTTAACCTCGAAGATAATAAGTATTTTCAGCAAAATGGTGATGTAACTGAACTCATAACATTTCCAAATGATTTAAAAAAATCTAAATTCAAAGTTACAAATTTGGTGTTTCCCGTGCATTTGGAGCTTGGTCCTTTAAGAAAGTTGGATAGAGAGGATCGTTTAAGGTATATAAATAATAATAAATTTAAAATTGGATTAGGTGGGTATGCAGGATTTAATATTGGAACACGCCAAAAACTAAAATATAGTGTTGATGGAGAAACTAAAAAAGAAAAACAAAAGCAAAGCTTTAACACTACTAATTTAGTTTATGGTTTGAGTGGTTATGTTGGTTTTGGTGATACAGCCTTATACGTAAAATATGATTTGTCGCCTATTTTTAATAATCAAGCAGTGGACCAACATAATATTTCTGTAGGAGTCAGGTTTGATGTGGATTAGTTCAAGACTAGAGTATTATTTTTTAGCAGTATTGCTCATTTCAAAAATAATATTACCACCATTAATAATATCTTGATGGGAAAGCAAATAGCCGCTAATTGTTTTCCCATTAACCGAAACACTTTTCACATATACATTATCTTTGGCTTGATTTTTAGCTATTATAGTTAGTGTTTTTCCATTATCCAAATGTATTTTGGCTTCTTTTACTAAAGGACTTCCTAGAGCATAATTGGGAGATCCCGGTGTTACAGGATAAAACCCTAAGCTGCTAAAAATATACCATGCACTCATTTGTCCAGCATCATCATTGCCGCATAATCCTTTTACAGTTGATCCGTACATGGTGTTCATAATCATTCGAACACGTTCTTGGGTTTTTTCAGGATGACCCGCCCAATTGTATAAATATGGTACGTGATGAGAGGGCTCGTTACCATGAACATAATTACCTATTAAGCCATCACGGGTGATGTCCTCATTTTTTTGTATGTATTTATCGTCTAGTTTCATGGTAAATAAGGAGTCCAAATGTTTAGTAAAACGTTCTTTTCCCCCCATCAAAGTTATCATACGGTCAATGTTTTGTGGGACGTACAATCCGTAATTCCATGCATTACCTTCTATAAAACCTTGTCCATGTGTATCCAATGGATCAAAATCTTTTTTAAATTTATTGTTAGATAATTTTGGGCGCATAAAACCAATATCAGTGTCAAATACGTTGTTGTAATATTCTGATCGGTTTATATATTCGGTTTCTTTTTTTGAGTTGGAAATTTGTTTGGCTATTTGAGCAATGCACCAATCATCATAAGCATACTCCAATGTTTTGGAAACTGATGAACCACTTTTGTCTTCAGGAACAAAATGGTATTTTTTATAATCACCTATGCCATCATAATAATCTACATTCGCCGTGTTTATTGAGGCCTTTAAAGCGTGTTTTTTATCAAAATCACCAACATTTTTCACCATTGCGTCGGCAATTACCGACGTTGAGTGATATCCAATCATACACCAGTTTTCATTGGAGTAATGGCTCCAAACAGGTAGCATATGATGCACACTTTGATCATGATGGGCCAACATGCTTTTTATCATATCATTATTGCGTTGCGGTTGGACAATATTGAATAACGGATGTAACGCACGATAAGTATCCCAAAGTGAAAACACGGTATAATTTGTAAATCCTTCTGAAGAATAGATGTTTTGGTCTAATCCACGATATTGTCCATCAACATCTTCATAGATAATGGGACTTAGCATAGTATGATATAAGGCCGTATAAAAAATTGTTTTGTCTGTATTTGTAATGGTCTTTACTTCTATTTTTGATAATTCTTTGTTCCATTTTTTTTTTGTTTCAGCTTTAATTTTTTCAAAATTCCAATCTGGAATTTCTGCTTCCAAATTTTTTAATGCCGCAGCAGAACTCACCGAAGATAATGCCATTTTTATTTGTATAATCTCATTATTTTTGGTATCAAAATTGAAATAAGCACGAATATTTTTACCAGCCATTTCAGGAAAGTTTTCAAACTGGTGAAATTTTCTGTAAAAACCATCGTAAATAACATGGTCATATTTTTTATGCCCGTAGCTTTTAAAAGGTTTTGAAAATTTCATAGCAAAAAACACTTTTCTGTCTCTTGCCCAACCTTTGGTTTGCCTGTAGCCTGTTATGGTTGAATCATTTTCTACGCGAATAGAAGTCCAGACGTTTTTATTATCATATTGATAAACGTTATAAACCATATCTAAAATGATATGTGCATTATCAGATTTTGGAAAGTTATATTGATGAAATCCTACACGCTCACTTGCTGTAAGTTGTGCTTTAATTCCATAGCTCTTTAATTCTACTTGGTAAAAACCAGGAGAAGCTTCTTCCTTGTTATGTGAAAAGGTTGAGTAAAATCCCTTTTTATTATCATCAGTTTTTAATGGTTCAAGGACTAAATCTCCTATAGTTGGCATCACTAGAAAATCACCTAAATCAGAATGACCTGTTCCACTAAGGTTGGTATGCGAAAAGCCTATTATTGTGGTGTCTTTATATTGATAACCAGCGCAGTATTCATAAGTTTTAGGATTGTAACTATCATCTTTAAACATAACTTCAAAGTTAGTCTGTGGGCTTAATTGTACCATTCCAAAAGGTGCTGTAGCTCCAGGGAAGACATGTCCCATTTTACTGGTGCCAATAAACGGATTTACATATTGTGTATAGTCCATTTGTAAGCGGGAGGCAGCAGATATTTTTATCTTTTCTTTATTACAAGCGTTTAAAATGAAAAAACTTAGGATGAGGATGGTTATATTCTTCATATGGTAAATTGTCAATGGTTAATCATGTTATGATTAGACTAAGTTCGACAATTTTTTAATTAAAAAGAAACTTCATAATAGGTTTCAATTTTTAAAACGGATAGTTTGTATTACATTTATACCTTTATTGGATTATTATAACTTTTTTACATTTGATTTCACCGTCTTCCATAGATCAAGTATTTGAAGCCTCTCGTGTTGAAGAGGTTATTGGTGATTTTGTTCAACTTAAAAAATCTGGAAGTAATTTTAAGGGCTTGAGTCCGTTTAGCGATGAGCGCTCACCAAGTTTTATGGTCTCTCCAGTAAAACAAATATGGAAAGATTTTAGTAGTGGCAAAGGAGGTAATGTGGTCGCTTTTTTAATGGAGCATGAACATTTTACATATCCTGAGGCCATTAAATATTTGGCGAAAAAATACAATATAGAAATTGAGGAAACAGAGCAGACGGATGAGCAAAAAGAAAAACAAGACGAACGCGAAAGTTTGTATTTGGTAAGTGAATTTGCAAACGCCTATTTTCAAAAAATACTTCATAAAACAGATCAAGGAAAATCCATTGGGTTAAGCTATTTTAAAGAACGTGGGTTCACCGAAGATACCATTAAAAAGTTCGATTTAGGTTACTCGTTAAACGAATGGCAAGCCTTTACAGATGAGGCTTTAAAACAGGGCTATAAGCTAGAATTTTTAGAGAAAACTGGTCTTACCATAGTTAAAGAAGATAAGCGTTTCGATAGGTTTAAAGGCCGCGTTATGTTTCCTATAAAGAGCATGAGTGGGCGTGTGTTGGGTTTTGGTGGGCGTATTTTAATCACCGATAAAAAGGCTGCGAAATACATGAATTCTCCAGAAAGCATTATTTATCATAAAAGTAACGTGCTTTATGGGATTTATCATGCCAAACAGAGCATTGCGAAAGAGGATAATTGCTATTTAGTTGAGGGCTATACAGATGTGATTCAATTCCATCAAACGGGTATTAAAAATGTAGTGTCGTCATCAGGAACAGCATTAACATCAGAGCAAATTCGATTAATCAATAGACTAACAAAAAATATTACAGTTTTATTTGATGGTGATGCAGCTGGAATGAGAGCGTCGCTTAGAGGCATAGATTTAATCCTGGAACAAGGCATGAATGTGAGGGTTTGTACATTTCCAGAAGGTGAAGATCCGGACAGTTTTGCCAAACAAAATACGCTTGAAGAACTCACGGTTTATCTAGAAGAAAATGCCAAAGATTTCATTCAGTTTAAAGCGTCTGTGTTGTTTGAAGAGTCTAAAAACGATCCTATAAAAAAAGCAGATACTGTTCGGGATATTGTAAATAGTATTTCCAAAATTCCTGATAGAATTAAAAAGGAAATCTACATTCAGGAGTGTGCTAGAATTATGGATATTAGCGAAGATGTGCTGTTTAGTACCTTAGCACAAATTAACAAAAAAGAGTTTCAGGATGCGAATACAGAATATAAAACTGAAACAAAGGCCTTTGATGTTATTAAGAATAAACAACCAGTTGAAAAAGTTGATATCCAATATGTTTTAGAGCGCAAAATCATAGAAGTATTATTGCTATACGGCAATAAAACTGAAGATTTTGAAGATTTGATTTTAAAGGAAAATGATAAAGGAAACTTAGTTTTAGAACCTGTAATTAATACAGCTAAAGTATTTGAAAAAATATTTTTAGATCTTCAGGAAGATGAAATGGAGTTTACCAATCCAAAATTTAAAACTTTATACTATACTATTATTGATACTTTAAATCAAAACCCAGAGTTTCAATTAAAAACGTTCATTAATACAGTTGATGCAGATATGGCTAATGAAATTACCACTATTTTAATGGAAGATGAGCGTTACACTTTAGATGATTGGGAGCGCATGCAGATTTTTCCTAAAGAAAAAAAACACAGTGTTGCCCAGTTAGTAAGCGAAACAATTTTAAGTTTAAGGTGCTTTTTAATCGACCAAAAAGTTAAAGAGTTTCAACAAAAAACAGTTGCAAATAAAGCAGAAATAAATAAAAGCATCCTTGAGGAAGTAAAAGATTACTCCGGCTTAAAGATGCTTTTATCAAGAAAACTAAATAGAGCTTTATGATGTAGCTAATTTAGCTTGATTAACTAGATCCACTAAATTTGTTACTTTTAGTTTTTTCATTAATCGAGCCTTATAAGTACTAACTGTTTTTTCATTAACATTTAGCTCTTTAGCAACTTCCTTGTTTTTCTTTCCAACACAAAGAAGCTTTAAAACTTCAGCTTCTCGCGTTGAAAGTTTTTTGTAAAATGAACCAGATCTGTTAATTTTCTTTCCAAGGTTTAACTCTTTATTGAGCTCATCGCTTAAATAAATATCACCTTCATTAACTTTTAAAATGGCTTCATTAATAGTAATAAGATTTACTGCTTTAGAAATATATCCTGCAGCGCCAGCTTTAATGGCATTGATGGCATATACTTCTTCTGGTTGTGCACTAAAAACAATGGTTTTAATACTTGGAAATTCTGTTTTTAAAACTCGCAAAACGGTAAGTCCATTAAGTTTAGGTAAATCAATTTCCGTTAAAATAATGTCAACAGGTGCTTTTTTAATAAAGTCGATAATGGCTTCACCATCATTTACACTACCCACAACTTGGATATTTGATGATGCTGAGAAGAGTAGCTCTAACCCTTTTCTAATAATTGGATGGTTGTCGGCTATTAATAATTTAATCATAATAGTTGGTTTTTAAAATTGAGAGTGCTTAGGGAATATTAACATATAATTAAATTACATGTTAATTTGGTAAATATATGAAAAAATGTAATATTTTTTACCTTTTTTGTAATAATTCAGCAGGTATTTCACAAATAGGGATAGGATTCATTTTATGCTTATTAGCTTGATTATATCTTTTGTATATAATGAACACTTCTTTTTCTCTTCCAGAAAAGTCATCTTTTGTTTTTCCTTCTGCATCCATTTTCATAGCCCATTCAAGTTCAGGATAGGAAGCCCCAATTTGATCTTCGTCGGTTCTGTCATCTCCCCAAAGCCCGTCAGTTGGGGCAGCTTCAATGATTTCTGAGTTGATACCGAGATACTTAGCAATGGTGTAAACTTCGGTTTTTAATAAATCGGCAATAGGACTTAAATCAACTCCGCCATCACCATATTTTGTATAAAAACCAACACCAAAATCTTCTACTTTATTACCTGTTCCAGCAACTAAATACTTATTGATAGCTGCAAAATAATATAAGGTCGTCATACGCAATCTAGCTCTGGTATTTGCCAATGACATAAACCTGCTTTCCTCCTTAACAACAGGAGGTAAGGCGGCTATTAAGCTATCAAAAACGGGGGTTAAGTTTATTTGAGTAACGTAAACAGAGTCAAAATTCGTTTTCAACCAATCTATATGGTTTAAAGCACGACTCACTTGATACTCTGCTTGATGTATTGGCATTTCTAAACAAAGTAATGGTAAGCCTGTTTTAGCACAAAGTGCAGAGGTTACTGCAGAATCGATACCACCAGATACACCAATAACAAATCCATTCATATTCGCTTTAGTAGCGTAATCTTTTAACCAATTTACAATATAATCAACAACTTTTTCTGTTTGCATTTTGAACGGATTTAAATCAAAGAATAGTACATTTGCAAAACAAAAATAAGCGAATCACTCAATTAATAAAAATTTAGACCGTTTAACTTTTATATGAAAAATATTTTTTTGCTTTTATGTACTTTAACTTTGGTTGTTTCTTGCAAAAAGGATAGCAAATTAGAAGGAGAAATTTCAAAAATCCCTATACAAGTTAATATCGAAAGGTTTGATAAGCTTTTTTCAGAAGCGTCTTTAAAAGATTTGCCTAAACTAAAAAAGGATTATCCTTTTATGTTTTCCAAAAAGTATGCAGATTCTTTTTGGTTAGCACGAATGAAGGATACTTTACAAATTGAATTATCTAAGGAAGTAGAAAAAACATATCCAAATTTTAATACGCCAAAGGCGGAAATAGAATCGTTGTTTCAACATATTAAGTATTATTTTCCTGAATTTAGAGCTCCGAGAATTATTACGACAACCTCATTTGTAGATTATAGAAATAGAATTATTGTAACCGATACGATTGCTTTAATTTCGATAGATAATTATTTAGGAAGTGATCATAAGTTTTATCAAGGTATCCAAAAATATATTAGAGAAGATTTTAATACCGAGCATATTGTTGTGGATTTAGCTAGAGAGTATGCAAAGAAATATATTTATCAGAAGCCAAACGAAACGTTGCTTGATGAAATGATTTACTACGGCAAGCAATTATATTTTGAAGACAAGGTCATTCCTTTTAAAACCGATGCGGAGCGCATAAGCTACACTAAAGAGCAGTTAGATTGGGCTCATGTCAATGAAGCTATATTTGGAGGTATTTTGTAGAACATGAACTGCTATTTAGCACAGACTCTAAATTACCTAGTAGGTTTATAAATCCGGCACCTTTTACAAAGTTTTATTTAGAAGAAATAGACAGTGAGTCCCCTGGTAGATTAGGGCAATATATAGGTTGGCAAATAGTTAGGGCTTATATGGCAAATAACGATGTGTCTCTAAAAGATATGCTCATAACATCTCCAGAAGAAATTTTTAATAATTCAAAGTTTAAACCAAGAAAGTAATGTCTGAAAAACAATCTAAAATTGAGTTAAAAGTTAAACTTGATGAGAATAGAGTTCCTGAGAAATTATATTGGACAGCTCAAGATGGTGGAATAACGAACGAAGAAGCCAAAGCTATGATGCTATCTGTTTGGGATGCCAAAGCTCAAGAAACTTTGCGTATAGATTTATGGACTAAGGACATGCCTGTTGATGAGATGAAAGTCTTTTTTCATCAAACCTTAGTAGCCATGAGTAATACATTTCATAAAGCAACGCAGGACGAAAAAATGACAGCAACCATGAAAGATTTTTGTGATTATTTTGCTGAAAAATTAGAATTAAAGAAGCAGTAATATCTGATTCTTTTATGGATGATTATTTTTCATATAAAAACATCCAATCATAAATAGTCATATTAAAAGCATCATATACGCTGCTTTCCTCTCCCATACCACTGCTATTGTATGTTCTGGTCCAGGAGTCATGTCCAACACCAGGATATATGGTCAGTTTTGCTGGGGTAATAGGGTTAGCTTCATTAATAGCATTTATCATATTAATAGACTGGTTTTGCGAAACCGTAGTATCATTATCTCCATGGAATGCCCACACAGGAATGGTAGTGTATTGGTTTCCAGAATTTGTGTTTCCGCCACCAGCAATAGGAACAATTGCTGCCGCATACGCATCAGAGCCATATTTAGAAATATAGCTGAAGCATCCAAAACCACCTAAGCTAAGCCCTGTGATATAGATGCGATTCGTATTAATATTATAATTGGCTATTAAATATGTTATAAAACTATGAATATCATCGGCGTTCCAATTTCCAGATGCCAATTGCGGCGAAGCAACAATCATAGGATATTTAGGTGACCATTCTTTTCGTTCGATTAATTTTGGCGGACCGTTAGCTAAGACTTTGTTTAAAATATCTGGGCTTGTTTGACTGTTACCTCTTTCTCCCGAACCATGTAAAAAAACGAGTAAAGGATATTCAATCGTACTATTTTCATAATTACTGGGAGTATAGATATAATATCCAAAAACAGCATCTGTAGTTGTAAGTGGATTCGCTTTTTGTACCCCACCTGTGTCTTTGGGCAAAGATTCTAAATCATTAAGGCTTATATCATCTTTATTACAGCTCAAAAATAAAAATAGGAATGGTACGGTTAAATAAATAACATTTTTCATAAGTAGGTTTTTAGGGTCGAACTAATATACGCTATAAATATTAATTTAGATGCTAAACCCAAAAGACTACATATGAAGGGCTATTAAATTTATCTTTTTAAGCCTTTTTCTTATATATAAAAATCAATTAATGTGTTATATAAATTAATGAAAAAATAGATATAAATATCCATAAAGAGAGTGCCAACACTATGGGTTTTGTGCCTGTTTTCTTTAAGTCTTTAATTGAAATTGTAGAGCCAACAAGAAATAATGTTAGGACCAATAATCGTTTAGACATTAAAACAATAACACTTGTTATTGTTATGGGTAGTAAATGGTAGCTGTTTATTAATATAGCGATAATAAAGAATACAATAAAGTAAGGGATTTTAATTTTTTCGCCTTTTGTTTTAAAAAGGAACATTGAAAAAATAGACAACGGTATAATCCATAAAGTTCTTGAAAGCTTTACGGTGGTCGCAATTCTTAGTGCTTCATCGCCATAGCCTAGAGCAGCTCCTACAACAGAACTTGTGTCGTGTATGGCAACGGCACACCATAGCCCAAATTGATGTTGACTTAAATGTAACCAATGACCAATAACGGGAAACACGAATAATGCGATGGAGTTTAACAGAAAAATAATACCTAATGCAATACTAATAATTTTGCTTTTTGCTTTTATTACCGGAGAGATTGCTGCGATAGCACTACCACCGCATATGGAGGTTCCTGAGATAATGAGATGCCCTAATTTTAAATCCATTTTTAATAGCCTGGTTAGAATTAAACCAAGACTTACAGTTAAAATAATAGAGCTTGATGTTAAAACAAAGCTTCCTTTACTAGTCTCAAAAGTTTCTTTAATTAGCATACCAAAACCTAAACCTATTACAGAAATTTTTAAAAAATAGTGAATAGCCTTATGACTATATGCTTGAAATGGATTTTTAAAAATCACTGTAAATATAAAACCAAGAAGTAAAGCAGTTGGACTATTAATTAACCCGAGAAGCGCGGTAATGGCTGTAATAAAGTAAATTGCTTTTACTAGTATACTGTTCATGTCATGTAATTTGATGACACAAAAATACAGTTAGAATATAATCTTTAAGAGAATTAATATTCTATTTGATATAACTAAAAGTTATAGTTATTTCTAACATAAGTTTCAAAATAGTCCATAAGATTAGATTGATAACCCGTTCTAGACACAAAATAAAACCACCTTTCAATAGCTAGGTCTTTAATGTCTATGATTTTAAGCTTGTTGTTGATTAAGTCTTCGCGAACAGCGCTAATAGAAACCAGCGCATAATTATCTGAGTAATAGAGGTAATTTTTAATAGCTTCAGTGCTGTTAAGAGTAACGACAGTGTTGAGTTTTTTTATGTTGTTAGCACTCAAAAAATCATGAATTATTTCTCTAGTTCCAGATCCAATTTCTCTTTCAATAATTGGGATTTCATGCAAGGTCTTAATGTTAATGATCCCTTTTTTAAAGGCTTCATTTTTTGCGTTTGTTACAAGAACAATTTCATCTTTAATAAATTTCTTAAATTGTAATTTCCGGTTTGTATTTCTACCTTCAATAATGCCAAAATCTAATTGTTGATTTAAGATGAGGTCCTCTATATCTTCTGTGTTTTCGCTTATAACTTTAAAGTTA